>ERZ778496.395-NODE-395-length-44830-cov-35.745684_pt1 | contig 44830 bp, 50 predicted proteins | sample MGYA00433099_ERZ778496 | MGnify/ENA primary metagenome ERZ778496 (study PRJEB29527, sample SAMN07138962) | mouse gut metagenome | material: feces | host: mouse | place: China:Nanjing | collected 2016-01-25 ...
AGAAAGTATTATTTGGGTTTATAATTTGAGATTTTTCAACTAGCACCACGGGTAAGTATAATAACAAACGGCATCATAATCATGCTTAGCGCCTTTTCGTTCTCTGAAAAGCAGATTATCTTCCTATTTATGTTGTTTTGGAGCCTCACTGGCTAATGCTAAAAATTGATTTTTAAAAGCTTGATAAGCAAAATCTATTGTTCCTGCCGATCAACGCTTGAGCCTAAACTATATCCACCATTCGTTAAAAAGAGCGCAATGGCTTTACCCGATAGCTCATCTCCATATCCTTAAACTTCCTTAGCTAACTTCTTGGCTTCACTGGCATTGTGCGCCATTCCCATATAATCCATGTCATAGTAACTTGAAAAACAGCTCATTGTGTATTCACCAGCAGCTAGAATTTCTGGAGTTGGTGCTTGTCCTTGAAAGAGAAAGAACAAACGTTTTCCAGCAAATTCAGGAGCCACTCGACCGTATTGACGGTCTAAGAAATTACGCAATAAACCATTTAAATTATGCCAATAAACAGGAGAGCCAATAATGATTGTGGCAGCCTTGGCAACTTCTGTCATCACATCGTCTAGTTGATCATCAGCGAAATTTTGACCATAAGCATACAATTTATAATCTGCTAAATCTAGCGTTTGATAGTCATGTCCTGCCAACAAAACACGTGCTAATTGGGCAGTATTGCCATTATGATTTGGACTACTATTAATAAACAAAATACTCATAATTTTTCCTCCAACTAACCTTTAGGAAAGATTGTTTTCAAAATACCCCTCTTTCCTTTTGATACTTAAACTATATACCAAGGCTTTTTATTTGAAAATTACTTCTCTTCCATAGTAGTATACTTGTAACGTATACTTACCAGAAAGGAAAGCATTCATGATTGATGACTACCTTTTAGAAGCCCTTGTTGCTTTTGCCAAATACGGTACGCTCTCTGCCACAGCAGAGCACCTTATGGTCACTTAGCCAACGGTCACACGAGGCATGCAAAAACTCGAAGACTAACTCGGAGTAACTTTATTCAAACGAACTCCTAATCACATTAGCTTAACGGAAATAGGTCAATTAGCTACCAAAGAAGCTGAAAAATTGCTAGAAGCCAAACAGGCCTTTATCGATCATATCCAAGATTTTGAGAAACATTCAGGAAAAATACGATTAGGTTCAGTAGCTCCTGGTCCGCTTTACATTGCTGAAGATGTAGCATCCGAGCATATTAGCATTGATAATAATTTGCTTTCTGAAGGGGGAATTGTTGCTAAATTGCTTTCTCAAGATTATCAACTCATTTTTACACACCAAGAAATTCAAACAGATAACATCGAATCACTTTATGTCGGCACGGAAAGTTTACGTGTTAACAGTGATGCCATGATCGTCCCAGCTAATAAAACCAAAACAACATTTCAAGAAAGGGCTGGTTTTAGTTTCGTGGTTCTTCGCGACATTGGTATTTGGCAACAAATTATTGAGGACAATATTCCAAATGCGAAATTTATTTACCAAGATGAAGTTGATGATTTCAATGAAATTAGGCGCTATTCAAGTCTACCTTATTTCACTACCAACATCACGCATCTCACGCGCGAAAAGCAAGTTCACAATCGCCGTTTAGAAATGCCTATTACCGACGAAACAGCACAGATTGATTTTTACCTTGCCTATCTGAAAACGAACAAATCTCAGTTTAAAAAGGAAATTGCTGCCATTCAAACCGCTTGGGAAAATTTGAAATGAGAATGACGAAATATATATAAACAAAGCAGGCACTATCCATTAGTGAGATATATTTTGGTATGGTATACCCTTGGTGCTAATTAATTTCAAAAGACACAAAAAACTACTGTCCAGACTCCTTTAAACATCGGCGTAACGTTAAATTGGTTAACTTTTCTGATGTGTCCCTTCTCGTCTTGCTTTTGTTACAAGCTAAACTGAACATGACATCGCAACGCCATTTCTATAACATCTGCCGCTTCATTGCCAAGCTGTACGCAATCACAGAGTCTCCATTTTTAAAGGATTAGCAGATGTTGGTTACTTTATCAGGTTATATTCTGAACTACGTTATGACACCAATCTCTGTTCATGATATCAAAGCAACCCATGAGCTATTAGAAGCATGCAAACAGTTGCTCATTATCAGCGATTTAGACTATCTAAGTAATGAACTCAAGTAGAGCCTAGGACTGGAAAGGTACTATCTATGGACAAGGTTTTTCGGAACTGTGCCGTCTTTTCGTCTTTTGGGTGTCCAAGACACATCATTAGTTAGAAGACTAGCTTGGATACAGTTAAGACCTGAACAAATCGTTCTTGCTCATAATTCACGTTATTTTTAAATTAACTAGAACCACGAATATAGTATAAAAAATCATTGTTGCTTTTTAACTAGCTATAGGTCTGATGCACTAAATTGTCGTATGAGGAGAGGTTAACTTATATACTAAATTTACTCTTAAAGTAGAAATTCTATTTATCAGAATCGGACTTCGCTATGAATACTCAGATATTTTAGTCAAATGCCAAATACTTGATGCCACTTAATACTTTACCAACAATCACCCCAAAGAAATCGTATATTGAGGAATATATAAAACTAGCTAGCAGTTTTGCTAGCTAGTTTTTGTTAAGTATTTTATCAAACTTTAAAGAAAAGAGTATTTTAGAATCAAACTAGCACATGAAAAGCATCATAAATCGCTAAGAAAATTATTCGTGTGCTAGTTCATTTCCTGAAGAATGACGAAGCTTTTGATGAAGATAAACCGAGATAAAAACCTTTTCAAAATATGATCTAAAGTATTCTAAAAAATTTAGAACAAACTATTGACAATTCTTATAGTTTTTCTTTCCTACGATGGTAACCAAGGTTTTAGGTTAAAAGGACATTTGATTATAAGCATATTGGAAAGCCTTTAGCACGTCCTTTGGAGCTTGGTCATAGGAAACTGAAGATTCTAGATTGCCCTTGACCACAATACGGTTGGTCGCAGCTTGGTCGGTACACGTCACCAAGGTTACCTCAGATTGCCCAGGACTGTCGTTTAGCACATCTGAGCGGTCAGGTTCTACTGACTCCACTGACGTGATGACATAAGTGTAAATTATTGATTTGTCCGTCAAATAAATCGTCATGCCAGTTTTAGCACGTTCAAGTGGTGAAAAGAGCATTTTAGACGAACCTTCCAATTCAAAAACGTGATGGCTGGCGAGTGCGTAATTATTGACCCCGCCCATAACTTGATTTTTCTTCATCGTCCCAGCGCCGTAAGATAATTCTGTATTGCCCAAGCCTTTAAAAATAGGAAGATTGATGTCTAAATCAGGGATGGCAATCCCACCAATCACAGGCAAATCAACCTGACTCGTCTGATTTTTTAAAACAGACTGCAAACTGATTGGCTCAACCGCTGAAAAATCATAAGTCACGTCTGCCGACTGGTTTTTTTCCAGTGTTTTTTTAGATACTTTTTCGATTTGGTAACGATTTGACTGGCGACCAATCAAAAAATTACAAATAGACTGATTAAAAATCAAGGCTAGACCAACGACGATTAAAACAAAGCAGATAAAGACTTTCAGAGTTGTTTCGAATCTTCTTTTCATATCCTTATAGCCTTATGCTTCATCATTTTCTTCTTCGGGATGGACGAGGGTAAAGGTCATGATTTTAGAATCTTGGTCCAATTTCATGACTTTAACGCCCAAGGTTGAACGACCTGTTTGCGAAATATTAGACACACCTGTACGAATGACAACACCTGTATCTGTAATAACCATGATATCCTCGTCACCATTGACAGTTGCTAGACCAGCTAACAGACCATTTTTCTCAGTGATCTTAACAGTCTTAATACCTTTACCACCGCGACCTTTAGTTGGGTATTCAGATGCAGCTGTACGTTTGCCGTAGCCCTTCTCTGTAATCACAAGCACTTCTTGGTCATCTGTGATGCGTGAAGCACCCACAACAGCGTCACCCTCACGAAGATTTACCCCACGAACACCTGAAGCTGAGCGGCTCATACTACGAACAGCACTTTCTTTAAAGCGGACACTATAACCAAAACGTGTTCCAATGATGATATCATCATCGCCGCTTGTTCGGATAACATTGATTAACTCATCACCGTCTTTAAGGGTAATAGCCTTCAGACCATTTTGACGAATATGCGCAAATTCAGACTCCTTAGTTCGCTTGATAATCCCATTTCGTGTCACAAAGAAGAAATAATTTTCTTCTGACTCAGCTTGTGTGGCTCTGATGATGGTTTGAACCACTTCGTCTTCGTCCAATTTCAAGAGATTGACAATTGGTAATCCCTTGGCACTGCGACCGTATTCAGGGATTTCATAGCCCTTCAAACGGTAAACACGACCACGATTGGTCATAAAGTAAACGTAATCGTGAGTATTTGTCGATACCAATTCTCGCACAAAGTCATCGTCATTGACACCTGTTCCCTTGACTCCACGACCGCCACGTTTTTGCGAACGGAATTCGTCTTGAGAAAGGCGTTTAACGTAACCATTATCAGACAAGGTGATGAGAACATCGCTTTCTTCAATCAAATCTTCATCGTCTAGTGAAAGCACTTCTCCCACCATCAATTCTGTACGGCGAGGGTCAGCATATTTACGCTTAATCTCGTCCATTTCTTCTTTGATGATCGCAATAATACGCTCTGGTTTGGCTAAAATATCCGACAAATCAGCAATCAAAGCCAACAAATCATCGTATTCATCTTGGATTTTTTCCCTTTCCAAACCAGTCAAACGACGCAAACGCATATCAAGGATAGCTTGACTTTGACGTTCTGACAATTGGAAACGTTCCATCAATTCTTTTTGTGCCAAAACATCGGTTTCGCTATTGCGGATAATGCTAATCACTTCGTCCAAGTGGTCTAAAGCAATCAGCAAGCCTTCCAAGATGTGAGCGCGTTTTTCTGCCTTTGCTTTATCAAATTTTGTGCGGCGAACAATCACATCTTTTTGGTGCTCGATGTAATCAACAATAATCTGTTTGAGTGATAAAATCTTAGGCACACCATTTTCAATCGCCAGCATATTAAAACTATAATTGGTTTGCAAGCTGGTCAATTTAAAAAGATTATTCAAAATCACATTAGCAGAGGCATCACGACGCACTTCAATAACAAAGCGAATACCTTCGCGGCTTGATTCATCACGTACCGCTGTGATTCCTTCGATACGCTTTTCTTGCGTCAAACGCACGATGTGTTCGTGTACCTTAGTTTTATTGACGCCATAAGGGAACTCCGTCACCACGATACGCTCACGACCACTCTTAGTTGTTTCAATTTCTGCACGTGAACGCAGGATAATAGACCCCTTACCTGTTTCATAAGCTTTGTAAATCCCTGAACGTCCCATTACCAAAGCCCCTGTTGGGAAATCTGGTCCAGGCAAGACTTCCATCAATTCACGCGTCGTCACGTCAGGATTATCCATCACCAACTTAACCGCATCAATCGATTCGCCTAAGTTGTGCGGTGGGATATTTGTCGCCATACCGACGGCAATCCCTGTTGCACCATTGACCAACAAATTAGGAAAACGCGATGGTAAGACCAAAGGCTCACGTTCGCTACCATCGTAGTTATCTTGGAAATCAACTGTTTTTTTGTTGATATCACGCAACATCTCTAGCGCAATTTTGCTCATTCGGGCTTCGGTATAACGTTGTGCCGCTGCACCATCACCATCCATTGAACCAAAGTTTCCGTGACCATCAACCAACATATGACGATAGCTCCACCATTGAGCCATTCGAACCATAGCTTCATAAATCGAAGAATCACCATGAGGGTGATATTTACCCATGACATCCCCTGTGATACGAGCTGATTTTTTATGCGGTTTATCAGGCGTTACTCCAAGCTCATTCATTCCATAAAGAATGCGGCGATGAACAGGCTTTAACCCATCGCGAACATCTGGCAGTGCGCGTGCGACAATAACAGACATCGCATAATCGATAAAACTTACTTTCATCTCTGAGGTTAGATTAACGTCAATTAAATTCTTATCCTGCATTAAGGAAAAACTCTCCTCCTCTACTGTAAAACTCTTCTATATTATACCATATTTTTCCTAGAAACGACATGGCTAGCCAAACTTAGATTGACTACACTAAAATAAAATTTCACAAAGTTTTTAGAATAAATTAGTGACATATCTCACGTAACGTGCTAAAATATAAACGTATGAGGCTTTAACCTCAAAAAAAGTTAAGGAGATGTTTAGATAATGACTGCAACTAAACAACACAAAAAAGTTATTCTTGTTGGTGATGGTGCCGTTGGATCATCTTACGCATTTGCGCTTGTAAACCAAGGAATCGCACAAGAACTTGGTATCATCGAAATTCCACAATTTTTCAACAAAGCTGTTGGTGACGCTGAAGATTTGAGCCACGCTCTTGCATTCACTTCACCTAAAAAAATCTACGCTGCTAAATACGAAGACTGTGCAGATGCTGATCTTGTCGTAATTACTGCTGGTGCTCCTCAAAAACCAGGTGAAACTCGTCTTGACCTTGTTGATAAAAACTTGGCTATCAACAAATCTATCGTTACTGAAATCGTTAAATCTGGTTTCAACGGAGTCTTCTTGGTCGCTGCTAACCCAGTTGATATCTTGACTTACTCTACATGGAAATTCTCAGGATTCCCTAAAGAACGCGTTATTGGTTCAGGTACTTCACTTGACACAGCTCGTTTCCGTCAAGCATTGGCTGAAAAACTTGGTGTTGATGCACGTTCAGTACACGCATACATCATGGGTGAACACGGTGACTCTGAATTCGCTGTTTGGTCACATGCTAACGTTGCTGGTGTAAATCTCGAAAACTACCTTAAAGATGTTGAAAACTTCAACGCTGAAGAAGTGGTTGACCTATTTGTAAGCGTACGTGACGCTGCATACTCAATCATCGACAAAAAAGGTGCTACATTCTACGGTATCGCTGTTGCCCTTGCACGTATTACTCAAGCTATTCTTAACGATGAAAATGCCGTTCTTCCAGTTTCTGTATATCAAGACGGTCAATACCCAGGCGTAACTGATTGCTACATTGGTCAACCTGCTATCGTTGGTGCACATGGTATCGTTCGTCCAGTGAACATTCCATTGAACGATGCTGAAACACAAAAAATGCAAGCTTCTGCAGAAGAATTAAAAGCTATCATCAACAAAGCTTTCTCTAAAGAAGAATACGCTGCTGCTTCTAAAAACTAATTAGCTCTAAAGGATGGTAAAAGAGAGTCTTTCGACTCTCTTTTTTCTACCTTAAAATAAAAAATAACAGGAAACTACCACTCCCTGTTATTTTTTTACTCAACACTACTCAGCACTCAACGCTGCCATAGTAATGTAGTTATAAGGTTTATTGAAGTGTGGCAAGAAGAACAAATCTGTCAAAGCTAATTTATCAATCGTTACTTGCTCTTGGATAGCCAATGAGAAGAGGTGCAGTGCCAAAGAAATGTCTTTTTTAGACATCAATTGTGCCCCTAGAATTCTGCGAGTCTTTTTATCGTAAACAATTTTCAAGGTTACTTTGGCATTGTCTTTCTCGATAAATTCAGGCTTTTGATTGTCTTTGTATTCCACTTCTGCTGCTTCAAATCCTTTGGCAGCTGCTTTTTCCAAAGTCAAACCAGTTGAAACCATGTCTAAGCCATAAATCGAAATACCGTTTGAACCTTGGACACCGACACCTTCTAATTTATGTCCGCAAGCATTGTGGGCTGCCACAATCCCTGTTCTTACTGCATTCGATGCAAGAGCGATATAATCGATTGTTTGTGTTGCGTTATTGAAAATAGTTGCACAGTCACCAATAGCATAGACGCCGGGAACACTTGTTTCTTGGTATTTATCCACTAGGAAAGCACCGTTTGAGAAGAGTTCCACTTTGCCACCACCTAGAGCAGTATTTGGGCGGAAACCAACAGCAAGGATAACCATATCAACATCGTATTCAGCTTTATCAGTGATGATTTTTTCAACTTTTGTTTGACCCGCAATTTCTTTAACGGCTTCACCAAAGGCTAGTCGAATACCGTGGTCTTCCAAATTTTTCGCCATCGCTGCACTAAAATCTGCGTCATAGTAACCTGCCAAGCATGTTTCAGCAACATCGATAAGGGTTACTTCTTTGCCATTACGTTGGAAGGCTTCTGCCAATTCTACACCAATATAACCCGCACCAACAACGGCAACACGTGAAATGTTTTCATGGTGTAATTTATTAATCACATCTTCAGCGTTTTGGTACAATTTCACAAACTGAACATTCTCAAGAGCTGCTTTGAATTCAAGAGAATCTGGATCCATGTGAACCCCTTTAATCTTAGGAATAATAGGTTGCGAACCTGTCGCTAAAATCAATTTATCGTAGTGTTCTTCATGTGTTTGACCATCTACAATTGCTGTTACCACTTTATTATCATAATCGACAGACTCCACAGGAGAATTCATATAAATGGTAGCACCTAACTCTTCTAGCTCTTTCTTGCTAGAGTAGAATAACCCTTCTGGACCAGAGATCTGCTCTCCAATCCATAGCGCCATACCACAGCCTAAAAATGAAATATTAGAATTTTGATCAAAAACAACAATTTCATTGTTAGCTCCGTAGTTGGTTAACATGGTTTTAATACATGCTGTTCCAGCATGGTTTGCTCCGATAACAACAATTTTACTCATAAGAAAAACCTCTACTGACTAATAGTTTTATCACTATTATTATACCACATATATAAAACGCTTACAAGTATTTTGTTTCAAGTTTTCTCCCTATTTCTGAAAATAAAAACACCCCAAAAGTTAGATTTTTTCTGTCCAACTTTTGGGGTGCAGTTCACTCCTGGTTCCCTTTTTGTCATTAGATATCCGTGATTTTCACAAATGGATGACCCAAAGCAGCAATGTTTTCATATTGCGTACTTTGTTCTCTCCAAAGGGCATCAATTGGATACCAGCCGTTGTTGGCTGCGTTATACGGATCTAAAACATAGGTATTTCCATTCGAATAGCCTTTTAAGACAATAGCGTGGCTGGTGCCAAAAGGCCATGGCGAGAACTTATTCATCTGAACAGATGCTGATACATAGTGACCTTCTTTCAAGGCATTGGTTAATTCATTCACTGAACCCAAAGCTGTCGGTGTCATTCCAAAGTGTTTAGAGGCCAACAATACACCATTTCCACTCGTTCCTTGACTACCACGGTTAAATTCAACCGTATCATAATACAGGTAATCTGCTACCATCGTTGGTAAAATTTCTTTTCCTGATAATGACGAGATAATCATAGATAAACTGGTTGGCACACAACCTGTTGCTCCCATTTTGTAGCCACCGTAGAGAGTGTTTCCCCAGCGCTCATCTTTCTGATTGTAATAAGGAGTGTTATAGCTGGTCTTTTTCACGGTAAATTCCGTTTTACCAAGCAAGTACATTTTCCCATTATCAGACTGGCAAGCATGCAAGTGATAGGTTCCTGTTCCTGAGTGGTTAGCAACATTAATCAAACCAGTTGCAACTGCTTGTGAAACAGAAGCATCGTACCACTTGATGTCGTCTTGGCCATTAACATCTGACCAGACAGCGTATTTAACAGAGCCATTTGAATACACACCTGAAATGGTAACACCATAAACGCCTGTCCCCTTATAAGTAGCTGTTACGCTAGTTGCTGCTTGGGTATTGTTAAAGGCATATTGTCCCAAATTATAACCAATGGTACTGCCATCTTTTGTTTTGATATAAGTATGAACAGTGTAATTTCCTGTTAGATTGTGGTGGTATTTTTCATCCACGGTCACAGTTGCCGAACCATCGACAAGATTTGACGTTGTGTACTAATGAAGGTTTGATTGATCGCTTTCTGACCATGCTGCCACACGAATGACTTGGATAACCTTACTTGTCGTGCATTCTGACACCTTAACTTGTAAAGTTCCCTTGTCAGCATCATGATTTTGCACGGTAACCGTTGGTGCTGTCAAGTTTTGATTAAAGGTCAAATCAATCCCTGAAGTAGTAGCCAAGCCAACAAGGGAATGTGTTACTTCGCTGACACCGTAAACGTGAACGTTGTAGCGACCGCTTTCTAGATTGTGTTCAGCCACACTGATAATAGCCGAATAAGTGGTGTTTGAATCCTTAGTTGTCTTGTACCAAATCAAGTCATCTTGGTCATTGGCTTGAGTCCATGTTGGCAATTGCACGCTTGAAATGTAGACAGGTACATCTGAAACCGTTACTTTGTAACTGGTTTCGCTGGCTTTCGTAATTGTCACTTTGGCACTTGGCTCAGGCACAATGATGCTTGTTCCATTCAGTCCAGTCATTTTACCATTAAGGTTTTGATAGGTGTGAATATGGTATTTGCCGTAAGAACCCGTGTATTTAGCTGTTGTTTTACCATGGCTGTCGGCCGTGTACCAAATCAAGTCATCTTGGCCATTCTTGTCTGACCAAACCGCAAACATGATTTTAGCCCCATCAGCGATTGGTTGGTTGTATTGGATGTTGAAACCGTTGCTACCTAGATAAACGTCGGTCACTCTATCCGTTACTCCAGTTCCGCCTCCTGTGGCTCCATGTTTTGATTGGTCAGCAGCTTCAGAAATAACTTTGGCTTCTGTTTCTGATGCAACCAACTCTTCAGCAGAACTTTCTTCAGAAGTTGCCTCTGTGCTTGCCATTTCTTTTGCAGGCTCTGTAGAATCTTCTTCTGCTTCTGTTGACTCGGTAGAATTGTTTTCATTCTCTTCTACTACGTTTGTTGCCTCAGTTGTTACACCAGCAACTTCTGTTTCTGTCTTTTCTGGCACAGTAGATTCAGCTGGTTTGACAACTTCAGCATCTGTATTTTCCGTTGTTGAAGATGTTTCTGTAGTCTTTTCTACTTCAACCGGAGTTGTGCTTTCTGCTGAGTCAGAAATAACCGTCTTGTTTGCTTCTGTTTCAGAAGTTTTTGTGTCCCCAACACTGACTTCTGAATCTGTGGCAGTGGCAGCAGTAGATTCTGTTGCGACTTGTAGTGTGCTAGCAAGAGTTTCTGTGGCAGAAGAGTTTTCTACCGTTTCGTCAGCTTGCACAGCTGTTATTCCCATAGCTGCCACCAAAACACCTGACAATAAAAGAGTTCCGATAGCTCCATAAGCTTTTGATTTTTTGATCGTTCCATGACCTTTTGTCTTCATAAACTTCTCCTAAAAAGCTTTCATTTTGTTACTATTTCAACATATTTTTAAGGTTGGTAAAATCCCCGAAAAATGAAATGCTTGACTTTTATTGACTAATAAAAAAGAAAAGCTGGGCATGTCGTCCCAACTTAATTGGTGAGCAGTGACTCACTAGTCTTTGCTTGCATTTTCAGCCTCTTCAATGGCTTTTTGTCCGTTTGTCGCCAGAACCTCTTTGTACCAATAGAAGCTATCTTTTGGTGTACGGTTGAGTGTTCCGTTGCCTGCATCGTCCATATCCACATAAATGAAACCGTAACGTTTACGCATTTCACCTGTTCCAGCTGAAACGATATCGATACAACCCCAAGTTGTGTAGCCAATGAGGTCCACACCATTTGTAATCGCATCTGCCATAGCGTTGATGTGAGCACGGTGGTAGTCAATACGATAATCATCGTGGATAGAACCGTCTTCTTCAATCGTATCAAAGGCACCAAGACCATTTTCAACCACCATCAATGGAATAGCGTAGCGGTCATAAATTTTTTCAAGGTAATATTGCAAGCCCATTGGGTCATGTGCCCAACCCCAGTCAGAGTAAGTCAAATAAGGGTTTTTAGCACCTGTTGAGAAGTTTCCTGATACTTCTTCGACACCTGTGTGGGTCGTCACGTTGTTTGACATATAATATGAGAAAGTATACATATCAACCGTACCACGTTTCAAATCTTCAAGATCTTCTTCAGTGATATGAAGTTCAACATTATGCTCTTTCCAAAGACGTTTGGCATAAGTACCGTATTTTCCTTTTGCTTGCACATCACCACAGTAGTAAATGCCTGATTGCCATTTGTGTTCATTAGCAAGGATATCTGCTGGATCACATGTGCCAGGATAAAATGTAATACCACAAATCATATTTCCAATCATGAAATCAGGATTGATGGCATGACCAATTTGAACAGCTTTAGCTGATGCTACAAATTGATGGTGAAGAATTTGATAACCTTCTTGATAATCTGCATCACTAGCTTTTGAACCAAACATATCAAGGAACATGGTTGTGTTATTGATTTCATTGAAAGTTAACCAGTATTTAACCAAGTCTTTGTATTCGTTAAAAATAACCTCACAATAACGCACATAAAAATCAATCAGCTTACGATTTTTCCAACCGCCATAATTTTCTTCAAGTGCTAATGGCGTATCAAAATGCCAAATTGAAACCAAAGGTTCAATGTTATATTTACGGCATTCTTCAAAGACAGAACGGTAGAAATCAAGTCCTGCTTGATTAGGCTCTTTGTCAACACCATTTGGGAAAATACGAGCCCAAGAAATTGACAAACGAAAAACAGAGTAGCCCATTTCAGCAAACAGCTTAATGTCTTCTTTGTAACGGTGATAAAAATCAACAGCCACATGGTTTGGATAATGCTCTGTATCGAGCACGGCGTATTTGGCACCTTCTGGAATTTTCCCATTGTGTCCCATTGTTGGTACTTTGCCTGGTTTGCCGTCTTTGTCAATGTAAGTCATGTAACGTGGTTCTTTCACGCTACCACCTGTTGTGACGTCAGTTGCTACTAAGCCACGACCGTCTTCGTTGTAAGCACCTTCGGCTTGGTTAGCAGCAATTGCTCCGCCCCAAAGGAAGTTTTTTGGAAATGCTTTTGTCATATATCTTTTCCCTCTTTCAATTAAGTACAATAATAGTAGTATACCGTTATTTGAAAGCGCAATCTTGCATTATTATCTTGGAAAATGATACCATCCCACTACAAATACACTGACAAAATTTCAGACACCACACGATAACCAGTGATATTAAGGTGAAGGCCATCGATTGTACAAGTTAGTGGCAAATGACCACTTTCGTCACACAAGGAATCGTGAATATTGAGGTAGGTTACACTTTTTTTTGACAAATTAGATAGCAAATTATTTAATTGATTGATGCTATCATTATTACGATGATTTGGTGTGCGAACAAATCTTGGTGACTCATTCATTGGAAATACAGAAAGTAAGATAATCTCAGTTTCAGGCAATTTTTGTTGAATAGTAGCCATGATTGTCTCAATTGTTTCACACACTTCTTCTGGATGTCTGATCTTTAAATCATTAACCCCAATGAGCAAAACTACCTTACTTGGACGCAAATCTAAAACCTGCGTATGCAGATGTTCTAAGAGCTGCAAACTGTTAATCCCATGAACACCACGGTTATAAAGCGGAAAATTAGATATCAGCATTTCGTGAATTGGAAAATATTCAGTGATAGAATCTCCAGCAAAGACAATATTTGGCTGTTTTACCAGTTTGTTCAAAGCGTCGTATTTTTCCCACAACTGTACTTGTTGGTCAGCTAAAACTTTGTTGCGAAATTCTGTCACATCAGCTTTGTGATATAGTTCTTGAAAACCAGTCATAGTTTCTCCTTTTGTGACTATTCTATCACGAATCACCCTCGTTCAAAAAATGATTAGCTAAGACTTGTAAGACACCATTTTCTTGATTTGACGGAGCTTGATAGCAGGCTACATTTTTAATTTCCTGTGGAGCATTTGCCATAGCAAAAGAGTATTTCGCCAGTTTTAACATCTCAATATCATTGCCACCATCACCAAAAACCATCAGATTTTCAGGACTATAGCCCCAGTGATTGAGCAAGAAATCAAGGCCAGTTCCTTTATGCACATGCGATGGAATGACATCAATACAACCAAATCCACTAGAGGTTGCCGTTAGTTGATAATCCGCAAATAAAGTGTTAATTTCATCTCTCACTTGGAAGGTCAATTCATCACGAACCAGTAAAGTGACTTTAAAATAATCATCATCAGGAATTGGATGTAGATTATCAACGTATTTTAAAACAGGCAAATAATAGCTAAGCAAATCCTTAATTTTTTTCGGTGTCGACTTTGGCAAGTATGACGATGCCTTTCCTGCCAAGTTAATCACCGTATCAGGATAATGTTTCTCGATATAATTAACCAAAGCTGAGATAGCTTCTACTGTTTCAAATTCTTCCTGCAAAGTTCGACCATTTTCAATGATGTGACCGCCATTTTCAGCCACAAACGTCATTTGATGTTTATGTTCAGGAAATTGTTGAATAATTTGACGGTATTGATTACCGCTTGCCACGACAAATTTAACATCATCTGCCATAAATTTATCAAATAAACGGTTAAAAAGTACTTTATCATAGGTTTTGTTATTCGTTAAAAACGTTCCGTCCATATCTGTTGCGATTACTTTTATTGTCATAAGCTTCTCCTTTTTCACCATTATACGCTAGCTTTCTAAAAAAAGCTTTGAGTATATTCAGAAAAAATGATACTATGACACGAAAAAATCTAACCTCCCTTTCATTTCAAGACAAAAAAGAACGGGTAACACCCGCTCTTAATTTTTATTAAGCTTCTACGCTTTCTTCTTTGAGAAGTTTCAAATCGTACATTTTAAGGAATGGGAACCAAACAAAGAATGCTGCTAGGGCACAGACAAGAGCTGTGATAACGGCACCGATGTTACCACCAGTTCCGATGTAAGCACCAAGACCGATTGGAGTTGGCCATGGAGTTTGGATGATTGATACTGCGGCAAAGCCAAGTTTGATTGACCAATATGCGATTGAAGCAGATACGATTGGTGCGATAATGAATGGAAGGGCAAGAATTGGGTTGTAAACAACAGGAAGACCAAAGATCAACGGTTCGTTGATGTTGAAGATTGCAGGAACCATAGCTGCACGACCAAGCATTTTAAGTTGTGATGATTTAGCTGCTACTGCAAGCCATACACAAGCAAGAAGCATTGCACCAGAACCACCCACGATAACGTATGAGTTTGTGAATTCACCGGCAAAGGCAATGTGAGCTCCGTCAACGTTTTCTGCCATGTTTGACAAAAGGATTGGGGTAACAAGACCCATGACGATGTTAGCACCGTGGATACCTACAATCCACAAAACGTGAACAAGAAGGTAAATAACCACAATACCAAGCCAAGAGTTTGCGATGTGACGAACAAAACCAAATGGAATAGCAACAACGTTGTAGATATCAGTACCAAGAGCGATGAATACACCATCGATAACAAGAACAACAAGAGCTACGAAAGCACATGGAATCAAAGCTGAGAATGAGCGAGAAACACCTGATGGTACAGCATCTGGCATTTTAACAACCCAGTTACGTTTGATGCATACACGGTAAAGTTGAACAGCAAGGATAGACATTAAGATTGCTGTAAACATACCAGATGTTGACAAACGAGCCAAGCTGTTACCACCAACAGTCCAACCATTGATTGTAGCACCTTGGACGTTCAAGTAGTCAAATGCACCATTTTTAACAAACAATTCTGGAATTGTCAAGAAGAAGGCAAATACTGAAAGTAGAGCACCGTATACTGGATCAACGTTCAAATCTTCTTCATCAGCAAAGATTTTTGTATACTCATAACCAATAACAATGGCAAAGTATAGAGACAAGATACCCATTGTACAGTTGTAAGCTTGCAAGTAAAGAGGTGCAATTTTATCAACTGAGTTTGCCCAAATTGATGTTAAGGCAGGAATTGGAAAGGCTTGTGGGATAATGCTCAAGACAAGGAACATAGATCCGACGATAGTAAACGGAATACTTGCCATACCAGCGGCAACAATTGCACGAACAGGACGCCAAGCAGATATTTTAGCCATCGGCCCCATTAAGTACTTTTCTAAAAATTCAAACATTTTCTTCTCCTCCTAAAAACTGTTGAATGTTTGTTGTTAACTAATTGATTGATGCCAAATATTTTTGAATGCGATAGTATTGTTTATCTGAATTACGATTGATACGAGCGATTTTTACTAACATCCATGATGAAATCATAATCCCAAGTAAAAGCATCACGATGAGAAAAACTTGAGTTGTACCATTTTCAGATAAGAATGGATAAAAACTATGATATTGCTTAAATACAGTGGCAATAATTAAAATGGTATTTAAAGCAATGATTATTTGGAAATAAAATTGCGTCTTAATCGCAGGTTTTTGTTCCCTTGAATACATTCGCGATTGTTCCCACATACAAATGGCACCAAAGGCAGCCATAAGAACTGGAATGATAACTAGACTGAAGTTACTAGCAGATAAGAACATCAAAATCCAGTAGAGATTGATGAAAAAGAAGAAGGCAACGACGTAACGAATGAGAAAGTATCGTGTGTAATACATGTTTTTAATCCCGTTTTCACGTCTTGTAGCATCTAATTCTCTTTTTTCCTTTTCTGTTAAAGCAGCCATAGCTATCTCCTTTCTTGACTAACTAACCAATTTTTTTGTATAATTCTAACATTTCAAGTCCAACTTCACGAAGAGTCATTGTAGTCATCAAGTGGTCTTGAGCATGAACCATGATGATTTCAACATTAACTTCTTTACCACCTGCATACTCTTGGAGCAAGTGTGTTTGTGATTGGTGGGCTTTTAATAATTCGTCATTTGATTCTTTTAACTTTTCTTCTGCTAAGGCATAGTTTCCTTCTCGCATCGCATCGAATGCTTCGTGGACGATTGAACGTGCGTTACCAGAATTTAAGATAATCTCAAATGCTGCAACTTGCAATTCTTCTGAATTCATATAACTCCTACTTCCTTTTTAAATCGTTAAAAATATTTTTTTAAATTCATCAAATGATTGGCAAGCTAACATTTGTTCTTGAAGTTTTGGATTATCAACCAAATCAACAATGGCAGATGTCAACTCTGGTAGTCCATCATTATCATGAATTGACATTGACATTAAAAAGATAATTTTGATTGATAGATATTGTTCATCCCATTTCACACCATTTTTGACAATTGCTACCGCAAAATGATGTTTGCTACCGACGGCTTTCAAAGGATGAGGTACGGCAATGTTTTTCCCAAATACAATGGAACTCATAGATTCCCGCTGTTTCATCATATTAAGAAGTCGTTCCTCAAATTGCTCATTTTCATTTTGTGAAATGCTCTGAGCTAGTTTTTGCAATACCTCTTCTTTTGAAGCGTCCGATAGTAGAAAGAAATAGTCTTCTGAGAAGTAATCATCAAACACATCGCTTACACTGAGTTCTGATTGACGATTTTCTATATTTGCTAAAGACCTATTCAAATTAGAGATTCCCTGTTTAATATCCTTTAACTCTTCATCATTTAAGAAAACTGAAACCGTAAAGACTGGAATATTGAAAATCAAGTTTGATAAGGCAATAGAAGAAACGATAAAATCAATTCCTTTTAACTTTTCATCGTTGATTTCATAATAACCAATCACATCCGTAATCGAAACCAAGTTCCCGAGCTCGTTTTCAATTCGGCTCTTAAGCATTTGAGCACTGCCGTATCCCGTAGCACAGATGACAAGAACATTGTATTTACGTTGTTCTTTGTATCTTTCTTTGGCAGCCATAAAATGCAGAGCAATGTAGGCGATTTCATTTGGTGATAAAGTGCAAGCACTGAAAGTTGGCATATTAGCTACAACACGTTCAGCTAGTTGATACATGTCGCGATAATTGGCTTTAATTTCCGCTGTCAAAGGGTTTTCCATAACAACCCTACTTTGCAAGCGAATGAACATAGTTGATAGATGAGCAAGTAAGCCCTCAATCAATTGGAGGTCATTCTTAACAGTTGGATTAATTTGGTCAATACTGTCAATCAATTCCTGACGTATCTGCTCTTGCAAAACTTCTGAAATGTGACAAGCACTCCCGTGACCTTTTGAAACCAAGTGGAGAGTAATATAATCAACTTCATCTGCTGGAAAATCAATGTGCGTAGATACTGAAACACGTTTTAAAATATTTTCAGCAATTTGACGTTCTGCCAAACCTCTCAGTACCAGTTCATCTTCTGACACCTTGCTAATGCGAAAACCTTCGGTAATGCGACGAATCGCTAAAGCAATGTGGATGACTAGATTTTGAATCACAAAGTCTGATAATTTAAGACCACCTTCCCGACATTCATCCAGAACAATGATGGTTAACTCTTCAAAAGAAATCTTTTGATTAAGCAGATCATTGTCAACATATGAATGCATGGTGTTAATAAAACCAGAATCAATAAAGTAATCCATGATGAAACGACGTTTATCACGTTCTTGTCCTAAGACGTAAACCCCTTTATTGGCTTTGCTTTCAATTTTCAAATGATAAGGTTTAAATTTTTGTCTTATCTTTTTAAAATCACTAGATAATGTTGATCGACTAACAAACAACTCATCAGCTAAATCATCAAAATAAATTTCATTTTGTTCAAACAAAAGTTTATTTAGCAGATAATTGTAACGATCACTGATATCAGTAATGTTTTGGTAGTTATTGTGATGGTCATTGATATGATTTTCCTCTAAAAAATCAGCATAAGCATCATCATCTACGATGTCTAACTTGTAGCCGTAACCTTGTTTGGAAATCAAATCAATGCCTGAGTAAAAATCTAATTTTTCAACAAGCGTTTTATAGTAAGTTCTAATTGTTCTATCCGAACATCCTAATTGCGCTGCTAGTTCTTTACTAGTAACGAATTTATCCTTATCTTTAATAAGATATTGAATAATCTGCTTTTCTTTTTTATTTAACACAGAAGAGGACACCTCCAAGTACCATTAGAACTATTATATCACAACGGGCATTAGATGTTTTCTTTTACCAAAGCTGCCATTTTTTCAATACCCATTGGGATTGGAATGTAAGCTTGTGGTGGAATTTGAACGATTGGTTTGTTTGTTTTAGCAGCTGCATCTGCCAATTGTTTAAAGTTCATTTTAGTTTGTGGGCTGACAAGGTACAAATCGTATTTATCAGCTTCGATACGTTTTTGTCCTTCTGGAACCCCAACAGCATCCATTTCAATATCTTCACCTTTTTCTTGAAGATATGTCATTGTTTTTTTAGCAATCATTGATGATGACATACCGCCTGCACAGATAATTAAAGCTTGTTTAGCCATAACGTTTAATCTCCTTTGTTTTTTGTTTACACTGATATTATATGAAAACGCCATCATTATGTAAACGCATTCTTTTTCCTATGTGATGAGGAAAAAAATAAGACCACTACGGAAAATTTCCGTTTAGATACAACTTTTTCCGTAATCAAACTACAATCACTACGGAAATTTGCTGTAAATCTTCAGTTTTTTTAGAAAAAAAAGAGCCAGACTAGGAAAAACTAGTCTGACTATCTTAAAAGAATTCAGGAATAAATAATTTTGTATAATTCACAGAAACTTGATTTTCTTGCAAGCCTAACTCATCAATAATTAGCTTTTTCAATTTTTCATCGTTCATTATAGAATAAACGCGATAGCTTTTTGAGTCTTTGTAAAGCACTTGAATCGTATCAGCAATCTTTTGATTAGCTAAAATATCAGGAAGCTCATTAGGATTTGAAGAGGTAATGATATATGGACCACTCATTCGTTGACCTTGATTATCATAAACTTTTCGATATTTGCTAGGCAAAAAGTAAACAAGAACAATCAGAACTAAAAATACGATAATAATAACCCATTTAATGCTCTTATTCGTCATCACCTAAACTACATCATACCAAGGGCACCTGATAGTTGGGCTGGGCAGATATAAACTTGTTCGTCTGACAAGTGATAATCTGCCATCAAAACCTTTTTCAATTCCACATCGTTGAGATGTGATTGAACGCTACAAGTATCATCTGATGAGCCGACAAATCTAACTTTTCCTTTAAGGTTGGCAATGCTTGCTAAATCAGGTAGTTTTGCACCATCTTTCATGACGACCACATAATCACAACCAAATGTTTTTGCTACCCAAAGTTGATTTCTAACGCTGTATACACCAGCTACAATAAGTGCAATAAGCAAAACAATCAATAAAACTTTCAACGTCATTAATCTCCTTTAACCTGTTTTTTTGAAGTATTTTTTTAAACTTCAAAAAAACAATTATTTTTAAGAAAAAATGTCATAAATATTAACATAAAATTGGTAGTTGTATTTTTTCTAAATAGTTTTAGCCATCCCTTAAAAATAAACCTTCCCAACTGGCATACGATTTACTGAGTAATCTCGACAGACACCTGAGTTGAATCCAGTTGATAATCCTTCATCAAAGTTGTTTTCAGCTCGGTATCATTAATCTGTGATTGTACCTTGCAAGTGTCGTCTGTTGCTGAAATAATCTTAATCTTTCCTCCAAGATTATCATTTTTTATCAAATCTAGTAACTTCAGTCCATGATGCATGGTAATGGTGTAATGGTAACCAAAGCGTTTGGTCACGCCCATTTTGATTTGAACAACACGAACAATCGCGAAGATTAACAAAATTCCAAAAACAATTGCTAAAATCGTCACCGTAATAACCCTCACCTCCTTGTTCCTAGCGGAACACTCAAATTATACGATTACTATAATCTTTTTTGAAAGCCCTGTTAATTATTTTCTGTAAGGTTTCTTTTCAGAAATTAAATAGGAAGAATCTACTGAAAAACTTTTGCAAAAAAGTCTCCAAAACATTGATACAACAACATTTCAAAGACTTTTAAAAATTATTTATAAATTATTTTACAAATAAGGATAATTCCTGCTAAGGCAACTGAGATGGTATTGGCAACAATTAAAGCTGGATCTGAAACAGAAATTCCATGTGCTAACCACAATGCCATCCCAGTGACTGACATGGTATACATGCCAAGTGAAATGGATTCAACGTCTTTGGTTTTTAAAACCTTGATCATTTGTGGCAAAAAACCAAATGTTGTCAAACAAGCCGCAATATACCCAATCATAAAGACCTACTCTCTTCTTATAATCATGTAAAAACCTTCGTAGGGTAAGAGATTACACCCCCACAAAGGTTTCAAAATACTAACTTAATGGATAACTTTAGACTTCTTCACCGTTAGAAGCAATGACTTTCTTATACCAATCAAATGACAATTTTGGTGTACGTTTGTAAGTACCGTTACCTTCGTCATCTTTATCAACATAGATGAAACCATAACGTTTGCGCATTTCACCTGTACTTGCTGAGACAAGATCGATACAACCCCATGGAGTGTATCCCATCAAATCAACACCGTCTTCGTCGACAGCTTTAATCATTTCTTTGATGTGAGCACCAAGGTAATCAATACGATAATCATCGTGAACCATGCCATCCTCTTCTACTTGGTCAATAGCACCAAAACCATTTTCCACGATGAAAAGTGGCAAGTGGTACATATCAGTAAACCAATTCAGGCTATAACGAAGACCTTCTGGATCAATTTGCCAACCCCATTCAGATGCTTTGACGTATTTATTTTTAATCAAATCTTCTGTTTCAAGGTAGTCAAAGTAAGGGTTGTTTTCGCGGTGAGAATCGATTGCAAATGACATGTAGTATGAGAATCCGATGTAATCAACAGTTCCCTCTTTCAAATCTGCTAAGTCTTCTTCAGTCACATCAACATTGATACCTTTACGTTCCCAGTATTTAAGAATATGATTTGGGTAGAAACCATGAACATGCACATCAGTGAAGTAATAACGTTTTTCCATGGCTTTTTGTGCCATTAGAATATCTTTTGGATTACATGTTGCAGGGTAAATTGGACACATGGCAATCATACAACCAATTTGAAAATCAGGGTTGATTTCACGACCAATTTTAACCGCACGCGCAGATGCTACCAATTCATAATGAGCAGCTTGATACATAATCGCTTCGCGGTCATCGCCTTCTTTGTAGACAATACCAGAGTTTGTAAATGGTGCAAAATCTTCTTGATAGTTTGCTTGGTTATTGATTTCATTGAAAGTCATCCAATATTTAACTTTGTCTTTGTAGCGACGGAAACATGTTTCTGCAAAACGAACAAAGAAATCAACCAATTTACGGTTTGTGAAACCACCATATTCTTTAACCAAGTGATATGGCAATTCAAAGTGAGACAAAGTAACAACAGGTTCGATACCGTGTTTTAAGCATTCGTCAAATAAATCATCGTAGAATTGCAAACCTGCTTCATTTGGTTCTAATTCATCACCATTTGGGAAAATACGTGTCCATGCAATTGATGTACGGAAGCATTTGAAGCCCATTTCAGCAAACAAAGCAATATCTTCTTTATAGTGGTGATAGAAATCAATCGCTTCGTGGTTTGGATAATATTTACCTTCAACCACACCGTCAGTGATTTCACGAGGAACACCATGACGACCAGCTGTCATCACGTCAGCAACACTGAGTCCTTTTCCTCCTTCTTTCCATCCACCTTCAAGTTGGTGAGCAGCAACTGCACCACCCCACAAAAAATTATCTGGTAACTTAGCCATTACATATCCTCCTTGTTTAATACACTGTCATTATAGCAAGCGGTTACAAAAATAAAAATAGAAAAAATTTCCTAAGTCATTAGGAAATTCCTTCTATCTAGTTAGTTTTTCATTTTTTGAGAATGAGGACTAAGTCCCACAAAAAGAGCAACAAAGCTAAGACAAAAAGGCCATTTGATAGGATTTCTAAGTTTTGATTAAAACTCAAAATCACAGCACTTATCAATACGGCAAAAAAGAGCAAACTCAAAACAAAGCGGTTAACCACACGATTAAAAAACTTAATACGGTTGGTGTAATCGTATAAATCATGGTTAACTAAAATACGTCCATTTAAGACTTGTTCCAAGAGTTGATTGAGACGACGCGGGATATTCTTACCATTTTTTAGTTGATAAAATAGCTCGATAAGCAAGGTTTCTTTGTTCAAAGCTTGCTTAAGCATGTCAGGTCCCATATTTTCTAGGAAATAATTCTTAGCAAGGGTCATGAGGTCAACTTCTGGAGCTAATTCACGGAAAATGCCTTCAATTTGCAGAGCAGCTTTTTCTAAAATGGTAATCTTGGGCGATGCTTTCAAATCGTTTTTGACAAACACATCTAGCAAATCTTCTATCAAATCAGTCAGGGATAGATTGCCCAAATCCAAATTAGAATATTTAGCCAACATCCGCTCCACATCTTGAGCCAAATCGGTTTTGCTGAGAGTGGAATCAAAGCTAGTCACCGCCAAAATTCCTTGCATCATGCCCTCAACATCTTGAGCCGTAAAACTATACAAAATATCGTTGAGCGCCACGCGCATATCATTTTCCAGTTGGCCGATGATCCCAAAGTCAATGAAATAGATTTTGCCTTCAGAAATCAGCAGATTTCCTGGGTGAGGGTCACCATGAAAGTACCCGTCCTTAAAGACTTGCTTGATAAAGCTTAACATCAGCTTTTTACCAATGTCCTCTAAATCATAGCCCGCCTTTACCAACTCATCATAATGATTGATGGGAATGCCTTCAACGTATTCCTCCACTAGCATACGAGGCGTTGTGTAGGAATCAAATAAACGGGGCGTAGCAATGCAGGCAACTGATTTGTTTAAGTCAGAAAAGGTCTGAATGGCCTGCGCTTCATTGCGAAAATCAATCTCTCTACTTAGACTCTCTTTTAATTGTTCAAAGACCTCCCCAAAATTCACCATGGGCAAAATGCCTTTGGGAATAAAACGCGACAATCGAATCAGAAGGTTGAGATCCTCATTAATGATTTCAGGCAAATGCGGCCGCTGGATTTTGATAACCACTTGTTGCCCATCAACCAAGGTCGCACGCACTGTTTGTGCCACCGAACCACTGGCTAGTGGTGCTGTGCCAATCTCTGCAAAAACTTCTGACATTGGCACAGGTAACTCTGCCTTGATAGCAGCCAACATTTCCTCTTGCGGCAGCGGAATGACATCATTTTGAAGCTTGCTGAGTTCTTTGATGTAAACATCTGGCAAAAGGTCACTTCTAGTGGAGAGAATTTGCCCGATTTTGATAAAACTAGGGCCCAGTTTCTCAAAAGCAAGGCGCAGTTTTCGTGGTGTGGACTTGTCTTTTAAGGGCTTTCCTTTTTCTTTTAAGGTTGTGAGGCCAACTGCACTAAAGACTCCTATAATTTCTCTTAGGCGCTTATTCGACATAAACTGTCCTTACTCTTTGTCGTCATCGTTTGGTGCCTTGGTCAATAAGGCATCTAATTTTTCTTCTAGACGCGCGATATCTGCCTTAGTGGCGTATTGCACAGGTTTTGTTTTGACGTCTAATTGCGTCAACAAATCTTCAGCTTGGTCTCTACTCTTGCGTTTTAATTCGGTTTGAAGTTCTTTGCCTTCATCAACGGTCAAACGTCCCTTTTGCACCAAATCCTTAACAAAAGTATCTGCTTTTTCTAAGGTCATAGATGTTAATCCAATACCAGCCAATAATACCTTTTTCAATTCATCCATGATACTTCCTCCTTACATCATGTGACAATACATCTTATACCCCTTTATTTTACTACTTTTAAAGCAAAATAGCTAAGGGGACCACTGTTCAAATCTGTTATCTCTTTCGTTTTTTGTTATAATAATCATATAATACTATCATATGATTAAGGTGTTTGACTATGACAACTAATTTAGAACACAAGTCCTTACTTCCTTACGACTATTATCGAACGGTCGTGGAGTCAGGACGTCCAGATATTTTATTTCATTGGCATCCCGAAATAGAAATCAATTACATTTATGAGGGGTCAGCTCGTTTTCATATTGACTACGATTATTTTGACAGTCAGGCAGGTGATATTATCCTCATCCGTCCAAATGGTATGCACTCTATTCATCCTTTGGAAAATCAAACCCATGTGATGGATACTTTCCACTTTCATTTGAATATGATTGGCCATTCAACAGTTGACCATGTCAGCATTAGTTACTTGCAACCCTTGCAATCCAGTCTTTACCAATTTGTTCCGCGGATTCAACCAGGCATGGGAGGCTATGATGAGATTAAACGTTGTTTGTTTACCATTTTTGAGCTGTCTGCCAATAAAGACCGCCATTTTGAACTCTCTCTCAAATCAAAACTCAACGAATTTCTTTATCTCTTGTTTTACCATCATTATGTTGTTCAAAAAACGACAGATGATGCCTATCGTAAAAACGAGCAAATTCGTCAGTTGATTGACCACATCAACCACAATTACCAAAAGAATTTGTCTATTGATTACCTCTCTCATTTTATGGGGTATAGCAAGACCCATTTCATGACCCTTTTCAAGCAACAAACAGGGGTTTCTTGTACTGAATTTGTCATTCAAGTACGACTCAATAAGGCCAGTGAATTGCTCATCAACACATCGCATTCTATTTTAGATATCGCGACGGATGTCGGCTTTAATAATCTGTCTAATTTTAACCGCCAATTCAAGCGTTATTACCAATTAACCCCAAGTCAATACCGTAAAAAATTCACGCATTCTCACAAATCGTGACACCAAAAAACGCATGATACTCAATCATGCTTTTTGTTTTGCTCTATTTTTAAGCTAGTGCCATTAGGAGGTAATCACCAGCTATTACCGTTGCATCTTGTGTGGTTAGCACATCACTGAAGTCTGTCGAATTGGTAACGATAATCGGTGAGATAACTGGTAAAGCCTGCCTGCATCGCGGATGGCTTTCAAATCAAAATCTAGTAAGTTTTTACCAGCTTGAACCTTATCCCCTGCTTTGACAAAGGTTGTAAAGCCTTTACCATCAAGAAAAACCATATCCATACCTACGTGAATGAGCAATTCGACACTGCTTTCTGTGCGTAGGCCAACGGGCGTGTTCTGTTGGGAAGACAAGAGTGACTTCACCATCAACAGGCGATGATACGATACCGTCTGCTGGGTCAATGGTAATACCTTTACCCATCGCACCTGTCGCAAAAACTTCATCTGGCACATCTTCAAGTTTCACTACTTTCCCTGTCATTGGGCTAGCAATGATTTCTTGTTGGAATTCTTTCAAGTTATGGACTGGTTTAACCACAGCTTGTGTCTTTTCTTCTTTTGGTTAGCCGTAAAGGTATGGTACTAGAACAAACATTTGGATAGTGAAGGCAAGAACAATGGCAATCACTGAAAGTCTAATCATAATCCACATATCAAACATATCACCCATTTCTGACTTAATATAAGCTGGATATTGGAAGATTCCAAATACTCTAGTGCTATAGCTATACACTTTGAAGAATATTTCCAAAGCACCGGCAATACCTAAAACGAAATATGAGATGAAGAACGATGTTTCATTGGAAGTGTCACACCATAATTATCCGGTTCGGTTACACCAAAAACTGATGAAATGAAGGCTGGCATTGAAATCGTGCGAACTTTTGGTTCTTTAGTTTTAAGAATAATCGCTTCAAGAACACCTGTTTGAGTGAAGTTTGGCAGACATGATCCAAAAGAATAGCAAGAATAACCATTTATAGTAATGTTCATGATAGCAAGTGAAACAAGAGCCTAGTGCAAACCAAACATAACCAATACTTGCCACAATGCTCCCAAGAAGAAACCATAAAGAACTGAGTTGAAGTTCAAAATTGTTTGGAATCCTAGAGATAGCCAGTCCGTTAGGAGATTAGCAATCGGACCAACCACTAGGAAGGTTAAAAGAGCAGTGACAATAATTGTCAAAAATGGTACCACAAAGAGTTTGACCAGATCAGGCCTGATGTTCTTAATGCCTTTTTCAATCATTGATGCCAACCAAAATGCTAAAATACTTGACATAACAGTTGATAGGTAAGCCCCTGATGATGACAATTCCAAATAAAACCGTGTTAATTCATCACTAGTCCCTTCATTTCACAAAACAAAAGTCTTTTCAATCAAAAGAGGGGCAACAGCATCGCCCGTTTTTTCTGAAAACCAAGCCCCTTTCCCATAACAATGAGTTCTTCATCCTGGTCATTTTTCGCCCAAACCACATTGTTATTATAAACTTTGATAATGTTCATATCAGAAACAATCCTTTTTCTCCATTTATTGTATCAAAAATTACAAAGAAAGAAAAAAGAGCACCATCATTTTACAAACTACATCAGTAAGGATCTTATTTTGCCGATATCTGGCTCATTGACCACAAGGAAAATGGTATCTCCAGCATTTAAGCGCGTGCTTCCTGACACAACTTCAGAATGTTGGTCACGAACTTGCATAGTAATCAGCACATTTTTAGGAAGAACCAAATCTCTGACATACTTGCCAGCAATTTTATCTGAAACGGTCAAAGACACCAACGTTGGCTCAATGACTTCTCTATCCTCTAAAATCGGTAATTTAGCTAACAAAGCTTCGTAGATAGGTTCCCCTTTCATGACATCCATGACGATATAAGCCACAATGCTCACCACAGCAATTGGCATGAGTTGACGAAAATCACCAACCATTTCAGTCACCAACACCATGGCTGTCAGCGGAGCTTTGGAAATGGCTCCAAAATAACCTGACATTCCCATCACAAGAAATAAAACGAGGTAATTGTCCGCATAAAGTCCCAAGCCTTGACCAACCAGACCAAAACCAAAGCCTAAAATAGCACCCAAGGTTAAGACTGGTAAGAAAATACCACCTGGCAAGCCGCTAGAATAACTAAAAGTACTCCACACAAAGCGAATGACAAAATAAAGACAGACAGCGGTCAAGGTCAAGTGACTACTTGGCAAAGACGTGATTAAACCATTTCCCCCACCCAGCAATTGTGGGTAGAAATAACCGATAGGAATAATGAGAAAGACCGCAAAAACACTGTAAAAAGCACTTGGAATTGGAATGAATTTGGCTAAATAACGGTAGAACAAATCGCCATTTAGAGTGACTTTTTCATAAACATAACCCAAAACACCTAAGATAATTCCTAGCAATAAAATCAGCCAATAATAACGCAAGGGCAAGACAGGCAAGCGGTCTGACATATAAAGCACAGGCTTCAAGCCAAAGAAATTCATGGAAATAAAGTTAGCAGCTAGGCTGGCAACCAAGGCACTAATCCAAATCCAGCGCGAAAATTGATGGTAAACTTCTTCTACAACAAACATCAATCCAGCCACGGGGGCATTGAAAGCAGCAGACAAACCAGCTGCCGCACCACTAGCAATCAAGACACGTTCTTCTAGACGCCCAGCCTTAAAATACCGCCCGATACCTTTTCCTGCCATAGAACCAAGCTGAATACTAGGTCCTTCACGCCCAAGCAAAAATCCCATTGAAATGGCTAGTACACCTCCAAAGAATTTTTTCCAAAGAACAGACCACCAGTTAGGGTGCAACAAACCTTTCAATTCAGCTTCAACGTGTTGAACCCCTGAACCTTTAATATTGGGGTCAGATTGGATGAAAAAGCCAATAATAGTTACAACAACCAGACTTAATCCAAATAAGATCAGCAACAAACTAGGCTGCTGGTGGGACAATTCGTAAAGGTGTACCACTTTTTTCAAACTGAGCTCAATTAAAAGGCGAAAAACACTGGCAATAGTCCCTGCCACACAGCCAACCAATAAGCCCCGCCATACAAAACTAAGAATGGACGATAGCGAAAATTGATACTCCTTATGATAACGATCCATACTAAACTCCTTTTCATGAAACAGTGTTTTCATACTTTTCCAATAGATTTCATACGCTGCTATTATACCATAAAACTTCTGCGGTATTTCGAGGGAATCAAAAAAATTGAAGGGAAATCCCTTCAATCTGTCTGTTTACTTGCGGTACATTTTAAATTGTAAGTACAAGTCGTTGTAAATGCCTAGCCATTTTTGACCGAGGTTGTCATAAACTTGCAAGTGTGAAATGGTGTCTTCTGATGGATAGAAAGCCTTGTCATTTTTCACACTGTCAGGCAAAAGAGCCTTCGCGGCATTATTAGGCGTCGAATAACCAATGTACTCCGCATTTTGAGCAGCATTTTCAGGTCTTAACATGAAGTTGATAAAAGCATAAGCTTCGTCAATGTGCTTGGCTGTCTTTGGAATGACAAGGTTATCAAACCATAAGTTCGAGCCTTCGCTTGGCAAGACATAATGCAGGTGTTCATTCGAATCAAGCATTTCACTGGCTTCCCCTGAGAAAGTCACCCCAATGGCGGCATCGCCATTAATCATGTAGCCCTTCATCTCATCTCCCACAATCGCCTTGACATTGGGTGTCAGCGCAGCTAATTTTTGCGAAGCTGCCTCCAATTCAGGCAATGATTTGGTGTTCAAGCTATAACCCAAAGCACCAAGTCCAATTCCCATCACCTCGCGCGCTCCATCAACCAGCATAATATCGTTAGCATATTCAGGATTCCAAAGGTCTGTCCAATGTTCAGGCGGATTATCTACCATGGTATCATTGTAAACAATCCCTAGCGTTCCCCAAAAATAGGGAATGGAATAATCGTTATTTTTGTCAAAACCAAGATTGAGAAATTCCTTGCTGATATTATCCAAGCCAACAATCTTTGATTTGTCCAGCTTGTTGAGCAGGTTTTCTTTTTTCAATTTGTCAATCATGTAATCAGAAGGCACGGCAATGTCATAAGTTGTTCCGCCCTGCTTGATTTTTGTGTACATGGATTCATTGGAATCAAAGGTTTCGTATTGGATTTCGATACCTGTTTCTTTGGTGAATTTGGTAATCAACTCAGGGTCAATGTAATCCCCCCAGTTATAGATAACCAGCTTGTCTGATTGACTGGTTGAGCTAGTACTTCTTTTCATGTAAATCGAAGCCCCAAACAAAACACCCGTAATCACGAGCACTCCCACGATAAACGAGTATAATCTACGCATCTTTTTCCTCCTTATCTTGAGAAATAAAGTAATACCCTATAACAAGCAAGATACTAAAGAGAAAGACGACGGTTGATAGGGCATTGATTTCCAGGGAAATCCCACGGCGAGCCCGTGAATAAATCTCAACAGAAAGGGTTGAAAAACCATTTCCTGTCACAAAGAACGTCACCGCAAAATCATCAAGGGAATACGTAAACGCCATGAAGAAACCTGAAATAATCGCAGGTGTCAAATAAGGCAACATGACTTCTCGCAACATTTGCCAAGGCGTTGCCCCCAAATCATAAGCGGCATTAATCATGTCTGCATTCATTTCCTGCAAGCGTGGCAAAACCATCAGCACCACGATGGGAATAGAAAAGGCGATATGGCTCAGTAAAACCGTCATAAAACCAAGATTGAAATGCAAAAGACTAGCCAGACGGGTAAAGAGGATCAAAAAACTTGCCCCAATCATGACGTCTGGTGCCACCATCAAAATGTTATTCAATGATAACAAGGCTTGCTGGTGTTTGCGGCGGGCTTGGTAAATAAAAATCGCACCAAATGTTCCAATTGCTGTCGCCAAAATAGAACTGAGAAAGGCTAAGAAAAAGGTTTGCACGAGAATTAACATCAAGCGGCTATCTGCAAACATGGTGCGGTAATGCTCCAAGGTAAAGCCCGTAAACCCATTCATGTCCCCACCTTCATTAAAGGAATAAAAAATGAGGTAGGCAATCGGAATGTATAAGATAATAAAGACTAAAGTCAGATAAAGATTTGCAAATTTTTTCATTTTCTTCTCTCCTTAGTCACCCACATGGTCGCAATCATGGCGATAATTAAAATTACCCCAATGGTTGAACCCATGCCCCAGTTTTGAGTGGTCAAAAAGTGTTGTTCAATCGCAGTTCCTAGTGTAATCACTCGATTTCCCCCAATCAAGCGTGTCAGCATGAACAAGCTAAGACTCGGGATAAAGACTGATTGCACCCCACTTCGCACCCCATTTAAGGATAAAGGCAGCGTGACTTTTAAAAAGGTCTGCCATTCATTTGCCCCTAAGTCACGGCTAGCATGAATAAGGTTTTGGTCAATGTCGTCAAGAGCATTGAAAATAGGCAAAATCATAAAGGGAATTTCGATGTAAGAAGCGACGAAAATAAATGAAAAATCGGTAAACAAAATCTGTTCAGGACCAATACCAATAAAGGTTAAAAAGTTATTGACCCCACCTTGTTGCCCAAAAATCCCCATGAACGTATAGGCTTTCAGCAACAAATTAATCCATGTCGGTAAGACAACCAGCATCAAAAAGAGGTACTTATGTTTCAAACGGGTTAAAAAATAGGCCGTTGGGTAAGAAATCACCAAAGTCACCAAAGTGATGATGGCAGCATACAAAATGGAATTAAAACTCATGCGCAGGTAAGTCCATGAGCTAAAAAAAGTTTCATAATTGGCTAGAGTGAAATGACCTTGGATGTCAAAAAAAGATTGCCAAAGAATCATAACCACAGGTGCAATGACAAAAAGCCCCAGCCAAAGCAAGTAGGTCACCGAGAAGAAACTAGTGTTTTTCTTCATTGCGTTCCTCCTCGATGGCATGAATCAAACCGTCTTCATGCTCTTCCACTTCAGCGTACTCTTCGATACGTGCGTCAAATTCTTCCTCAGTTTCATTCAGACGCATGATGTGGATGTCCTCTGGTGTGAAATCCAGTCCGATGACCTCTCCTTCAATCGCTTTGCGGGTTGAATGAATCATCCATTCATTGCCTAAATCGTCATGAGCGATGATTTCATAATGCACCCCACGAAAGAGTTGCGTATCCACTTTCACTTGCAATTTACCTTCTTCAGGCATGGTAATTTGCAAATCTTCAGGACGAATGACCACCTCAACAGGCTCGTTAGGACGCATACCACCGTCAACAGCTTCAAAGCGTTTGCCGTTGAATTCTACCAAGTAATCTTCAATCATGGTAGCTGGCAAAATATTAGACTCACCGATAAAGGTCGCAACGAAGTGGTTGATGGGCTCATCGTAAATATCAACTGGCGTTCCTGATTGAACAATTTCCCCCTCATTCATGACAAAAATCCAATCTGACATGGCAAGCGCTTCTTCTTGGTCGTGTGTCACAAAGACAAACGTGATACCCAATCGTTGCTGCAATTCACGCAGTTCGTATTGCATTTCCGTTCGCAATTTCAAATCAAGGGCAGACAGGGGTTCATCAAGTAAGACCACGCGTGGTTCGTTGATAATAGCGCGTGCAATCGCGACACGTTGGCGTTGCCCACCTGAGAGTTTTTGAATTTGACGTTTGCCAAATCCATCCAAACGCACCATTTTAAGAGCTTCTTCTACACGGCGCTCAATCTCTTTTTTGTCCACTTTTTTGAGTTTCAGCGGAAAAGCGACGTTTTCAAAAACAGTCATGTGTGGAAAAAGGGCATAATTTTGGAAAACGGTGTGCACATCACGCTTATTGATTGGGACATCGTTGATGCGCTGCCCGTCTAGGTAAACATCCCCTGTCGTGACATCCAGCAAACCAGCGATAATATTTAAAATCGTTGATTTACCAGAACCTGAAGCACCAAGAAGGGTGTAGAATTTCCCTTCTTCTAGCGTAAAGTTAATATCTTTTAAAACGACAGTGCCATTGTCTTCAAATACTTTTGATACATTTTTAAATTCAATAATTGGATTAGTCAATTCTCATAAATCCTCCTGAGGGCTTCTTTACTGTTTTTTCACCAATAATACGAACTTCACGTTCCAAGCGAACACCAGATGTCTGCTCCACTTTGTCAATCACATAGGCAATGAGGTCCTCATAATCCTGAGCAGTACCGTCAGCAACATTGACCATAAAGCCAGCGTGCTTTTTGCTGACTTCAACGCCACCGATACGATGTCCTTTTAGACCAGCTTCGCTAATCAATTGCCCTGCAAAATGACCGACGGGACGTTTGAAAACCGAACCGCATGACGGGTATTCCAACGGTTGCTTTAATTCACGCAAATGGGTCAAACGTTGCATTTCTTGTTCAATCAAGTGGAAATCCCCTGGTTTGAGAGCGAATTTTGCTGAAATCACCACCGCTCCGCTATCTTGCACCGCAGAATGACGGTAACCAAATGCCATATCACGCGCAGCGATAGTTTCAATCGAACCATCTTTATTGAGAACTTTGGCTGAAACCAAGATATGCGAAATCTCTCCGCCGTAAGCACCTGCATTCATGAAAACCGCACCACCAACGCTACCTGGAATACCGCAAGCAAATTCAAAACCTGTCAAACTGTGGAATTTAGCGATATGAGTCGTTTCAATTAGGTTGGCACCTGCTTCGGCTTCGATAACATAACCATTGACCGTCACGGTATTTAGCTTGTCAAACATAATCACAAAACCACGGATACCGCCATCTCTGACAATGATATTGCTGGCATTTCCAAGGACCATCCAAGGAATGTCATGCGCATTGGCATAAGCGACAATGCGTGACAATTCATAGCGGTTGCGCGGAAAGGCAAGGTAATCTGCTGGACCACCCACCTTGGTATAAGTGTATTTTTTCAAAGGTTCATTGACACGAATATCAATGCCTTCTAATTCATTTTCTAAAAAATCTAACATGTTTTTCCAATTCTAACTCTTTAATAACAAATAAGGCTGTTTGAGTTGTCTGATTCTTATTTGCATGACTAAAAAACGGCATAAAGCCGATTTTCATTATAGCACAAAAACGGCTGTTTGACGATCATTTCCAAGGAACTTTTCGAACTTCTTGCGCCTCTAACTTTCCTAGATAAAAAACCAGATCTTTACCATCAAGCAAAAGGTTTGGCGCAATCTCAGCCAAGGGTACTAAAACAAAGGAACGCTCAGTCATATAAGGATGCGGAAGGGTCAATTCTTCCGTTTTTTGCTTTTCATTGCCATAGATAAGAATATCGATGTCAATGGTCCGAGGCCCCCAATGCTCATGCCGCACACGGTCAAGGTCCCTTTCAATGGTCTGACAAGCCTGCAAGAAGACTTGAGGCGATAAAGACGTGTCTAGTTCGCAACAGATATTCAAAAAATCGTCTTGATCTGTCTTCCCCCAAGCGGCTGTTTCGTAGAGTGAAGACACAGCCATCACCCTTGTTTGCTCTAATTGTCTCAGAGCCTCCACCGCGGCAGATAAATAGGCTTCTCTATCACCAATATTACTGCCCAAACTCAAGTACACACGGGTCATACACGTTTCCTCTCTAAAGCAATGCCCACGGCATCATAATGCCCATTGATAGGGGGATTATCTTTGAAAATCTCAATGGAAATGGCTTGAACCAAGGGAAATTGGTCAAAAATGTCTTGGCAAATAGCTCCCGCCAAACGCTCTAGCAAGGCATAACGCTTTTCTTCCACTTGTTTTTTGATAGCGTCAAAGACCAAACCATAATGCACCGTGTCTTCTAAAGCATCCGATTGCGATGCTTGTTGCAAATCAACTGACAAGGTACAATTCACACGAAAAATCTGACCCAAAACCTGTTCTTCAGCCAAGGCACCATGATAACCGTAAAAACGGCAGCCGTTTAAATAAATCTTATCCATATCACCACAAGAAAGCCACTTGTCTGCTTTCCTTGTCTGTCACTCCCTTCACACTAACTGGCTAATCACTCGAACCAAATCACGATTAAGGTCAACATTGTGAACACGAACCATTTGACAACCCTTGGCAATTGCCCACGCTGATAGCGCAGCCGTTCCCATATCACGCTCACTAGCCAAAGTCCCTCCGCCCAGCAAATAATCTACCGTGCGTTTTCGTGAAATACCAAAAAGAACAGGAAAGCCCAGCTGGCAAACCTTGTCCAAGCCCTTTAATAGTTCGACATTTTGCTGCTCATTTTTAGCAAAACCAAAACCTGGATCCAACCAAATGCACTCCGCAGGAACGCCAGCTTCCAGAGCAGCTTGAGCACGCTGACTCAAAAAATCACAAACGTCTTGGGTAATGTCTTGATAGCTTTCCTCTTTTTGATTGTGCATCAGCATAATGGGCACCTTTTTTTCAGCTGCCAAAGCCAGCATATCTCCATCGTAAAGCCCAGCCCAAACGTCATTTAAAATATCAGCACCAGCTTCTAGAGCCGCACGCGCCGTCTGGGTTTTATAGGTATCGATACTTACCAAAACGTCAAAACGTTCCTTGAGGGCTTTGATAACAGGGACCACGCGATGGATTTCTTCCTCAGCGTCTACAAAACTAGCTCCTGGACGAGTGGATTCGCCGCCGACATCAATCACTTGCGCCCCTGCTGCAATCATTTGCTCCGCTTGCTTGAGCGCCTTTTCAACCGTGATATAAGATCCGCCATCTGAAAACGAATCTGGAGTAACATTGAGCACTCCCATAATGCAAGCTTTTGCATCGAGCTCGTGTGTACCAATTTTCATCTTATCTCCCTTGTGTGATCACTTGCTACTATTTGCCCAAAATCAAAGACAAGATTTCATTTCGCTCATCTCGATTGTCTTTGAAAATCCCTTTAGCAACGGTTGTGACTGTTTTGCTGCCTGGTTTTTTAATGCCGCGCATGGTCATGCACATATGCTCTGCTTCTACCATGACAAATACCCCTTTTGGCTGCAAGGCTTCTTCCAGCGCCGTAGCCACTTGGTCTGTCAAACGTTCTTGCAATTGTGGGCGTTTGCTGGCAACCTCGACCGCACGCGCCAACTTGCTTAAACCAGTCACTCGGCCGTCACTCGGTAAATAAGCCACGTGAGCTTTTCCATAAAAAGGCACCAAATGGTGTTCACACATGGAATAAAAAGGAATATCTTTGACCAACACAATCTCGTCGTGATTTTCTGAAAAAACGGCGGTAAACTGGTCTTTCGGGTCCTCATGCAAACCTGAGAACATTTCTTGGTACATTCTCGCAACACGCTTTGGTGTATCCAACAACCCCTCACGCTCTGGATTTTCACCCAAGGCCTCCAACAATTGATAAACGGCTGATTCAAGTTTTTCTTGCTTTGACATACTTATTCCAATCTTTTTTATTTCCTACTATTATATCACAAAATACAACAGTTTATTTTTATCATTTCCTAACTTTTCCGAAAATTTTCGGATAAATCTTACAAAAAACACCCTCCAGAAGGGTGTGCTAATTTTCAGACTATTTATCCAAAAGCAGGTGTTTTTGATGATTTATCTATAACCTAATTGACCTCTTTTGACAAAAGCACTGGGCGGACCTGTGAGATGAAGTAGAGTGACCCTGTTATGAGGTAAAAATCCTCTTGACTATCGAGATTGATTTGGGCAAGCCAATCTTGCCAGTGCGCCACTTTGCGGTACTGCTCAGGGTAACGCTCCAAGGCCAAGGCATTAGGGTACTCAAAAGTCGTTACCTCAACAGTTGCCACTTGGCTCAGCAGCTCCAGCATCGAATCCACTGGTTTGGTGTCAATAGCAGCAAATAAAATATGAATCGTCTTGTCTTTATAGGCTTCCATGACCTTAACCAGAGCCGCTACGCTTTCATTATTATGGGCGCCGTCAATCATGACATTTGGAAAGAGTAACTCGGTACGTCCGACCCAGTGAGTGGTTTCCAAGCCTTTTTTGATAATAGGATTAGTCACATTTGGGTATTGCTCTTGCAGTAAAAGCGCGGTGGTAATCGCAAGGCTAGCATTGCTCATTTGATGATAACCTGGCATAGCGAGGTGGATATTGTCGATAGCCGCTAACCCACGGTAATCAAAAGCCTTATCGTGAACGTTGATAATAAAGTCCTTTTGGCATTCATAGGTGTGACTGTGACAAGCTGCCGCTTTTTCCATGAAAACCTTACGAACATCCTCACGCTCTGTTGCAAAAACAAAAGGCACTTTTTCTTTCAAGACACCAACTTTTTGCTCCGCAATAGCCGCGTAAGTCTGCCCTAAAATGGCTTGATGGTCCAAACCAATCGATGGGCAGACCACAGCCAAGGCTTTAAAAACATTGGTCGAATCGTAAAGTCCACCCATTCCTGCTTCAATAATGGCAATGTCAACAGGGTGTATATGCCCAAAATATTCAAACATTAAAACAGTAATGACTTCAAATTCTGTGGCAGGCTCCAAATCCGTTTCCAAGGGCAAACGCTCGACCACAGGACGCACCCGCTCAACCAACTCAAGAAAATCTGGCTGCGATATCATCTGCCCATTTAGACTAATCCGTTCCCTAAAATCAAGGATATAAGGCGAGGTGAATGTTCCCACCTCATAGCTCGCTAACGAAAAGATATGCTGCAAATAACTTGTTACAGAGCCTTTGCCGTTAGTTCCCACCACATGCACGGCAGCTACTTTTTCTTGCGGATTGCCCAGCTCTTGCAACATCCAAGCCATCCGCTCCAAACCAGGCTTAATGCCAAATCTCAATTTCCCATGAATCCACGCCAACGCTTCTTGATAATCCATTTCCCATCCCCCAGTTAAATGTTTTTCAGGTCTTTTTCGCGCTCTGAAAGGAGTTGTTTTAACTCTTCCAAATCTTCCGCAGTCGCCATAGTTCTGATAAAACCACGAGTGTTAGAGCGGCGATTTAAATAATTGCGGTGTGCTCTATTCTCGGGTCTCTTTTCAATCCAACGCTTAATCGCCTCTACTTGCCCCTCTTTCGTTGCGTAAGCTTTTCTTTTATTCTTTTCCAATTTCATCCGCCTTTCTATTAATTTTCCTTGCGAACCATTCAACAACAATCGTTGCTGCAATAGTGACTATCATTATAATTACAAAAATAACAACAAGTATTTTTATCGATCGTCTCCTTATGATATGATAGGAGCAGTGGGAAAGCCGTTTGACTTTCTTTGCTACCTATTTTGATTTAGCGCTTGCTTCTTGTCTTGGGAAATTTAAAAGGCTTGCGCTTTTTGTGTTGCCTTATAATAGATGTAGTCATTATAACATACTGAGAGCCAAAAAAAGCCAGTGCTACTGGCTTTTTTGCATTCTTTTAGTTAACGACACCACCTTCAACTACTAAATCGTCTAGATTGGTGGTTTGGCCATAGACGGGTTCCAAGGTTTTTTGATAATCTTTGTGGAAGAATTGTTCATTGCCCAAAGATTTGATTTCATCATTTAACCAGTTGAGCAATTCGGTGTTGCCTTTTTGAACGGCAGGTGCGATGGTATCAATATCTCCTAAACTAGTGATACCGACTTGGTAGCCTTTATTTTCCAAAGCCCAAGCGAGCACTTCCGTATTGTCCGTTGATAAGGCATCTCCGCGACCGTCAAGAAGCGCTTGATAGGCTTCGCTGTATTGGTCGTATTTGAGCAATTTCACATCTGGATAATGTTCCTCAAAATAGGTTTCTGCCGTTGTCCCTTTGCCGACAATCAAGGTCTTACCTTTCAAATCATCCACTAACGAAATCAGGTTTTGACTAGGTGACACCACACCCAGCGCAACTTTCATGTAAGGCAAGGCAAAATCAACTTGTTTAGCACGTTCATCTGTCACCGTGAAATTAGCCAAAATCACATCCACTTTGGCAGACGTCAAGTATTCCACACGACTAGCTGGGTCCACTGCCACGTACTCGGCATCCACATCCAAATCTTTGGCTAAACGATTGGCAAAATAAACATCGTAACCTTGATAAGCGCCCTTGTCATCTACATAACCAAACGGTTTTTTGTCGGAAAACACACCAATTCTCATCGTGCCACTTTTTTTAATCTCGTCTAAAGTTCTCGCCTTAGCCGTATTACCTGACGAACTGGCAGAAGATGCCGTTGAATCAGCATCGGAATTTGAGCAAGCTGCCAAACCAACAACAAACAAAGCCAGTAGGCCAATCACACCTAATAAACGTTTTACATTTCTCATAGCAAACTCCTTTTTATAATCAATCAGTGACTGTTGAAAAATCAAAGACACTTAAAAATTCTTGGGCACGTTGGGTTTTGGGATGGTTGAAAAAGGCTTTAGCGTCACCTTCTTCTACAATCGCTCCCTTTTCCAAAAACAAGACACGATCTGCCACAGCTTTGGCAAACTGCAACTCATGGGTCACGATAATCATGGTGTATCCCTCACGCGCCAATTCGCCGACCAATTCCAAGACTTCCCGCACCATTTCAGGGTCTAGTGAGGCCGTCACCTCGTCAAGTAAGAGAACTTCAGGATGCAATAACAAACTTCTAACAATAGCCACACGTTGCTGCTGCCCACCTGATAATTCATGTGGCAAGCTATTTTCCTTTCCTGCCAAACCCACTCGTTCCAGCAAAGCAAGGGCTTCTGCCTCGACTTCTTTGCGGGGCCGCTTTTGCACTCGGACAGGTGCCAAAATCACGTTTTTCAGCACTGTCAAATGCGGAAATAAGTCGTAGGATTGAAAGACCATGCCAATTTTTTGACGAACAGCTGGCAATTGTTTGGGGTGTTCTAAAATAGCTTCGCCGTTTAAACGTACCTGCCCTGATTGAATGGGTTCCAGACCGTTTAAGCAGCGCAGCAAGGTTGATTTGCCACACCCAGACGGTCCTAAAATCACCAAAACTTCCCCTTTCCCAACGGAAAAAGACAAGTGGTCAAGCACTGTTTGTTCGCCATAATCCTTCGTTATATCCTGAATGTCTAAAATTGCTGTCACTAGAGTCACTCCTTCCAACGCTTTTCTAAATAACCAGATAATCTTGAAATCGGGAAACAGACCGCGAAATACAAGAAAAAGATCAAGCCATAAACCCAAATGGCGGTGCTGGGAACCGTTAAACGATTGGCCTCAATAATCTGTTTCCCGACCTTGACCACTTCTACCGCCCCAATCAGCACGATCAAGGAAGTGGTTTTGATCATCCGCGTCATCAAATTGACCGCTTGGGGCAATAATCGCCGTAAGATTTGCGGGATAATCACATGAATGAGCAATTGTCCCTTGCTCAACCCCAAAGCCAAACCACTCTCAAATTGGTGTTTGGGTAAGGAAAGTAGAGCACCCCTGACCAAATCGCCCATTTCAGCCGTTCCCCACATGGAAAAGACAATCACCGCCGCCACTTCACTGGATAAATTGACATTAAAAGTGCGTGCCAAACCAAAATAAACCAAAAACAAGAGAACTAACTGGGGCATGATGCGAATGAGTTCCAAATACATGTGAGAAGCAATACGCACCACGCGAAAGCGAGAAATCAAAAGAAAACCAAAGAAAAACCCAAGCACAAGAGAAATTACAATAGAAATCAAGGCAATGTTAATCGTGACCAGCAAGCCTTGAAGCAAACGCCATACATTATTCCCCTGAAAAAGTACGTGCAATCCCGAAACCTGCATGGTTCAACCTCCTTTCCAACCATTTGGCTGCTAAAGACAAGGGCAACAAAACCACCAAATAAGCCAGTACCAACATCAACAAAGCCTCGTCTGTCTTATAATACAAGCCAATCAAATCTTTAGTGACATACATCAAGTCAGCTAAAGCAACAATGGAGAAAACAGACGTTTCTTTGATTAAGAAAATGACATTGGCGACAAGTGAGGGGAATGCAACGGCCAACGATTGCGGAAAAATGACATAACTAAAATTCTGTAAAGGTGTTAATCCGATACTCAATCCCACTTCGTATTGCCTAGCAGAAACGGCTTCTAAGCCTGAACGGAAAGATTCTGCCATGTAAGACCCACCCAGAAAAATCAAGCCTACAATAGCACAGGTTTCAGGTTCAAGCATCACACCAATCTTTGGCAATCCAAAATACAAAAAATACAGTTGAATCAAAAGAGGCGTATTGCGTGACAATTCAACGTAAGCCTTGCAAATCGTATTCAAAATCGGAACATGATAATAGCGTATAAGACTGATGACAAAGCCCAACGCAATAGCTCCCAAAATACCAAACAAAGCCAGCCGAACTGTTAACACCAAAGCTTCTTGGTATAGGGAAATATTTGCAACAATAAACGACCAATCTAACATAGCACCCCTCCAAATCGTATAAAAGTATTATAAAAGAATAAGACCTAATCGTGTACTCTAAATTTTTTATGGTTGGGTATAAGTCTTTTTTATGACAAAATACGCTATACGCCGCGTTTTTTAGACAAAACAAAAAAACACCCTAACCATTAGACAAGACGTCCAATCGTTAAGGTGTGTGTTTTAATATCACTTTGATTAAAATAATGGAATTATTCTATCACAAGCCCTTGAGGGTCAATGTTTAAAGATACAACTTCACCATCCAACTGAAGAGCTATTAAACACTCAAAAATGGCTGTTTCTTTATCTTTGGGCGCCAAGACCATGATAGTTGGCCCAGCTCCTGATAAATAAGTGGCATAGGCACCAAGTTCATGGGCCGCTGCTTTTATTGGCGCAAATTCCTTTACCAATTGTTGGCGGAAACGCTCATGGAAAAGGTCAGCTTCAATGGCCTTACCTGCCGTCACCAAATCACCTGTCAAAAGTGCCGCAAGTGCTACATTGGCAATGGAAGAAGCGGCTACGGCCTCTTTATAAGCAAATTCACTTGGCAAGACACGGCGGCTATCGCTGGTTTTCAATTCATAATTGGGAATGAAAGCAATCAGAGCCGTTTCAGGGAATTTGGCCACAACATGGCTAACCTTGCCATCAACGTACGATGACACCACCAATTGCCCAAAAATAGCTGGCGCAACATTATCAGGATGCCCTTCTTCTTTAGTAGCAATAGCCAACATTTCTTCTTTTGACAAATGCAATTGCCCCAATTCATTAGCCAAGGCAATCCCTGCCACGATAACTGATGACGATGACCCCAGACCTCTGGCCAAAGGAACATCAGACACCATTTTCACACGGTGCGGCCTTAATTCAGAGCACACACTTAAAGCCGTCGCAATCAAAAGATTGTTCTCATCGTTAGGAACACCGTCCAAGTCATGCAAGACCTCCCATTTCTCAGAAGGCTCTAAAACCTCAATAGTTAAATACTTGGATACCGCAATCCCCACCGAATCAAAACCTGGGCCCAAATTGGCCGAAGTCGCTGGTACAATAATTTTCATATAGTTTATTCCCCTAATACTTTCAATGTATTAAGCACTTGGAAATCGTCAATAGCTTCCAACTTAGCTGTAACAGATGCCAATTGGGTTTGGCTCATGGCGTGCGTGATAATGACCACACGTGCACGTGTGCCATTCGCTTTTTGTTGAAGTACTTGCTCAAATGAGATATCTTCCGCATTGAAAATTTCAGCTAAACGCAGTAATTGCCCCTTCTTATCAGGCGTGTTAATCGCAAAGTAATAATGGCTCTTCACATCTGCTGGGTCAGCCATCTTGGTTTCACGCTCAAATTCATTAAATGGTTTGCCAACATTACCGTCTTTGATACGACGTGCAATGCGAATAATATCAGCCGTAACAGAGGTTGCTGTTGGTTTTTGACCCGCACCAGGTCCATAGTACATCGACTCCCCGATACCGATAGATTCCACAAAAACAGCATTCATAACATCGTTGACACTAGCCAATGGGTGTGTTTTTGGCAAGAAGGTTGGTGACACTTCTGCGGACAAACCTGAAGCAACTTCACGGATATCACCCACCAATTTAATCACATAACCCAATTCTTGAGCCACTGCCACATCGTCAGGAGTGATGTTGGTAATGCCTTTATGAGCCACATCATCAAAATCAATGGTCATTCCAAAACCAAATTGACTTAAAATGACAGCTTTGTAAGCCGCGTCAATCCCTTCCACGTCATTTGTTGGGTCACTTTCAGCATATCCTAATTTTTGAGCTGTTTTAAGAGCATCCTCATAAGTCCAACCTTCATCCACCATTTTGGTCATCATGAAATTAGACGTTCCATTAAGCACGCCCAAAATACGTGTGATTTTATCTGAAGTCAATGAATTGGCAAGGGTACGCAAAATTGGAATTCCCCCAGCAACTGCTGCTTCATAATAAAAGGCAACTTCCTTGTCTTTTGCCAATTGAATCAACTCTTTCCCATGGGTCGCCACCAAATCTTTATTGGCTGTTACCACATGCTTGCCTGCCTCAAGGGCTCTTGTGATAAAGGTACGAGCTGGCTCAATGCGTCCCATCAATTCAACCACAATTGCAATGCTTTCATCGTTTAAAATATCATCAATATTTGTCACAAAATGATAATCGTGACCTGCTGCTCTTAAACGATTTTTTTCCTCGTCATCTCTCACCAAAACTTTAGCGATTTCAATGGTGTCATGAGCTGCCTCTACAATTTTTGAATGGTTTTCTTCCAGCAAAAACGGCACTCCGCTAGCAACCGTACCAAATCCAAGTAAAGCAATTTTTAATGACATCGTCTCCTCCTTCATTTGAGAAAAACTCTCTAAAATAAACACATTTCTTACATTATACCACAAAATTATTCAGAATTTACAGAAAAATAGCTTTCATTAAAAATAGCCGTCATTTTTCAGAAAAGCTTCCATTTTAAGCCAAAAAAATAGTAGAATAGAAGTAAACGAATGATTTGACAAGGAGATTTTATTACATTATGGAAAAACGAAGCCATCGCCACAGGCGCCAAAAGAAGAAACCAACTGTCCTTATTTGGTTTTTCTTAGCATTTGCTTGTGTTATCGCTGGAGTCGCCATCTTTTTTATAGCAAAACCTAACCACGCAACAAAACAAGCACAAGATGTCATAAAACAAGAAAGCACTATGATTGCTGTTAGCAGTACTTCTTCATCGACCACTACCCAAGAAAGCAGTGAAGTGGACTGGGTCAAGCAAGACACGGCCATCCATTTCCCGATTCTCATGTACCACGCCATCCACGTCATGGCGCCTGAAGAAAGTGCTAACGCCAACCTCATCGTTGACCCGACCACTTTTGAAAGCCACATTCAACGCCTGAGGAAGTCCACAAGGTTTTAACTGAAAATGTACTTCCAAATGGCAATCAAAAAATTATCTGGCTAACTTTTGATGACAGCTTGTGGGATTTTTATGATAATGCCTACCCTATTTTACAAAAATACCAAGTCAAGGCAACCAATAATGTGATCACTAGTACAGTTGGTAGCCAAGCCAATTTATCTCTTGATGAAATGCTTGAAATGAAGAACAACGGTATGTCTTTCCAAGACCACACAGTGACTCATCCTGATTTATCTGCCACAGACAGTTCTACGCAAACAACCGAAATGAAGGATTCCAAACAGTATCTAGACGATTCCTTGAATCAAGACACCATTGCTATCGCTTACCCTGCTGGACGTTATTCTGACACAACCTTACAAATTGCAGAAAATCTAGATTACAAACTTGGGGTAACCACCAACGAAGGACTCGCAAGCGCCGACAATGGACTGCTGTCACTCAACCGCATACGTATTCTACCAACAACTACTGCAGATAGCATAATGGCAACCATTAATTAACTAAAAGTACCCTATCCAAAGGGTGCTTTTACTGCTTATGATCTTTAAACATACTACAAAGCAAAAACATCAGATGCCCCAAGAAAATCGCTATCCATAAATAAACAAAGACCATGTTCAAAGTCATTATATTATAAATGATTGCAACAAGGTAAATGAGCAAGCAGAGAAATTGCCGACGATAAGAAGAGTAATTTTGCATATTGGTCACCTCATGACACAGAAACGGATGGTATCAACCGATATATCCTATATTTATAAGACTAGCACTAGCAATTAAAATAAAGCTTAAAACATCTCATAAGAAAACGTTAACTATCATCCACCCTAAGGGAATATTTGGGTATTACATAGGAATAAAAAAGTAAAAAAAGATATAATGTACTGACCCCAAAAAGTTGGACAAAAAATATTAGTGAAAGGATTTAGTTC
>ERZ778496.397-NODE-397-length-44804-cov-7.506559_pt1 | contig 44804 bp, 42 predicted proteins | sample MGYA00433099_ERZ778496 | MGnify/ENA primary metagenome ERZ778496 (study PRJEB29527, sample SAMN07138962) | mouse gut metagenome | material: feces | host: mouse | place: China:Nanjing | collected 2016-01-25 ...
CACAATACAATGAAACGCGCATCGGAGAGACCGGTGCGCGTTTTTGTTTTATAATAACAAGCATTGACCGTATCATTGCAGAAAAAAAACTTCAATAATCACCATATTAAGATTATTATGCTTAATTTTGCCACCATATTCATACACCGATGAGCAAGCGAACAGATTATACAATAAACATAAACGGCACACTGATGGATTTCAACCGTCCGAAAGTGATGGGCATTCTCAATGTCACGCCCGACTCCTTCTATGCCGGAAGCCGGAAACAGACGGAGAGGGAGATTGCCGCCCGCACAAAGGACATAGTCGAGCAGGGGGGCGACATAATCGATGTCGGCGCATTTTCAACACGCCCGGGAGCCGAACAGGTAAGTGAGACGGAGGAAATGAGCAGGTTGCGACACGGCCTCGGCATCGTATGCCGTGAGGCGCCGGGAGTGCCTGTCAGCGTGGACACGTTCCGGCCGGATGTGGCCCGCATGGCTGTCGAGGAATATGGAGCCGCAATAATCAATGACGTATCGGCGGGAAATATAAATGGCGCGTTCGGAAGCGCCAATCCGATAGCCCCCACCGGAAACGCCATACCGGGAAAAACAAAGGCCGACGGGGCACCGTCACCGGAAACAGCGACAAGCATACCACCGATGTTCACCATGGCCGGACTACTGGGCGTGCCGTACATACTCATGTCGGTACGTGCCACATTGCATGAAATGATAAAAGGCTTCGCAGCCGATATTAACATGCTGCGGGCCGCCGGAGTGAAAGACATCATTCTCGACCCGGGCTTCGGCTTTGGCAAAACAGTGGAGCAGAACCATGCACTGCTCGCCGAGACAGACAAGTTGCAAGTGCTCGGACTGCCAATACTCGTAGGACTGTCTCGAAAATCAATGATATTCAAGCCGCTCGGCATCACTCCCGACGGTTCACTGAATGGCACGACAGTACTAAACACCATCGCATTGACACGCGGCGCATCGATACTCAGGGTACACGACGTGCGCCAGGCGGTGGAGTGCGTGAGGCTTGTGGGGCTGTCGGAAGACTTTTAAAACAATACCAACGGCCAAACGCAAAGCACGGCATGAGCCTGACAGAACAGCCACTGCATGTGAAATACCACCAGGCAAGAATGATACTCAAACATAAATAAACAACAAACGGACTATAATGTTTTTCGAATTCGGAATAAAAGACGCAATAGACATCCTGCTGGTGGCACTGATGCTCTACTACATATACCGGCTGATGAAAGAGTCGCGCTCGCTGAATGTGTTCATCGGCATAATGGTATTTGTCGTACTCTGGCTGTTCGTTTCCCAGATAATGGAGATGCGGCTGCTTGGCTCGATAATGGACAAGCTGGTGAGTGTCGGAGTGATCGGTCTCGTCATTCTGTTTCAAGACGACATACGCAAGTTCCTTTACAGCATCGGTACAAACCGACGGATGAAGATGCTGATGCGGCTTTTCTCATCCGAGACAAATGAAAAACTGGAAGGAAAGAAGGAAGAGATAACACAGATCGTACTTGCGTGCCTGAGCATGAGCCGGCGCAAGGAAGGCGCTCTGATTGTCATGGAGCGTGTATCGCCGCTCGACGACATTGTTGAGACGGGAGAACGTATAGACGCCACCATAACGCAACGGCTCATTGAGAACGTATTCTTCAAGAACTCTCCCATGCACGACGGCGCAATGATAATATCAAAAGGAAGGATAAAGGCCGCCGGCTGCATACTGCCGGTCTCGCACAGTCTGGACATCCCCAAAGAACTGGGACTGCGCCACCGCGCCGCCATGGGAATGTCACAGGAAAGCGACGCAATCTCAATTGTGGTATCGGAAGAGACGGGAAGCATTACGACAGCCATCAACGGGGCTTTTCAACAACGGCTGTCGGCCGAAAAACTCGAAAGCATACTCACAAGAGAATTGATAGGATAATCTTAAAGGTAAAAAGGCTGAAAGGGTAAAGGGTAAAGGGCTACGCTTAAAGATGCCTTACCTTTTACTTTTTTACCTTTTAACCTTTAAAAACCATTCAACCGGCAGCACTTTTTCGGAATATTTTTTTTACTTTTGTAGTCAATTAGCTATACCGGATAATATATAGAAAACACATAATAAAAACAACTATGGATTTAGTACAACAAATCATTGAACGCGCTAAAAACAACAAACAGCGCATCGTGCTCCCCGAAGCGGAAGAGGAGCGTACACTGAAAGCGGCAGACATGGTGCTGCGCGATGAGATAGCAGACCTCATTCTCATCGGAAACCCGGCCAAGGTAGAGGCCATGTGCAAGGAATACGGCCTTGAGCACATCGGCAAAGCCACACTCATAGACCCGGAAAACAATCCCAAGGCAGAGGAATATGCAGAGCAACTCGCCGAGATCCGCAAGAAGAAAGGAATGACGATAGAACAGGCTCGCGAACTGGTAAAGAACCCGTTGTATCTCGGTTGCATGATTATCAAGACCGAAGGTGCCGACGGACAGATCAGCGGCGCGCTCAGCACCACCGGCGACACCCTGCGCCCCGCCCTGCAAATCATAAAGTGCGCCCCCGGCATAAGCTGTGTAAGCGGAGCGATGCTGCTCATCACCAAACAGCCGCAATACGGTGAGAACGGCATTCTCGTGGTCGGGGATGTGGCCGTGACGCCGATGCCCGACGCCAACCAGCTTGCCCAGATTGCCGTATGCACGGCTCAGACAGCAAAGAGCGTGGCAGGATTTGCCGACCCGTGCGTGGCAATGTTGAGCTTCTCGACAAAGGGCAGCGCAAGCCATGAGGTAGTGGACAAGGTCGTTGAAGCGACAAAAATAGCGAAGGAAATGGATCCCGGACTGAAAGTCGACGGCGAACTGCAAGCCGACGCGGCTCTCGTTCCGTCTGTCGGAGAGAAGAAAGCCCCGGGCAGCGACATCGCCGGACACGCCAACGTGCTCGTATTCCCCAATCTCGAAGTGGGAAACATCGGCTATAAACTCGTTCAGCGACTGGGTGACGCAGAGGCGCTCGGCCCCATCCTCCAAGGCATCGCACGCCCGGTGAACGACCTCAGCCGCGGATGCTCGGTAGACGACATATACAAGATGGTGGCAATAACCGCCTGCCAGGCAATGGACGCAAAGAAATAAGGAAATAAACTTTAAATAAAAAACAATGAAGATTTTGGTTCTGAACTGCGGTTCATCGTCTATCAAGTACGCGCTGTACAACATGGACGACCGCTCAGTGATGACATCGGGCGGTGCCGAGCGCGTAGGACTCGACAACGCTTTCGTGAAAGTGAAGCTCGCCAACGGCGAGAAAAAGCAGATAATGCACGACATTCCCGAGCATACAGAGGGAGTGAAGTTCATTTTCAGTCTGCTCACCGACCCCGAAATAGGAGTTATCAAAGACCTCAAAGAGATTGATGCTGTCGGTCACCGCATGGTGCATGGCGGCGAGAAGTTCAACAAGAGCGTGGTGCTGACGGACGAAGTGCTCAAAGTATTCGAGGAGTGCAGCGACCTCGCACCGCTCCATAACCCCGCCAACCTCAAAGGCGTAAACGCCGTGAGCGAGCTGATGCCCGGCCTGCCGCAGGTAGGAGTGTTCGACACCGCTTTCCACCAGACGATGCCCGCCAAGGCGTATATGTACGCCATACCTTACGAACTGTATGACAAGTATGCCATCCGCCGCTACGGTTTCCACGGCACGAGCCACCGCTATGTGTCAAAGCGCGTATGCGAGTTTCTCGGCGTGAAGCCCGAGGAGAAGCGCGTCATCACCTGCCACATAGGCAACGGAGGCTCAGTGGCCGCCGTTGAGAATGGCAAGTGCATAGACACGACAATGGGCCTTACCCCGCTCGAAGGCGTGATGATGGGCACCCGATCGGGCGACATCGACGGAGGAGCGGTATCTTTCATCCAGAAAAAGCTCGGTCTCGATGCCGACGGCATCTCCAACCTGCTCAATAAAAAGAGCGGCCTTTTCGGTATCACCGGCATTTCAAGCGACATGCGCGAGATTGACGCCGCGGCCAAGAACGGCGACGAGAAAGCCCGACTCGCTCTCGACATGTACTTCTACCGCATAAAGAAATATGTAGGCGCATACGCTGCCGCCATGGGAGGCACGGATATCATCGTGTTCACTGCCGGAGTTGGCGAGAACCAAGCAAACATGCGCGAGGAAGTGTGCCGCGACATGGAGTGGATGGGCGTGAAACTCGACAACGAGAAGAACGCCACCGTACACGGTGAGGAAACAATCATATCCGCTCCCGACTCCAAGGTGACGGTCGTTGTCGTTCCCACAGACGAGGAACTGATGATTGCCACAGACACAATGGAGCTGCTCTAAGAAGCAATACACTCGCCGAAACGAGCAAAAAGACAGCGGGCGGCCATCAGATGGCCGCCCGCTATCATGATAACAACATTCTGTTGCAAAGAGAACAACAAAACTTGACAAACATCGTAATCGTTCATATCTTTCAACTCTTTCACTTCCATAGCTGATAAGTCAATCTTTTCATCTTCCGCTAACTGCACAAGTTCATTTCTCATTTCACATCCTTGCTGTACCAATGGCGATAAAATTTCCTGTGCTTCCTGTTCTGTCATTGTTACGGTTGTTCTGGTATCAGTCCCTAAGCGTTCCGCCAAATTAGCGTTAATACTGTTTAGCAGGTCTGTGTCCACACCGTAAGTCAACATTACATTGTCAACCTCAGAGTCTTTGTTCATGACCCTCTCTTCATTATCACAACTATACAACACCAGCAAACATGCTTAAACAAATAGAATAATCTTTTTCATTTTTTATGTGAAATAAATATAATTATTTTTCTATCAAGAATTCCCCTTTGAATGCTTTGTCGTCCGTAATGATTTCGATGGATACTTTTTCATTGTCTACATCCTCCGGAATGTTTATTTGTTGAGGAGTGTTTCCGATATTTCCCATTGTCATATAGATTGTATTGTCATATTTATCTTTAATAGATACAGTAGCATTTTCTATCGTAGAGTCGCACCGAATTTCAATGGTTCCATCCTCGTATGACACTTCCGGATTATTTGTTATATTAGGTTTACCTTTACCGTTGTTTTCAATTAGCTCCTCTAACGGAATAACATCTTTTGCCATAATACTGCCGCAGATTATCATAAAGGCTGCCATTGTTAATAGATTTGCTTTCATACGCTTTATCATTTAATTTATTTTCATCGCCAAAAGTATGAATAAATCGATTAAACACAAAGAAATCAAGTTTACAAAACTGTCCGCAATTTATTTTAGCGAAGTAAAACTTGTCCGCAAAACTGTCCGCAAATTCGTGTAAGCAGTTTATAATGAGCTTATTATCTTGTCCCACTCCTCTGGGTGCTTTTTCTCTCCGAAAGCACGTCCATAAAGTTTGTTCCGTGCCGAACATACTCCCGAACCCGTTAGATTGATAAACTCTTTGATGTCGCTCAATGATATACCGACCTTCAAAAGCAGGCAGAGACGGTAATCCTTTTCGCTCATTTTACACAGTTCGCTCAGCTTCTGATCGAAATCCGGTGACACTTCATTTATCGCTTTGCGCAATTCTTCCCAATCTTCGGTGCGTAAACGCCTATTCGATACTGGATTATTAATTAAGTATACAATATTCTTATATATGTCATAATCTTCTATTTCCTTTCCCGTATCATTTTCATGTTTTTTCCTTTCATTCTCTTGCAATACCAGAGCCTTATACCTTTCAAGTTTATATCTCAGCAAAGCTCTCTTCTGCTTATAATATACTATTATCAGCAAAAATATAGTTGTCATAGTAATACCAACTGACAATATAAGAATTATGAGGCTGTGCATGTTCTTTTTCCCTCTTTCAACCTAATTATCTTTTTCTCACGCAACTTATAGTTATATGCGGCATCAGCTTGTGCAACGGCTTCGGCCGATGTTATTTGCTGTATGGTATCGGTTGTCAGCTGGAATTGCTTTAAGTAATGAAATGTCTTGCCTTGTTCGCCTTTGGACATGCTGTATTCGGTAAGCTCCCTGTATGCTTCCCGTCTTGCGTAAATATCATTCCCGGTTATCTGCTTCTGATAACAATAAACGGCAGAATCGATATTCCCGGTTTCACTCGTCGGGCAGCAGGTCGGCGGCTTTTTGGAAATAGTCTGTAGCCTGCGGGTTGTCGCGCAGCGATTTGTACACCTTTCCGGCGTAATAGTACACCTCGGGCAGCATACGTTCGTCGCCCTCGTCCTCATAATAGCGCACGAGACGCACTGCGATGCTGTCCGATGTGTACTCACGATATGTGTAGGCCATGGCTTTGAGCCTGAGCAGGTCGAAATACATGCGCTCGGGCAGCGGGGCGGCAGCTATACTGTCGGCCATGGCGGCGATGCGGGTATCGGCCTCGTCGGGGTCGGTATCTATCATACCGTATATCGACGTCAGACGCCCGGGCAGGTCATAATGTCGGCTGCACGACGCAAGTATAATGAATATACATAGCAAAAAGATTGTTGTTTGTGTCGATGCCTCATTGCTTGTCGCCGGTTATTGCTTTTCGTGTGGCCCCGGAACGATGGTTACGGCATGCTCTCGCCCTCAACATACTCTTCGAGAAACATGTGCTCCCCGTCGTACACGGCGTATGTGAACTGTGTTATCCAGTCGCCGAGGATAAGCATACGCGCCTTCTTTGTCAGTTGCAGGTCAAGCTCTATGTGCCGGTGGCCGTAGATGAAGAAGTCGATATCCGGATGGCTCCTTATGTATTCCTTGGTGTATAGCACGAGATGCTCGCGGTTTTCGCCCATGTATGGCGGTTCCTCTCCATCCGGCCGCTTCATGCGGCTGTGGCGTGCCCAGGCCAGGCCGAAAGCCAGCCCCCAGCGTGGGTGCAGGGCGGAGAACATGCGCTGGCACAGGGCGTTGTGGAACACCCTGCGTATCAGTTTGAACTTGCGGTCGGGGTCGCCCAGCCCGTCGCCGTGGGCGAGCATGAACGTCTTGCCGTATATCTCGGTGGTGAGCGGTCGCTTGTGCAGCGTCACGCCGCACTCGCTTTCAAGATAGTCGTAGGCCCAGATATCGTGGTTGCCCGTGAAGAAGTGTACCTCCACGCCCATGTCGGTCAGTTCGGACAGCTTGCCGAGAAAACGGGTATATCCCCTCGGCACCGCCGTGCGGTACTCGTACCAGAAATCAAACATGTCGCCGAGCAGATATACCGCCGCCGCCTTGTGCTTTATGTCATCGAGAAACCGCACGAGCCTGCGCTCGTGCATCCGCCTGTGCTCTATGGCGAGAGAACCGAGATGGGCATCGGAAATGAAATATATTGGCTTCATACGCTTTACGGATTTATTGAGGTGAACGGATTTAGCCGGCCGGTGTGCCCCGGGAGGCGTCACCGGCACGGACATCACTCGAATCCCAGCTCCACACGGGCCTCTTCGGTCATCATGCTCTTGTCCCACTCAGGCTCGAACACGAGGTTCACGGTGGCGCTCGCCACGCCCTCGACGCTGTCCACCTTCTGCCGCACGTCTTCAAGTATGAAGTCGGCCGCCGGACACGACGGTGCAGTGAACGTCATATCCACCTCCACCTCGCCGCCGTCTTTGACATCAACCTTGTATATCAGTCCGAGGTCATATATGTTCACCGGTATCTCAGGGTCGTAAACCGTTTTGAGCACGTCCACTATTCTCTCCTCTATCTTTGTTTTCTCTTCCTGTGTCATGACATTTGTTTTTTACTTCGTTACAAATTTACACAGATTTTGCGAGAATATGGCATCGTAACGAGTTTTTTTGGAGAAGGGATTCGGGACTTACCCCGGCATACTCCACGCTTGAAAAAACATGCTACGCAAAACTATCAACTATCTTTACAAAACACCTCTCATAATTCGTTTGTTTCAAAATGTAAATCCCACGGCCTAAAATAAGCGAGTTTTGGGCTGTTTTACGCAACCACCTGTATGCCAGCCTAATATGTCTTTCACATATTACTTCCCATACCAAACCTACGCCATCTATCTGAAATCTTTTTCCGTTTAGATACCCGTTGGCTTGCATTTAGACGCTAAATGCAAGCCAACGGGTTTCTAAACGCGACGCGATTAGCTGCTAATCACACTCCAACGGGCATCCCGTTGCGGAAAATCGGCGCAACTATCATTTTGAAACAGGGAACATATCGCATCGCATATAGCGGTGTGTATCGTCTTCGCTTTCTATTTCAACAGAAAACGATGTGTCAAATACATGATTTTATTCGTACAAAAACCTGTTACGCCCGCTTTCCCGATATGTTCGGAAAGCGGGCGTAACAGGTTTATAACCTTTCGCACGGCTCAAGACCATCCCCAGACATGCCGGCCGTCAAGGCAGGGTGATGCTGTCCACGCCTATCCGCTCTTTGAGAAATATGCTGGCCGACTCCCTGAACTTGTCGGGGTTCTCCGTTGTCAGATAATGCACGCTGCCGCCTGTGGAACACTTGCGGTCCATCTCGGGATGCTGCCCGAGATATGTTTTCAGACTGGCCGCCACATAGTCGCCCTGAGACACCACCGTCACCCCGGCGGGCGTGTAAAGGCGTATCTTGGGCATCAGCAGCGGGTAGTGGGTACACCCGAGGATGATGGTGTCTATATCGCCGTCGAGCGACATGAGCTGGTCTATCCGCTTCTTGACAAAGTAGTCGGCACCCGGACTGTCGCCCTCATTATACTCCACGAGCGGCACCCAGAACGGGCATGCCACTCCCGAGACATGTATGTCGGGATACAGCTTTGTTATTTCGAGGTTGTAGCTCTCGCTCCTTATCGTGCCCTCTGTGGCGAGTATGCCCACATGGCGCGATCGGGTGATGGAGCCTATAATCTCTGCCGTGGGGCGGATGATTCCGAGCACACGGCGTGAGGGGTCAACGGCGGGCAAGTCGTTCTGCTGTATGGTCCGCAGGGCTTTCGCCGAGGCGGTGTTGCACCCGAGAATGACGAGATGGCAGCCCATGTCGAACAGTCTCATCACAGCCTGCCGGGTGAACTCATAAACCACGTCGAACGAGCGTGTCCCGTATGGGGCGCGGGCGTTATCGCCGAGATACAGATAGTCGTATCGCGGCAGCAGGCGGCGTATTCCGTGAAGGATTGTCAGTCCGCCGTAGCCGGAATCGAAGATACCTATCGGTCCGGGAGCTGATGGCAGTGTTCTCATTACTCGCTTGTGTGTCTTGGCCGCATGTCAGAACTGTTCGGCCACGGCCCGGCTGATATCCTCGCCCACGGCCCGGCTGATGAACGGACACGAGTTGTTGTCCGTGTTCACGATAAAGGCATAGCCCCGTTCCTCGCCTATTTTCCTCAGTATGGCAGCCAACCTGTCGTGCAGCGGAGAGTATACGTTACGCTCGGCCGCCGCCAACAGGCGTGAGCTCTCTTCCTTGAAAGCTATGTTTCGGGCGAGAAACTCCTGCAACTCGCTCTGCCGCTTTTGCAGTATGGTCTGCGGAAAGTCTTTCAACCCTTCGAGAAACTCCTCGTATTTCTTGTTGAACTCCGTCTCAACCCGCTTGGCCTCGGCATCGTACTTGGCCCTCAGCTCGCTCAACTGGCGGCCGGCTTCGGCATACTCGGGCATCGCCCGCAAGGCGGCATCATAGCTCAGGTAGCCGAATTTCAATGTCTGTACCGCCTGCTGGCGCTCCAATGGCGCTGCGGCTGCACGGTTGCCGTGCACGGATGTTGCGGCGGGCGCTCCGGCGTCATCCGCCTGACGGGCGGCATTCTCTGTCTGCGCGGTTGCCGACAGCGCCGCCATTGCCGTCATGATAATCATAAATCGTCTCATGATGTGTTCTTTTAGGGAGGATTTCGGTTGCCGCAGGCCGCTATTCGTGTTCCGGCGAGCGGTATGTTAAAACAAAAACCGCAGACCCGCATCCGTCAGCCACGGGCTGTTCCGGTTGCGCCTGTCTGCGGCATTTATCTCTCGGAATTATTTCAACCCGAGCTGTGTCTTCACCTGGGTGGTGACATCTGTGCTGAGTGTCGTGCTGATGTAGGGCACTCCGCCTGCGATATCCATTATGTAGACATATCCTCCTGCCTGACCCACCTGCTTGATGGCGTCGACGATCTTGGTGGTGATAGCCTGCATCTTCTCCTGCGATGCCCTGCCGAGAGCCTGCTGGTTGTCCTGATAGCTCTGCTGTATCTTCTGATACATCTCCTGCAGCTCCTGCTCGCGGCGCTGACGGATATTCTCGGGCAGCTTCTCGCGCTCCGTCTCGTATGCCTGCGACTTCTTGGTAAGCTCGTCCTGCATGCCTTTCAAGTCGTCCTCATACTGTTTCTGAAGGGCGTCGACTTCTGTTTTCGCCTTTGTGTACTCAGGCATCGCCTGGATAATCTCCTGCACGTTCACGTGTCCGAACTTCTGGGCGAATGTGGCCACGGGAGCGAACAACATGAGCATTAAAATTAATTTCTTCATTGTCGTTTTATATTTGTTTGTTATTGATATTTTCTTAATCCCATCAGTTATATCCCAACTTTTGCAGCACCTCGTTGCTTATGTCTATCTTCGGGCTTCCGAATATAATCCCGGCATCGCTCGCCCTGTCGAGGATAAGCTGGTAGCCGCGCAGGTCGGCGATGTCTTTCACCGCGTTGTATATCTCTTCCTGTATAGGAGTCATCAGGCTGGTACGCTTCTTGAACAGCTCACCTTCCGGCCCGAAATATTTCTTTTTCAGTTCGGCTGCCTGCTTTTCCTTTTCCACTATTGCCTCCTGCCGGGATTTTTTCTGCTCCTGAGACAGGAAGACGACCTCGTTCTGGTAGTTTTTATACATTGTCTGGGCCTCGGTGGCGAGGGCTTCCACCTCTGCCTGCCATTTCTTGGAGACCTGATTGAGCTGCTCGTTGGCACGCTCGTAGGCCGGAACGTTCTTCAATATGTAGTCCATGTCTACAAGCGCGAACTTCTGTGCGCCTGCCTCAGTGGGCAACAGGGCGATGGCCGCTACCAGCATGAGCGCCCTGAGTGTGTTGATAAGTTTCTTTCCCATGGTTCTTAACTGTTAGTTGGTGAATAATACGCGGTGGCGAGACAGGCATACGAGCCCGCTGCCGCACTATATCAGAACTCCTGTCCGAGAATGAAGTGGAACTGGCTGCCGCCCTTCACGCCCGTGGAGAGTGTCTTGTCGAAACCGTAAGCCCAGTCGATACCCATCAGACCGACCATGGGCAGGAAGATGCGCACACCCGCTCCGCCCGAGCGTTTCATGTCGAACGGATTGAACTTCTTCGTCTCGCTCCATGCGTTTCCGCCTTCGAGGAACGCCAGGCCGTAAATGGTGGTGTTGCCAAGCATGAACGGATAGCGCAGTTCGAGCGTGAAGCGGTCATAGGCATATCCGGGTGCCGAGTAAGGTGTGAGAGAGCCGTTCTCGTAGCCTCGCAGTCCGATCGTCTCCTGGGCATATCCGGTCGAGTAGCCGCTCATACCGTCGCCACCCATGTAAAATGTCTCAAAGGGTGATTTCTTATGGCTGTTGTACGAGCCGAGCAAGCCGAACTCCACACGCGTCATGAGCACAAAGCACTTGGTGCCGCCTGTCAACGCGGTATATGTCTTGGTCTTGAACTTCCACTTGTGATACTCTATCCAGCGGTATTTTTCCTGCTGTTCGGCCTCGAAAGTGGCCGAGTTGGCGTTTGTGGCGAGGTTGCTGTAATCCTTGTTGTCGAATGCCGACCATGGCGGCGTGAGGGTGACCGACGCCATGAACTCCGAACCGCGACGGGGGAAGAGCTGGTTGTCGGTGCTTACACGCGACAAGGTGATGCCCAGGTTGATGTTGTTGCAATTACCGTTTGAGATTATGAAGTAACGCCAGTCGCGCAACATATAGCGCTGATAAGCGAGGGTTGCCGAGAGTTGGAAGTAGTCATCTGGCCAGCGCAGACGCTTGCCCCAGCCGAGATAGAGGCCGAGAAGCTGTACGTACTTATCGTCGTCGAGATAGCTCTCGTAGTTGTTGTAGTAGTTATTGTAGCTGCCGTAACCTCCGTAGTAGCCGTAATAGTTGTTCATCCAACTGTTGTTATAGTAGTTGCTCGACACGTCGGTCTGCTTTGAATAAGACACTCCGACGTTAAATGCGTTGGGACGCTTGCCTCCGAACCACGGAGCCGAGTAGTTAAGGCTGTACGACTGATAATATGTACCGTTGGTCTGGGCACTCAGCGCAAGTTGCTCACCGTCGCCGATAGGCATTATTCCGCGGTGCATCTTGTTGCGTCCGAACAGGTTTCGCATCGAGAAGTTGTTGAGTTTGAGAGACACACGGCCCACGACACCGGTCTGTCCCCAACCGAGCGACAGCTCGACCTGGTCGTTGGACTTCTGCTCAAGAGGCCAGTTCACGTCAACAGTACCGTCGTCCGGATTAGGCTTGATATCCGGCTCGACCTTCTCCGGGTCGAAAAATCCCATGGAGGCTATTTCTCTCGCCGAGCGCATCAGCGCATCCTTGGAAAACAGGTCGCCGGGTTTGATACGCAGTTCGCGGCGCACCACCTCTTCATAAAGACGGTCGTTACCGAATATTCTGACAGCGTTGATATGGGCTTTGGGGCCTTCCGTGATCCGCATCTCCAAGTCGATGGAGTCTCCCACGATATTGACCTCCGCAGGGTCAAGCTCGTAGAATAGATAACCGTTGTTCCAATAGAAGTTGCCCACGGCGTCTTCATCCTCACGCAGACGCTTGTTCAGCTTCTTCTGGTCGTACACATCGCCTCTCTTCATGCCCAGCATGTAGTTCAGCATGTCGGTCGTGACCACTGTATTGCCCACCCACGTGATGTCGCGGATATAGTATCGCTGGCCTTCATCTATCTTGACATAAATGTTCACGTGGTTCTCGTCATGATTCCAGACACTGTCCTCGAGTATGGCCATATCCCTGTAACCCAGCTCATTATACTTGTCTATAAGATTCAGCTTGTCCTGTTCGTATCTCTCGGTGGTGAATTTCTTTGATTTCAGGAAAGAAGACAGCTTGCCGGCCTCGTGCGTCTTGGCAAAGGCACCCTTGCGGAACAGTCCGCCCTTGATTTTGGACGCGCTCAGGTTGTTGTTGCCTTCTATGGTGATCTGCCGCACTTTCATCTTGTCTTTCTTGTCGATATCCACATCAAGAATTACCTGGTTCTTGCCGGTCACGTCGTCGCGCTGCGTTATGTTTATCTCGGCGTTCTTGTAGCCCTTTTCATCAAAGTATCTTTTGGCGAGTATCTTGGCCCGGTCTATCATGTTGGGCGTAATCTGACTGCCTTTCATAATGCCCAGTTTCGCCTCCATATCCTCACGTTCCGACTTCTTCAATCCGGTGTAGTTGATGGTGCTTACCCTCGGGCGCAGGGCGAGATTGACACACAGATATATTCTGTTTCCTACGATAGAGTCTGCCGTTATGGACACTTGGGAGAACAGGCCGTGGCGCCAATAGCGGCGCACGGCCTCCGTAAGCTCAGCGCCCGGCACGCTGATTTGCTGTCCGATGGAGAGTCCGGATAGTCCCGTGAGCATGTAATCCTCATATTCCTGCACACCCTTGACGGTTATTCCGTCTATTATGCATATCCTGGGAGTTCCGGAATAAGAGATGTCCGGATTTACGATTTTCTCCTGAGCGGCCACCCGCGAGGTCATTCCCAGCGCGACGGCAATCAGCAGCAATATCTTATTTATGTGACACATTATATGATTATTATTCATTGTTGTTTACTTGTTGTTCTCCTCTTTCTCCACCTGCGCTCCTGTCTTGCCAAACCGACGCTGCCTGCCCTGATAGCTCCCGATGGCGCGATGCAGCTCTTTCTCATCGAAATCGGGCCAAAACGTATCGCAGAAATACAGTTCGGAATAGGCAATCTGCCACAGAAGATAGTTTGATATGCGCTGTTCTCCGCCTGTACGTATGAGCAATTCGGGATCCGGCATGAACGCCGTCTGCATGTGTCTGCCTATGGTCTGCTCGTCAATGCTGTCGGGAGATAGCGTTCCCGCCTGCACCTCTCCGGCTATTTGGCGCATCGCATTCGTTATCTCCCACTTAGACGAGTAGCTCAATGCGACAACCATCGTCATCGCTTTGTTGCCGGCGGTGTGCTCCTCCGTCTCACGCAGTTTCTCTCTCACTGCCTCGGGCAGTCTGTTCATATCGCCGATAACCCTGAAACGCACATCGTTTTTCATGAATATCTCGTCTTCGAGCGAAGTGAGCACCAGTCCCATCAGCGCCGATATTTCATCGGCAGGCCTGTTCCAGTTTTCTGTCGAGAAAGTATATAGCGTAAGATATTTCACACCCAGTCGTGTACACTCCGACGTGATGCGGCGCACAGCCTCCACTCCCGCCTGATGTCCGAAACTGCGTTCACGCCCGTGCTGTGTGGCCCAGCGTCCGTTTCCGTCCATTATCACGGCTATGTGGCGCGGTATGCGCTCCATGTCTATTTGGCCTGTCATATTTATTCTTTCAGTCTCTATCGTTATTACAAGTCTTGCATTTCGCCATGATGTCATACGTGACAGACAGTCGCAGCGTGCTATAACAATCGGTGTTCTTGAACATTCCGTTGCTCTTTATGCCGTATGGGTCTTCCACACCGTCGAGTTTGTCGCTCAGCGAGAAGCTCATTATCCATTCAAGTCCGAGGTTCAGCCGTTGGCCTATCTTGTATTTCACTCCGGCTCCAATCGGGATATTGGCCGTGAACACGCTTTTATCCTGCGTCTTGGCTATCGTCGTGCCGAGTCCCATCGCCACGTAAGGGGTAAACGGGCGTGCGCCCCGATACTCACGCCCCGTGCCGTATGGCCAGAAATTATACTCAAACCGCAACCCTATGTCGGTGGTCGCGTTGTTGAACTCTATAGTCTTATCGCTCGTCTCGGGATACCACGTCTCGGTGTTGTCGCTCGTTCCCTTCAGTTTGCCGTGTGTCACGCTCATTGCAAGCGCCATGCGCGGATTGAACTTATACCTGCTTACGAGAGAGAATGCCGGTTGCATGTTTTTTGTCAGACTACCGTTGAAGTCTCCAAAATATGTCATCAGCCCTGCGCCCACACCAATCTCGGCCCTGTACTCGGGCTCTTCCTGTGCCGCTACCCTGGTAAACGACAGCATACAGATGGTGATTATGACTACAAGGTACCTCATTCATTTCATTATTTGCGCGCCGTTTACAACGCTTAGTTCGTGTATCCCTATTGTTTCCGGACGGTTCAGATACCGAGCTTTCCTCTCCATACCTGTCCCGTACCGCCGCAGACAATCCATATATTACCGTTCATATCCGTCACGGCGGCCACCGACGTGGCGGCATTGTCAATGCTTTCAGGCAGGGTATGCTTTTTGTTGGCTTTCCATGTGATGCCTCCGTCTCGGCTTTCATATATCGGCGAGAGAATGGTACCGCCGCCGTCTTCGACCGCTTTCAGTCCCACGGCATACTGATTGCCGCCGAACCCGAACAGACAAAGACTCTTCATTGCCGGCAACGGATAGCGGTAAGAGTCGTCCTTACCGATATTCACCCACTTGCCCGGCATGCTTCCCACACCGTACTCAACGATCTTTCTCCATACCATAGGGTTGGAGTCCGTCTCATTGCGGGTCACGGCCATCACGGCATAGTCTGTATTATCGTTGTATTTGAATGCCGAACAGTCGTAGCTCACCGCATATGCGGGCAACATGACCTTGTCGGCGGCATTGTCAGCCTCAGCCCTATCGGCCACCCACGTGCGTCCGCCGTCTGTAGAGACGGCCGGCTCGCCGGTTGCATAGATGGCGTGCAACTCTGTCGTGCCGCATCCAACGAGACGCGCCAGACCGGTAGATGCGGCCAGATCGGCAAACGATAGTCCGCCGTCTGCCGATACTTTCACCGTCTCCCCATCGAGAATGAACAGCGAATCGTTTCTCACCGCCACATTATTATATATATCCGCTCCGAGAGTGACATTTCTTTGCGTCCACACGCTGCCGTCCGTTATGTCGCAAGCATATACCGACGTGTTTGTCCCGTCGCTTCCAAAAGCATATACAGCATTGCCGTCGGCGAGAATCCTCACGCCTTTCATACTTTTGAAATATTCGCAATCGGGCAATCTGCTCCATTTCGACACGCCCGTTTCCTCCTGCCTCACGTTGACGGTTATGCGGTATCTGCGTGACGAACTGTTGTCCGACGCATGTACCTGCACATATCTCGGCACCCTGAAATCGGTCGAGTCAGTGGTTGAGAAATACTTCACCGAGTCGTTCAGCACATTCTCAATGAGCACATATCCGTTGTTTTTCGTGTAATATGCACAGAGAAGTTTCTCCGCGTCAGTGCCCAACGGCAACGAGTCCACATTGTATATCTCGCCACGCTGGTGGTCTATGCTGAACGGAAACCTGCTAACCGTCTCGTCCGTGATGATAAAGGTGGAGTCCTCTCCTTTTGAAGAGAGGGTATGTCTTGTTATTTTTGCGCTTGTTATATGAAACCCTGTGATGGCTGTATCGTCATAGAGTGTTACGCTGACTTCATCTTCGTTCATACATGAAGGCAGGATAAATGCCGCCGACAAGAGCAGGCATAGAGTACTGATGTACTTTCTCATCAATGTTTTAATTTTAATTTTTAGCTGCAAATTTAATCACAATTCCGCAAATAGCCGCATTTTTAATTGTTTTATTAAGTAAAATATGTGATAATGCGCCTTATTTTAAGTTCTGTTAGTTTAAAAGGAATGAAAGTAGCATAAAAAAAAGAGTGCGGTATGACTCACTCACTCCGCACTCCTTCGTAACGTCTTCCGGCACCGATCGCAAGCATCACTTGCGACGCCGCAATAGCGGTTTCATGCCTTCAAGTCCGTTGTCTGAAAATCTAATAACATAATCTTTACCTTAAAAATCGATTAACTACTAACCTAATGAATAACAATGTATTCTCACGAACACGATGCAAAGTTAGCTATTTCTGTGTTCGCACACAAATATTTTCACCTCGTTTATTTTATATTCACTTTTATTTTTGATATAAGTCAAAATTCAATGTTTTTAGAGTGCTGCATCAACATGTTTTATAACGTATGCGCTACAATTAACCCATAAACACATTGATATATAATACTATATATAAAACCGCATTAAAAGAAAGGCCGTTACAAAAGAATTTCACGTTAATCATACACAAAAAAATGAAGAAACTTTGATATTCTATTGACTTCTAACCACCTGACAGCCATTTGATGATTGCGAACAACACAGGTTAAGGCGGCAGTCATACATGGTATCGTTACCGACAGAATATACCTGGCAACACAAGCAAACCACATGGTTAAACATAGTCCCATACTGTATAACAAGAAAACAAATTGCCTTAGATCAGTACATGCACCGGCATAAAAGGCAACAACATGCCGTTTTAAACAAAATCTCCCGCAGGGACAGCTTACCCTGCGGGAGATTTTACCTATATAAATATTCAAATTTTACTTCTTACAGCTACGGACCTGCCGCCACGAGTGCCTTGCCGGCCTCGTTGCCCGTGACTTCACGAAGTTCTTCTGGAAGCGTGCTTACCAAGTTCAATACCATACCTGTCTGTTGTCACGATATTCAAATATACGCTCCTCATGTCCTTTTGTCCTGTCTTTTAACAATAACAAGGCACCTGACGGTATTCCGTCAAAGACAAGGTGATTGCACTTTGCCACTTCACGCCCCGCAAGATGCCATCCTATATCAAAATAATACAGTTCGTATAAATGTCCTGGCTCAACATTGTTCGTATCAGACTTTGGAGTAAATCTTATCCTTGTCACGATATGCTTTCAAGATCATTATAACATAAAAAGCAGAGAACAGGAATACTCCGGCCACACCACCCTCTACGGCCTGCTCTATATAGTCATTATATACCATCGAGACAAACGAAGCATTATGACATTCTTCAAGCGACTGCTCCCCTGAAGCGAAATGCTTTGCCTGCCGTAAATTATAGTTGCGTTCAAAAAGGCCGTATCCATAGCCCTGAGGGTGCTCATATATCATCTGCACAGAAAGTTTCCATATAAGCATACGGCCATCAGCAGAGTCTTTTTTGAGTTTATACGCAAACACCGCTCCTGTGGTAATTAAACAAACGGCCACAATACATGCAGTTATCTTCCTGCCGATACTTAGCTGCATGACACGCTGTCGCAGACACTCAGACATAAAGCCATATACCGCAACCATTACCATGAAACCTATCCACGCCGTACGGCAACGGAGAGCTAACAGCAAGCCAATGACGACCAATCCTAATGCAGCGTACAGGATGCACCCTCTCCTTTCAGACATTCTGCCGTAAATAAGAGGTAATACGCCTACCATATACATTGCCGTGATATTTGGATTTTCATTAGATCCCGTTATTTGGAAATAGTCCGACAACGGATCTATCAATCCTAATTTTTGCCCCGCAACAAAGATGATATGAATACAAGCGATAAGCAAAAGTCCATTGCCTATTTGCCGAAAGGAATTTAATCCTATATGCAGAAGTCCCGACATCGCAAGGAAGAAGACAATGCCGGATAACATATAATACATGCGATATGTCTCGGCAGGGACGAAAAGTCCGTATATAACAATATATATTCCCCATATCGTCATAAACACACTCATCAGTGTAACGGTGGTTTTTCTCACACATATCATCATAGAACAAATCGCAAGAAACAAAGAACAGAGGGAAAATGCAAGCGATTTTGATAAAGACGGATACACAAAAAGATGAGTGTCCACAGTACATAGAACACACAGCAAAGTAAAAACTATTGCTGACATATTACTCATTACATTATGAACATTCATCTTTTTGCTTAGAGTATTATTTATTGGTATAATAAATCATGCCGTTCTTAATTTCCAATTCTGCAACTTCAGCTTCATTGTAAGGTATGTTGTCGTCATGATATTCAACAGTATTTAGCTGTAACTTTAGTTTCACAACATTACCTATTGTTTCCATATCATTTATATATCCCTCTTTATTGTATACCAAAGTGGCCTTACCATTACGAAGAATGACAATCGTTGTGAATGGCGGCTGACTGCCTATTGTTATACCGGTAAACACCAATGCCTTGCAATCAGAAGAAAGGTTGAATTCTTTAAAAGGTGTATTAGGACTTTTAATATAATCTTTTGCCAAATAAAAATAATTCCACCCGTCATCATATCTCATTTCAAAAACAGATCTACCGTTACACAATATCTCTATCACATGATAATCTCCCGGTTCATTTTCCCAACCTTCATATCCTTTCAACTTGACAGAATATTTAAAAGAAGACATAGGCAGGGATACTTCTTTTATCAAAGGACATGAAGCCGTCTTGTTCGGATTTGTATCAATCGGATCCAAGAAAGCCGACTTCGCTTTGATCGTTCCATCTTCCCCGTATGAGAATACAGATGTCTGCGCATACGACAAAATTCCGAAAACGACACTAATTGTTAATGTTAATAATCGTTTCATAATTAATTTGTTTTACTTATATAGTATAATAAGTATACTTTATTAATTCTTCATATAATATATTTTGCCGTCTCCAAACGACAATGTTGCCAAATCCTCTTTTTCATACGGCTTGTTATTTTCATCATATTCAATGGTGTTAAGTCTTAATATAAATCTTGTTTCTTTACCTGCTGTTTGTATATCTTTCATAAACGCCGGCTTATTATACACAATTTCCGCTTTTCGATCCCTGAGAACAATAACCGTTATAAATGGTGGCTGACTTGCTATACTGACTCCGACAAAAACCAAAGCCATACAAGATGATGACAGATTCACGGCATAAAATGACTTATTAGGCGTATTAACAGCTTCATTCTCACAATAAAAGTAGTCCCAACCTTCATCATAAGTGAACTGTGATTTATAACTTCCTGAACTGATATCTATCACATTATAGTCGCCGGTCTCATCTTCCCATCCTTTATATCTGAGCACATTTACAGTATAAGTCAAACCGTATTGAGTTACCGATTCCGTATGTTTCAATGTGTATGGAGTAATATCCGCTCGAGATAAATTATCAAAAGACTCTACATTGTTTGTCACTGCAATTATACTATTTTCATTATATATCAATGTCTTACTATTCTGTGAATAAGATGTGACACTGACAAAAAGAATAACAAATAAAAAAACTTGTTTCATGATTGATGATATTATTTATATAAAAAGAACTTAACTCCACTTATTTTTTCCCTTGCAAAACTGTTGCTTAATTTTTGGGAACTTGATCTCATATTATAACCTGTATCCATTGTATTAGGAACTTTTTTACCCCAATTTTCACTATAACGTTCTGTTCCCGGAACAATGACAACAACATGACCAGAACCACCAGATGGGTTTATCCACCCCGCCACAACAAAATAGCCCTGATTTGCATATCCTTGAGCTTGTGACATTGCTATTTCCTGCCACAAAGAAGGATTATTCATCCAATATTTTACCATACTGTTTGCATTGCAATTCATGCCGGCCGGCAATTTACCAAATAGACTTTTAAAAGCTCTTCTCACTCCTTCGCTACATTGTGCATCCGTCCCCGGAATACTCTTGGCTACACTTTTAGCCATATTTGTTATCTGTGAAGCTGTCTTTTTATGGCTACTTGTTTGAGAAGAACCGCCGGTTGAACTTCCTCCCGAAGAGGAACCACCGCCTCCACCGGTCGAGCTGCCTCCACCGTCATGCCATCCATCTTCCCATTCATCACCTCCACCGGAATTATTACATTCATGCAATCCAGCTTCATCACAAGGAAAAGAATCGTCACAATGAGGACACGGCATGATACAAATTACTTGGTCACATGGATAATAAGATACATATTCTCCTATTTCCTCATCATCACAAATGTAGTAATCACCGCCCTCATTACCCATCCTTTGAGCAGAAGCCGTTGACATTCCAACTTCTATTTGTCCGTCTTTGAAAACAGGCAACAAATTTAATAAAAGTATTAAAAATAATATATACTTTTTCATTTTATTCAGTTCTTCTTCACAACAACAGTTCTATAATGACAGGTTCCGGCTGTTACATGAAGCACATACACCCCCTCAGGTATAGAGGGTGCCACCGTAAACGAATGCTTGCCAGGCTGTAACGCGCCAAGAGTCGCTGCAAATACCGGCATACCAGACTGGCTATAAAGAGTTATAGAACCGGATTCAACAGATTCTGACAAATCTAAACCAAGTGTTACATTTCCTGAGAAAGGATTCGGCCATGCGTAGAGCCGTGTATCGTCTTTAGCAATTTCGTTTGCTATATCTCCATCAGAATAATCTTTTTGCAGACATATATACATCGGCCGTTGCGGTTCCTGCTCGGAAACAGAATAGAGCCTGATACTTCCTGTCACGGAATTTTCTCCTACATTTACATCCGCACTCTCAAATCTATAAAGCACAGAGTCCTTTGTCATATACCTGTCTGTCTGCCGCGTCATGCCGCTGAGAAACTCTATACGCCCGTTTTCCGATACCGACGCCCGGAAAGCGACAGTGTCTTTACCTTCACACCAATATCCATGAAGCCACCCGCCATTCATCTTCATATTCACAGATAGCGGTCGACGGTCAATCACATTTTGTCCGCTCCAATCATAAACCACAAGAACACCCTGATAGTTACCTGCAAGCGACGATGTATCCACTGCCGCCGGGGCTATTCCCGGCATTGTTTCCGGTACTTCCATCGACTGTTCGACAATGACAACCATGTCATTTATGCTGTTTTCCGGATTTACTCTTTTCAGTTCTTCCACCGCGTCACGATAATTAAACATTGCCGCACGGTCAAGATAGAACATGGCACGTTCCTCGTCACGCTCAACTCCATAACCATTACGGTAGCACAATCCAAGCATATAAAGACACGGAGCATGGTCTTTGTCGGCACCACGCCTGAACAAGTCTATGGCCTGCTTGTAGTCCTGAGCACATCCCAGGCCTTTATACAGCATGTAACCCTTATCGTATAGCGCCATCACCGAACCTGCATCCACGGCTTTGGAGAAATATCCGTAAGACCGTGTGAAATCCTGCCTCACTCCGCCACGTGAATACTTATACATCATTCCTAAATTATGAAGCGCGATCGTTGAACCATGTTCTCCGGCACGTTCAAGCCACATCGTGGCCGCCGTCGTGTCTCGTTCTGTACCGATACCGTTCATATAAACTATTCCAAGAGCATTCATCGCATATATATTGGAATCCTGTTCTGCCGCAATGCGGAGAATATTTACAGCCTCCGCCTTGTTGCCCGCGCCATCCATTCCTTTAAGCACTTCGACAGCCTTTATCACTTTATCATCTGCCGCCGCATTGCATACCGCCACGACAAACAGCAGCACGGACGCTACGGTCATGACTTTTCCTATAAAGTACTTCATAATTATTCCGGTTATATCATAGTCGCTACCATACGAGTCCCTTTGTCTCTTCACTCTCGGATTTCTTCGCTTCACGCTCTTTTCTTGCCAGGGCATAATACATCTTCACCGCTTTCGGCATCTGCTTGTCGTTTTCCGCCAATCTTTTCTTCCGTTCAGTCGAAAAATTCTTATATACGCTCTTTATTTTCTCTTGTTCCATATAGAACATATACATGCGGGCGCAGTCTGACACACTGTCAAGCCCTTCCGTCAATCCGGCGTCCCGCAACTTCTTCCATGACTCTTTCATACGTCTCGTCACTACGGAAGCGTTTTTCTGTATCAGGAAACTGTTGAACATCTTTTTCCCGAGCGTATTCCGCATTACGGCCATTTCCTCGTCCCAGACATCAGCCTTGCGGTCTTTACGCATCTTATGGCACATTTCAACCGCATGCTTCATCAAGTATTCATACTGTGCGTCATCAAGCCTGAATGCCTTGCGCCTGCGCAACAGAAACGTAATGTTTTCTCCCGACATCTTGTTATAAGGAATCAATATCTCGTCTACATGATACTGATATACACTGTCGACAGACAATTTGGCTTGTGCCCTTAATCGCGGCGACGATGGATAGATATAGTCGTAGACCGCTTTCCGCCGTTCTCTTTCCACAAGCATGGAGGCCAATTTCTCACTTTGGCTTTTAGGAACATTGTATTTCATGCACAGCTCCGCATGTGCGTCCTCACCGGCAATCCTTGAACGGGATATTATCTCGTTCTCATGTTCTTCAAAAACCTTGCGCTCACTGTCGGTAAACTCATTCTGTGCGTATGCCCCCAAAGTCACAATGACTGTCAGCACGCACGACAAGACTCTTTTTCCCATCATCTTTTTAGTTAATTGTTTTTCATTAATTATCGCCCTATATCTTGCCGTCATCACTTTTTATCAGGACAAGACATGACAAGGCGTCTCTTTCCGTAAGCATAATGGATAATACCAAGAAAGTTTCTCACAATATTTCATGATTATGCCGATTTCCGCCGCAAATATAATAAAAAGAACTTACAAATCCAAATTCCGGCAGCCTTTTATACAAAATGGCGGTAAGGAGTCACAAGAAATCCTACAGGTGATTTGCCAAGCCAAATTTCCAGACAAACTTCCGAAAATCCCATAATGACAGGGGAGGCGCCTTTTTATAAAAACTCCATCACAACAAAAAAATCTCCCGCAGGGACAGCTTGCCCTGCGGGAGATTTTACTTATATAAACATTCAAATTTTGCCTCTTACAGCTGCGGACCTGCCGCCACGAGCGCCTTGCCGGCCTCGTTGCCTGTGTACTTCACGAAGTTCTTCTGGAAGCGTGCGGCCAGGTCTTCGGCTTTCTTCTGCCACTCGGAAGCGTCGGCGTAAGTGTCGCGCGGGTCGAGGATGCCTGTGTCAACACCTTCAAGCTCTGTGGGAACGGCGAAGTTGAACACAGGGATATTCTTTGTGGGAGCGTTCAGGATAGCGCCACCGAGTATTCCATCGATGATACCGCGTGTGTCACGGATTGAGATGCGCTTGCCCGTTCCGTTCCAACCGGTATTCACCAAGTAAGCCTTCGCGCCGCTCTTCTCCATCTTCTTCACCAGCTCCTCCGCATACTTTGTGGGGTGCAGCTCAAGGAATGCCTGGCCGAAGCAGGCAGAGAATGTTGGTGTAGGCTCGGTGATGCCGCGCTCGGTACCTGCGAGCTTTGCCGTGAAGCCGGAGAGGAAGTAGTACTTCGTCTGCTCCGGAGTCAGGATAGACACGGGAGGAAGCACTCCGAACGCGTCGGCAGAGAGGAATATCACGTTCTTGGCCGCGGGAGCCGCGCTCTTCGGGCGAACGATGTTGTTGATGTGGTCGATAGGATAAGACACACGTGTGTTCTCTGTGGTGCTCTTGTCGGCGAAGTCGATCTTGCCGTCCTCAGCCACAGTCACGTTCTCCAACAGCGCGTTGCGCTTGATGGCGTTGAAGATATCCGGCTCGCTCTCCTTGTCGAGGTTGATGACCTTGGCGTAGCATCCGCCCTCGAAGTTGAACACACCGTTGTCGTCCCATCCGTGCTCGTCGTCGCCGATGAGCAGACGCTTCGGATCGGTAGACAGAGTTGTCTTGCCTGTACCCGACAGACCGAAGAACACTGCCGTGTTCTCGCCGTTGAGGTCAGTATTGGCAGAGCAGTGCATCGAAGCCATGCCCTTGAGAGGCAGATAGTAGTTCATCATCGAGAACATACCCTTCTTCATCTCACCGCCATACCATGTGTTGATGATTACCTGCTCGCGGCTTGTCACGTTGAACACAACGGCTGTCTCTGAGTTGAGGCCCAGCTCCTTGTAGTTCTCAACCTTGGCCTTAGACGCGTTGTATACGATAAAGTCAGGTTCGAATGTCTCAAGCTCCTCGTCTGTCGGACGGATGAACATGTTTTTCACGAAGTGTGCCTGCCATGCCACCTCTACGATGAAACGAACAGCCATACGTGTGTCGGCGTTCGCGCCGCAGAAACCGTCCACAACAAACAGGCGCTTGCCTGACAGTTCTTTCTTTGCTATTTCCTTAACGGCAGCCCATGCCTCGGGAGAAGCGGGATGGTTGTCGTTCTTGTATTCGTCGGATGTCCACCATACAGTGTCCTTTGAGTTTTCGTCCATCACGATAAACTTGTCCTTCGGTGAGCGGCCGGTATAGATACCGGTCATCACGTTGACAGCGCCCAGCTCTGTCTCCTGACCTTTCTCAAAGCCTGTGAGGCCTTCTTTCGTCTCTTCCTCGAACAGTGTCTCATACGAGGGGTTGTACACTACCTCAGTGGTACCTGTGATACCGTACTTCTCTAAAACTGACTTATCAAACTTTGCCATTTTAATAAATTTATTGTGTTAATTGATTATCCTTAATAATTGATTTAAACCGCCGCAAAGTTACTAAAAAATAATATCAGTCCAAAATGTTTGCGCGCACAAAATGCCGGCGCATTATTTTTTTTAGGTTAAAGTATCGAAAAACGCTGGCGCCGTGCCGGTTTTGTAAGTCTGACTTTGCAAAAGACAGATTGCCGCGACCGGGCATACGCCATTAGGACTCACGGCCGGAAAACGGCCGGAAACACCATGATTGTAAATTAGAAATCAAGCGAATGACAATCCGGCATTTCTACATGCCTATGACGTAACCGAATAAAAAAAGCATAAAAACACTTGGATTTTTGATAGAAAACACAGCATGGCATCACCTAAAACAGCGGCGTCCGACCGTCGTATGCCACAATTTCGCATTAAGATGCCCGTCATATTGCATTCGGTATCCCGTCGCGTCGCGTTTAGATACCCGTTGCATTGCGTTTAGCGTCTAAATGGAACGCGACGGGATACCGAATGCAGCATGAAAAAAGGCATTTACCGCCCATCCCGACACCCGCAAACGCAGCGGGGCGTCCGATGCCATGCACCGGACGCCCCGCCGAAATATGCCGTGACGGCGTGTCAGGCCGCCAAACCGCGCGTCATTACAGTATACCGCAACGATGCCGGAAGACTTCGCCACGTGCCGTTGTCAAAAATCACAGTCAATACCATCTGCATAAATATTTGCCTTTCGGTTGCCATCGTATAGTTTTTGCTTCTTATTTTGTAAATATTATTCACAAGCGCAATGATCAATCATCGCTTTCTTATTCACAAATATACTGTTTGCGAAGCGAAAATCCAAGCCCAGTCACGATACACTTCACGATACTCCGCCCTGTTTTCCGAACATCGCCATGAAACCGCACGTCTCTTTTTTTTCCGTCTTTGACCTCCCGTGCGACGGACACGGCTGTTTCGTTTGAGTTTTGATTTAGTGACACTATCCACCTGCGTCTGTATACTTCTTTCATATTTTTTTGGCTGTATACGCATTATTTTGTAATTTTGCAGCCCCAAAATGTAGTCGGCGACAGCCTGGCAACGGTCGGCACTGAGCCGTAGATTGGCTGTACTCACCCCGTCGGGCGAGGTATATGCCCGTACAACCAACCGCTCAAGATTTCCGCTGACTCCGCATCTGCGCACTTCTCGGGCAAAAACAGACAACGCATTGCCGTTTGAGCCCGGTTGTATCCGGCTGCTTCCCGGCTGAAAAAGTATCCGCACGGAATCTGCAATTATCTGCGACATTGACATGTCCACCATGCAGGCGTTCAATAACAAGAAAACAAACAACCTTTTCATCGTTTTGGAATATAAACCGCAAAATTACTGAAATGGCAGCAATTACGCAAGGAATGAAGTTGTTATATCAGTCTTAATGTAAACATCGGATTGACATGCGGTTATATTTACACGTCAAAGTTAAGTGAAAAAAGCCGTTTGCGACGGATAAAATTATTACCTTTGCAGAAGATAGGCTTCGCCTCAGCAACAAGAAACAAGCTTTCGTTGCTCTCGGCTTGCGCTATCTTTGTGGTTAAATGGTCCGCGCGCCGGTGATTTGAAACACGTCTCATTACACCGGCACGCACTCTATTCGCACAACACGGTCCGCATTTAGGCAGTGTGGTACAATCCACTGCTGCCGTTGACGGGCATCGTCTAAAACACGGAACAACAATTTGACACAATGGAAATAATAGATTTCAGCAAGACAGACTCTGTCATAAACCGCTATATGGCGGAAATTCGTGACACCGACTATCAGCGGAACAGGCTGCTCTTCCGCAACAACATCACACGGATAGGCGAAATGATGGCCTACGAGATGAGCAAGACGCTCGACTATGAAGAGCGCGAGGTGACCACACCACTCGGCACGTCGACCGTAAGACTGCCGAAAGACGAGATGGTGATAGGTACGGTATTTAGAGCCGGACTGCCACTGCACACCGGGTTTCTCAACGTCTTCGATCACGCCGACAACGCTTTCGTGAGCGCATACCGCGACTACAAGGACGAGGCACACACCGAGGTGGGCATACACGTAGAGTATCTCGCCACGCCGAGACTCGGCGGCAAGACGCTCGTCATCGCCGACCCTATGCTGGCCACGGGAGGGAGCCTGGAACTGGGCTACCGGGCTTTCATCACCAAGGGAATGCCGCGGCGGATAGACATAGCCTGCGTGATAGCCACTCCGGAAGGCATCGACCACGTAAGAAAAACATTTCCGGAAGACAGGACGACGGTTTGGTGCGCCGCCATAGACGAGTGCCTCAACGAGCATAAATATATCGTGCCGGGCCTTGGAGATGCCGGCGACCTGTGTTTCGGTGGAAAAGAGTGACCCGGCCGGCAGCCCCACACGACGGAGCCGGCCGGCAGCAGCGACGAAGTTATCGTGTCATGTATAACTTCCTGACGGCTAAAAATATCTCTCTTCGGCCTTTCAGAATACCGAAGAGAGATATTTTTCCACTTCTTCCGTCTTTATTGTAGCGAGAGCGATGCGGCCTTTCGGGTCTACGACATACATCGTAGGTATCCATTTTATATTGTAGTCAGCCGATATCCCGGTCGCTTTCCAAGGCTTCAACTCACTGTGATGCACCCATTCCATGCCGTTGTCGCGCACGCATTTCATCCATGCCTCTTTCTTTTGGTCTACCGACACGCCGATGAATACCACCCCATCGGAAGCGAACCTCTTGTGAAGCGCTTTCACGGCCGGTATCTCACGGCGGCAATCGCCGCACCACGAGGCCCAGAAGTCGAGCACCACGTATCGTCCCCGGAAGTCTTTCAAATGCATTCCGGCAAGCGTGTCGCCGTTCTCGATGACGAAATCGGGAGCCTCATCACCCACTTTCAGCAGGCCGACGGTATACTTGCCGTCATCCTGCACTTTCTCCTGTGCCTTCGTCGGTACCATGCAACACAGCATCAGTGCCGCCAAAGTGATTATTCCTCTTGTCTTTATCATTGCCGTAAGTGTTTGGTCGTGTATATATCTGTTGCTGCAAAAGTACTAAAAAACACGGAAAGAGACAACATTGGGACTGTCAATGACTCACTGTTTAAAATAAATAATGTACTTTTGCATGTCCTTAATACGATAAAACATGGATATATCAGAACTATACAGCATATTCGCGGAGCATCCGGTAGTGACGACCGACAGCCGCGACTGCCCCGAAGGCTCTGTCTTCGTGGCCTTGAAAGGAGCGTCGTTCAACGGCAACAAGTTTGCGGCGGCGGCCTTGGAGAAAGGCTGTGCATGGGCTGTGGTGGACGAGGCCGAGCATGCCGGAGGCGAACACACCATACTCGTGGACGACTGCCTGAAAACACTCCAACAGCTCGCGCGGTATCATCGCCGCCGGCTGGGCACGCCGATAGTGGGAATAACCGGCACCAACGGAAAGACGACCACCAAGGAACTGACCGCCGCCGTGCTGGCACGGAAATACAACGTGCTATGCACGCAAGGCAACTTCAACAACGACATAGGCGTGCCGAAGACGCTGCTGCGCATCAACGCCGGCCATGACATCGCCGTGGTGGAGATGGGCGCGAGCCATCCGGGAGACATCAAGACGCTCGTGGACATCGTGGAGCCAGACTGCGGACTGATAACCAACGTAGGACGGGCGCATCTCCAGGGCTTCGGCTCATTTGAGGGAGTGCTCCGCACAAAGGGAGAGCTGTATGACTTTCTGCGCACACGGAGCGACAGCGTGACGTTCGTGAATGCCGGCGACGAGCATCTGACGAGCATCACAGGCGGACTGACACACATAATGAAATACGGCCGTGGCGACTGCGGCAGCAACAGAACGGGTGGCGGAGCGCTCGCGCCGGCGGCAGAAGGCGTCAGGATAGTTGGCGAGACGGTATGTTGCGACCCGTTCTTGAAGTTCCGCTGGTACGAACGGGACGGCGACGGACAGCCCGTGGGCGGCATCCACGAGGTGCACACGAACCTGATAGGCTCATACAACCTCGACAACATGCTGGCGGCGATCGCCGTGGGACGGCATTTCGACGTGCCGTCGGCAGACATAAGCAAGGCTCTGTCGGCATATACTCCGAGCAACAACCGCTCGCAACTCACGGTGACAAAGAGCAACAGACTCATCGTTGACGCATACAACGCCAACCCCACGAGCATGGCGGCGGCAATAGACAACTTCAGCAATATGGAGGCCGAAGGCAAAATGGCTATCCTCGGTGACATGGGCGAGCTGGGAGAGGCAAGTGCCGCCGAACACGCCAAAATAGTGAGGCAGCTCGAAGATTGCGGCCTGAACGATGTCTGGCTCGTGGGAAGCGAGTTCGCCAAGACCGGATGCCGCTACCGTAAGTTCCAAAACGTGGACGAGGTGAAGGCCGAAATAACCGCAAACGGTCCCGAAAACCGCACAATCCTGATAAAGGGCAGCCACAGCACGGGGCTTTATATGCTTCCCGAAATACTGTGACTATAAGATTGCCACACTCTTTATACCCGACGGTTCACGGTGAGAAACAAGCCGGAGACAGGGTGAAAGCCAATCGAAAGGGTGGCGGTAAACGACACACAACCGACGGGAACATAAAAAAACGATTACGGAAACAATAAGCGGAAAAATCATAGCTCCATGACGGAAGAACTGGAAAGATACATACTCGACCACATCGACAAGGAGGGTGACTACCTATACAGCCTCTATCGGGCAACCAACATACACCTGCTGCGCGGCCGCATGGCAAGCGGACATCTGCAAGGGCGGTTACTCAGGATGCTCGTGAGGATGATAAGGCCGGCCAACATCCTCGAGGTGGGCACGTTCAGCGGGTACAGCGCTATATGTATGGCTGAGGGGCTCGAACCGGGCGGCAAAGTATATACATACGAAATAAACGACGAGCAGGAGGAGTTCACACGTCCGTGGATAGAAAACTCTCCCGTGTCCGACCGTATAGAGTTTATCATCGGCGATGCCAATACCGAGGCTCCGAAGCTCGGAATAACGTTCGACATGGCCTTCATAGACGGTGACAAGCGTACGTACCGACATACTTACGAGACGGTGCTGGCACTGTTACGTCCAGGCGGTTTCATGCTTGCCGACAACACGCTGTGGGACGGGCATGTCATTGACCGCGCTTACGACGGCGACAAGCAGACGCAAGGCATAGAGGATTTCAATGATCTCGTGGCGAAAGACAGCCGGGTGGAACGTGTCATCCTGCCTTTGCGCGACGGACTGACAATCATCAGGAAGAAGTAAGAAGGGTATTGAGGAGTTGAGGAGTAAGGAGAGAAGTCGTAAGTAGAATGGTTCATAAACTAAGAAGGGAATAGTTTATGAATTCTTATGAGCCAAAACAGAATGGTTTATAGACTGAGATAGAATGGTTTATGAGCAAACAATAAGTATTTATAAGTTAAAATAAGATTGTTTATAAGTTAAAATAAGATTGTTTATAAGCTAAAATAGGATTATCCATAAGCCAACATAGAATGGTTTATAAGCCAAGAAAGGAATTGTTTATGAGTAACCCCAATTGCATCGGGCCGTGATTTGAAACACAACAAATCACGGCCCGACACAATTGGAGTAGCTTCCGGCAGGCGATGCCAGTGATAACTCCTTAACTTTAAAGCTATTCTACTTACTACTCCTCTCCTTACTCCTCAACTCCTCGATAATATTCCCAACTTCTTCTACTTGCTCACACTACCTCCCAAGTGTCGTTAGTGTCGAGAAGTTCCATGAAGTTATGATATTTCTTCAGGCTCTTCACCTCCTCTATCTGAGCCGTGACCGCCTCATCGTATGTTGGAGCGGCCACGTCTCGGATGACACCGAGAGCCACGGGATAGCCGTTTTCGTTGTCCATCATGGCCAGTTTGAGTTGCAGGGTATTGTCTTCGCAGTGTGCGTCGTGCACCAGAATGTCGTCCATCGTATACCCGTCTTTTCCTATCTCCACCACTTTAAGGCCGAAACCTTGCTGCACAAGGCCGTATTCGTTGTTCTCCCCGAATACCAACGGTTGGCCATGACGCACATAAATGGCATTCTTCTTTCGACCCTCCTTGTTGTAAACGGTGTCATGACAACCGTTGTTGAATATCACGCAGTTCTGCAATATCTCGCATACCGAAGCGCCTTTGTGGCGGTATGCCGCTTTTAGTATCTCCACAGTCTCGGGAGCGTCGGTGGCAACGGCACGCGCAAAGAAATGCCCGCGCGCGCCGAAGCACAGCTCGGCAGGGCAGAACGGATCCTCAACCGTGCCGTAAGGACTTGATTTTGACACGAAACCGCGCGGGCTGGTAGGCGAATACTGGCCTTTAGTCAGTCCGTAGATACGGTTGTTCAGCAATATCATATTAAGGTCGATGTTGCGTCGCATGGCATGTATGAAGTGATTACCGCCTATCGCCAGTCCGTCGCCGTCGCCGCTTATCTGCCATACCGTAAGGTCGGGATTGGCAACTTTGACTCCCGTGGCTATCGTGGCGGCACGTCCGTGCACCGTCTGCATGGCGTAAGTATTCACATAATATGGCAGACGGCTGGAACATCCGATACCCGAAATCACCGCCATATTATGCGGTGCCACTCCCACTTCGGCCATTGCCTTGTACAACGAGGCAAGGAAGAAATGGTCACCGCAACCCGGACACCATCTCGGCTGACCTTTTTTATAATCGTTTGGTGTAAACATCGTTTCTCAATTAATTGATTATCATATTTTAATCATATATACATTAACTCTTGGCAGAATGCCGGCAATGGCCCTTCATGAAAACCACCGGCACTCCCATACAGGGCTGTCAGTCTGTGAACATACGGCCAAACGCCTCCACAAGCTCGCTCACCACAAACGGCTGTCCCTTGACCTGGTTGAACTGTTCGGGCACAAATCCGTCTACCTTGGAGCGTAAGTATGCCGCAAGCTGCCCCATGTTCTGCTCTGCCACCACCACTTTCGGATAGCGTTTGAGCACTTCCGACGTGTTGGCGGGCAGCGGATTGATGTATTTAAACTGCGCAATGGCGGCCTTACGGCCTTTCGCACGCAACTCTTCCATTGCCGAGTATAGATGCCCGAACGTGCTGCCGAAGCCCACAATAAGCAGCTCGGCGTCATCCTTGTCTCCATACACTTGAAGATCGGGCACCGGAATACGGGCCACTTTCTCGGCTCTCAGCCTGCACATGGCATCGTGATTTTCCGGATCGGTACTGATGGCACCCGTGCGTCCGTCCTTTTCCAGTCCGCCGATGATATGCGTATAGCCTTCCTGTCCGGGCACGGCCCAGTATCTCACGAGTGTCTCCGGGTCGCGCTCGTATGGCGTATAGCTGCCTTTCTGCCCTGGAGTGACGCGATGGGGGGTTATATCAGGCAGCTCATCCATCGTAGGCAGTTTCCATGCCGCCGAGCCGTTGGCTACGAACGCGTCCGTGAGCAGTATCACGGGAGTGAGGTGTTCGAGCGCTATCTTGGCCGCGGTATATACCGAGTAGAAGCAATCCACCGGACTGGTGGCGGCTATCACCGGCATAGGACTTTCCCCGTTACGCCCGTACAGGGCCTGCAACAGGTCGGTCTGCTCGCTCTTTGTGGGCAGGCCTGTCGACGGGCCGCCTCGCTGTACATCAATAACCACGAGCGGAAGCTCGTCTATCACGGCGAGGTTTATCGCCTCGGATTTAAGGCATATACCCGGTCCCGATGTGGAGGTGGCGGCGAGCGCACCGGCGAACGATGCCCCGATGGCAGTTGCGCAGCCCGATATCTCGTCCTCGCACTGCACCGTTATCACCCCGCACGACTTGTGCTTGGACAACTCATGCAGTATGTCCGTGGCCGGAGTAATGGGGTATGAACCGAGAAACAGTTTCATTCCGGCTTTCTCCGCCGCAGCTATCAGACCGTAGGCAGTGGCTTTGTTGCCCGTAATATCCATGTAACGGCCCTTCACCTTCTCCTTCGATTCGATGCGGTATGTGGCGGGCACGCTTGCATGCACGTTGTGTCCGTAGTCGTATCCCGCACGGACCACCTTTATATTGTTTTCCGCTATCTGCGGTTTCTTGGCAAACTTGTCTCTCAGAAATCCCGAAACGAGGTCAAGCTCGCGGTTGAACAGCCAGCAGACGAGACCGAGCGCGAACATATTCCGGCATTTGAGGATGCTCTTGTTGTCCATGCCGCTGCCCGAAAGACATTCTTTCACCATCGTGGTTATCGGGCAGGCCACCACACGGTCGGGGTCGATACCCATCTCGCCGAGATAATCTTCCGTGGCAAATTGTGCCTTTTCAAGGTCTTTAGCGCCGAAACTGTCCGTGTCGATGATTACCGTTGCCTGCGGCTTGGCAAACTTGTATTGTGTTTTCAGGGCAGCGGCGTTCATAGCCACGAGCACATCGCACATATCGCCGGGAGTGTAAACCTGTCCCGCTCCGATGTGAACCTGAAATCCCGACACTCCCGTGAGCGAGCCTTGCGGGGCACGTATGTCCGCCGGATAGTCCGGAAAGGTGGAGATTCCGTTGCCGACGGTTGCCGACACGGTGGAGAATATGTTTCCCGCGAGCTGCATTCCGTCGCCGGAGTCTCCCGAGAAGCGTACCACAACGTGGTCAAGCTCTTTCACTTCCAATTTTTCTGCCATGTTTTTTTATATTTGCTTTTGTTGTTAATCCGTATCACAATAAACAGCCACGGGACACGGCCTGCTGCCGGGTTCCGGTCTTACAAGATGCAAATATAGCAAAGATTATTGATATGGCAAGGCGTTTACACCCTTTTTTGCACCTTACTATATATAATATTAATATACCGCAAGTCAAACAAATTCATGCGCCATCTGTCAAAACGGTGTCATATTGAAAGGAAAACGAAGGTATGGCTATCACAATCTTCCTTCTTCGAGATAACTGTAATACCTCCCGTCGGTGACTATAAGATGGTCTGCCATGTGTATCCTCATCATGTCGCAGGCCTGTTTGAGGCTTTCCGTCAGCATGTCGTCCTGCCGGCTTGGCCTGACGTTGCCGCTCGGATGGTTGTGGCACAGGGCCAAAACCGTGGCGTTACACATCAGCGCCTCCCTGATGATTACCCTCAGGTCAACGGCCGTCTCGCTCAGTCCGCCGTGGCTTATCCTCATTTTCCGTATCAGGTGAAAGCTACGGTTCATCAGCAATATCCACGCCTCCTCGGTATCGAGGTCTTGCATCAGCGGGTGCATGTGGTTGTATATAGCCGTTGCCGAGCGCAGATCGGGCCGCTCCTCAGCCTTTTCCAGTTGTCGGCGCTTGCCCAGTTCGCAAGCCGCGAGTATCGTCACGGCCTTTGCCGGCCCCACTCCGTTATATCCGGTAAGTTCTTTCACGCTCTTCTTGCCAAGCGTGTTCAGGTTGTTATTGCAGTCGGCCAGCACGCGCCTCATCAGCTCCACGGCACTCTCCCGTGCCGAGCCCGACCCTATCAGTATGGCCAGCAACTCGGCGCTTGACAGCGCCGCCGCTCCGAGACGCTCGAGCTTCTCTCTCGGCCGGTCTTCAATCGCCCAGCGATTTATGGACAGTTTACAGTTCGGAGGTATGGACGCGGAGGTATAACCACCATCATGCTTTTCTTCTCGCCTTGTGGAATTATAATCGTCACCGGCAAATACTTTTTCATTTATCATCCCGTTATATTGTTTTTCCATGGTATCCATACCTCCACTCATCACCCGAAATCCGGAACTCCCTAATCGTAGAAATTCTTCTCAAACGCCTGGAACCCGTCTCTTCCCAACACACACCGCCTCCACCAGGCCTCTATGAATCCGAAACCGTAGCCCATGAGCTGTGTGAAAGCTGCCGCCACGGATAGCAACCCTATCTTGACGCTGCGGTTGCGTATTGCCGAGTCGGCGGCGATGAGCAGGCCGTATGCCGCTATCGGCAGCCACGGCAGGGCGCAGAGGCCATACCACCGGTGTATGTCGTCAAACTCCATGAGAGCGCGTCCCACGGCCGACGTGAGCACGAGGGCAATCACCCCGACGGTGAACACCATCGGCAGCAGGTGGACGGGTTTGAGCGATCCGGGATATTTCTTGTACAGGTTGATACGGGCTATGCCGCTGTTGTATACCTGGCGGAAGAATTTCCGCATGTCCGTGCGGCGCTTGTGCCACACCCACGCTCCGGGAAAAAGGCGGCAGCGGCACCCGGCCTTGAATATGCGTATGCTGAAATCTATGTCCTCTCCGAAACGCATGCGCGAGAACCCGCCGAGCCTCATGTACACGTCACGGCGTATCCCCATGTTGAACGAGCGCGGATAAAACTTGTCGAGCTTCTTCTTTCCGCCACGTATGCCGCCCGTGGTGAAAAAACTCGTCATCGAGTAGGATATAGCCTTCTGGGTGTCGGTGAACGAGGGGTGCGCGCTGTCCGGCCCCCCGAAAGCGTCTGCCGGCTCAGCGGCCAGCTCGTCGTCCACGGCCTGCATGTATCCCGGCGGCAGCACCACGTCCGAGTCGAGCACGATGAGATACTCGCCCGATGCCCGTTCAGCTCCGTAGTTGCGGCTCTGCCCCGGTCCCGAGTTCTTTTTCACATAGTATTTCACGTCCAATGCGGCACCGTATCTTTCCGCCACCGCACGGCAGTCGCGTTCGGAACCGTCCTCGACGATTATAACCTCAAAGTCATTGAATGTCTGCCCTGTGAGACTTTCCAGCAGTTCGTCCACCTCATCGGGACGGTTGAACACGGGAACGATAACGGAATACTTCATTTCTGTGACAAGTTTTGATTTATCGGTTAAGTGGCTATATCTGAAAATTGTCGGGCGGCGACCGATGCGGAGCCGTGAATTACGATAATTCAAAAAACATTGGACTCAGCACCGGGCACGGCCCGACAACTCAAAAAAACCGTTATTCGGAATTGCAAACCCGCGGTTTCTTATTCTTTCACGCGTTGCAGGTAGCTTCCATCGCGGGTGTCCACCTGGATGAGGTCGCCTTCGTTGATAAACAGCGGAACGCGTATCTCAACGCCTGTCTCGAGTGTCGCGGGCTTGGTGGCGTTTGTGGCGGTGTCGCCTTTCACACCCGGCTCACTGTGTGTGATGCGCAGGTTGGTCTTCACCGGCATCTCGGCATAGAGAATTGTCTCCGTGTCAGCGTCGCTCACAACTTCCACAACGTCGCTCTCTTTCATGAAGTCGACACCGGTGATGAGGTCTTTGGCGATAGGAACCTGGTCGAATGTCTCCTGGTTCATGAAAATATAGTCGGCACCCTCCATGTAGAGATACTGGAACGGGCGGCGCTCCACACGCACGTCTTCGAGAGCCTCACCGATATTGAAACGCTTCTCCAACACACGTCCGCTGACAACGTCTTTCAGTGTCGTGCGCATGATGGTGTTACCCTTGCCCGGCTTCACGTGCAGGAAGTCGATGCAGAAATACAGCTTGCCGTCCATACGGATGCAAGTACCCTTCTTGATGTCTTGTGACTTAATCATGATGCTATAACTTGAATTTATTGATTTTATTCGATTTTACGCATGCAAAGGTACTGAAAAAATGGAAAAAACGTAAAATAACACGCTAAAAATCACTTATTTCTTTGTTATTTCGAAATTAATAAGTAATTTTGCAGCCCAAAAGCGTAGAAATAATAACATAAAAAATAAAAACGATGAAAAGAACATTTCAGCCGCACAACAGGAGAAGAGTGAACAAGCACGGCTTCCGTGAGAGAATGTCTACCAAGAACGGACGTCGCGTATTGGCTTCACGCCGTGCGAAAGGCCGCAAGAAGTTGACAGTATCTGACGAGCACCACGGCAAATAAGCGACCGTAGACCGCAGATCAATTCAAGTTTGCAGCATGAGGCAGGAACTTCGGTTTCTGCCTCATGCTGTTTTCCGTACATGCGCATACCAAACCCACAGGGTGAAGCCATGCGCCCGACAACAACGGGTGTCTGTAATGATAAAGTCACGGATTTAACACTTTGTTTTTCGTTGAAATAGAAAATAATTCCGATACCGATTGCGATATGCAGCGCGATATGCTCACTATTTCAAAATGATGGTTCCGCCGATTTTCCGCAACGGGATGCCCGTCGGAGTGTGATTAACCGCTAACCGCGTCGCGTTTAGATACCAGTTGGATTCCATTCAGCGTCTAAATGCAAGCCAACGGGACGCTAAACGGAAAGAATATTCCGGGCAGGTGGAGTTGACTTGATAGCCGAGACTGACACAAAAGATATACCAGACTGACCCACAGGCAGTTACATAAAACAGCCCATAATTCGCATATTTGCGGCCGTGGGATTTCTATTTTGAAACAAACGAATTACGAGAGGCGTTTTGTAAATATTATTCACCACACGCAGACGCATTTTCCCACCTTGTTTATCCTTTTGTATTTTTACATTAAGAAATCTTGCCGTTCTTCCGCAAAATCTTCGTATCTTTGCCGAAATAAACGACAGATTATGAAGTCAAAGGATTTTTTCGGTAAGTTTGTCAGCGTTTATCTGTTGGGGCATCTCCTTGCGATGGCACTTGTCGTGCTGCTGGTGTGCCTCGGCGTGAAATACGGACTTGACGTATATACGCATCACGGCGAGAACATAGAGGTGCCCGACCTTCATAAAATGGACTACGGCAAGGCCCGCGACCTGATAGAGCGGCAAGGCTTGCGGATAGTGGTCAACGACTCGGGATACAACAAGCGCCTGCCGGCCGACTGCGTGCTGGCACAGACACCGAGAGCCGGACTCAACGTGAAAACAGGCCACGTGATATACGTCACAGTCAACTCGGCACTGTCGCCGGCCTTCCCCATCCCCGACCTGATAGACAACAGCAGCGCCCGAGAGGCCGAAGCCAAGCTGATGAGCATGGGCTTCAAGATTCTCGAGCCCGAATACGTCACGGGAGAGAAAGACTGGGTATACGGGATAACCTGCCGGGGCCGGCGGATAAACACCGGCGACATAGTGTCCGTAGAGACACCCTTGCGGCTGCTTGTGGGCAGCGGCACGCTCGAAGACGAAGATACGGACACGGACTACACCGACGACGAACTGTTCGTTGCCGACAGCGAGATCGACGACTTCCAGGAAGTGACGGCGCCGCCCGCCGGCAACGAGCAAGAGCCATAAAAAGAACATACAGATGACAGAAGAGACAACAGAAGACATAGAGCTGATCGACGATGAGGAAGGCCGGCAACTGTACGAGCACTTCCGGTTCACGGCAGACCGCGGCCAGGTGCCTGTGCGGATAGACAAGTTCATGTTCAAGAAATTGCAGCATTCCAGCCGCAACAGGATACAGAAGGCTGCCGACTCGGGATTTGTGCACGTGAACGACAGGCCGGTGAAAAGCAACTACAAGGTGAGACCCGGAGACGTGGTGACACTGATGCTCGACCGGCCACACTACGACACGACCATCGAGCCGGAAGACATCCCGCTCGACATTGTATACGAAGACGATGAGCTGATGGTAATCAACAAACCTGCCGGGCTGGTGGTGCATCCCGGATGCGGAAACTTCAACGGCACACTGGTGAACGCCGTGGCATGGCATCTGCGCGGACTGAGCACATACGACCCCAACGACCCGCAGGTGGGACTGGTGCACCGCATAGACAAAGACACGAGCGGACTGCTCGTCATCGCAAAGACACCCGAGGCAAAGACGGAACTGGGCGCGCAGTTCTTCAACAAGAGCACACACCGCAGCTACACGGCACTCGTATGGGGTAACATACAGGAAGACCGCGGGCGGATAGAAGGCAACATAGGCCGGGACCCGAAAGACAGGCTCCGCATGGCGGTGTTCCCTCCCGGCTCGGAGACGGGAAAAAGCGCCGTGACCCACTACCGGGTAATAGAGAGGCTGGGCTATGTCACACTCATAGAATGCATACTCGAAACAGGACGCACACACCAGATACGCGCCCACATGAAGCACATAGGCCATCCGCTGTTCGGCGACGAGCGATATGGCGGCAGCGAGATTCTGCGCGGTGAGCGCACGGGCAGCTACCGGCAGTTTGTAATCAACGGCTTCAAGCTGTGTCCCAGGCAAGCGCTGCACGCACGCACACTCGGATTCGTACATCCCAAAACCGGCAGGCAGATGGACTTCACCTCCGAGCTGCCGGCCGACCTGGCATCACTCATAGACAAATGGCGCAAGTACATGGGATGCCACGAAGCGTAAACGGCCGGGGATAGCACGCCCGGAGCCGGGCCGCTAAACAAAGATAAATTTAAATCACAATATAATGGAACACTTAAAGAGAAACATAGCCATAGTATACGGTGGCAACTCATCTGAACACGACGTGTCGGCCCGCTCGGCACAGGGACTCTACTCTTTTTTCGACAAAGAGCGCTACAACATATATCTCGTGGACATGAAAGGCCACGACTGCCACGCCGAACTGCCTGACGGCACAACGGCACGGATAGACCTGAACGACTTCTCGTTCATGGAGAACGGGAAGGTGGTGCAGTTCGACTACGCCTATATCACTATCCATGGCACGCCAGGCGAGAACGGGCTCTTGCAGGGCTACTTCGACCTCATCGGGTTGCCATACTCCACGAGCGGAGTACTGGTGGAGGCCATGACGTTCGACAAGTTCGTGTTCAACCAGTACATGCGCGGCTACGGAGTGCTTGTGGCCGACAGCCTGCTGATACGCAAGGGATACGAGGAGCTTGTGAGCGACGACGAGGTGGAAGAGCGCATAGGCATGCCGTGTTTCGTAAAGCCGGCGGCCGACGGCAGCAGCTTCGGCGTGTCGAAAGTGAACAACAAAGACCAGCTCGCGCCGGCCATACGCAAGGCCATGCTCGAAAGCCCCGAGGTGATGGTGGAGTCGTATATCAAAGGCACTGAAATATCCGTGGGATGCTACAAGACGAAAAAAAGATCGGTGGTGCTGCCGGCCACGGAGGTGGTGACCGACAACGAGTTTTTCGACTATGACGCCAAATACAACGGGCAGGTAAAGGAAATCACCCCGGCAAGGCTCAGCGAAGAGACGGCAAGGCGCGTGAGCGAGATCACGAGCCACATATACGACATATTGCACTGCAACGGTATAATACGCATTGACTATATCATCGCCCGCGGCACAGGCAGCGACGGCAGGGAGACAGACAAGATATACATGCTCGAAGCCAACACCACGCCCGGCATGACGGCCACGAGCTTTATACCGCAGCAGGTCAAGGCGGCGGGCATGGAGATGAAAGACGTGCTTACGGAGATAATAGAGAACCAGTTTGAATAAAGGTGCCGACAAACCAAAAGTAATACCCACAACCTATGAAAATACCATCAGAGTTTGACCCCATACGCCCTTTCGAGCCGGAAGAGCTGCCGGAGGCGTTCGAAAGACTGCTCGCCGACGACACTTTCCGCCGTGTAATGAGCTATGTGCTGCCGGAAATACCCGCGGACGCCGTGGCGGCAAAGATGAGAATGTGCCATACGAACCTTGATTTCCAAAAAGCGTTCTGCTACGGGTTTCTTGACAACCTGCTCAAGGCGGCAAGCGACGGCTGCGACATGGATGCCAGCCGGATAGACACCGGAAAACGGTATACGTTCGTGAGCAACCACCGCGACATCGTGCTCGACTCGGCACTGCTCGACAAGATGCTTATCGACTCGGGCTTCACGACCACATGTGAGATCGCCATCGGCGACAACCTGCTCGCCGCCCCGTGGATAAAAGACCTCGTCAGGGTGAACAAGTCGTTCATCGTAAAGCGCGGGGCGGGCATCAAGGAGATGCTCGTAAACAGCAGGCAGCTGTCGGAGTACATGCACTTCGTAATATCGCGCAAGAACGACAACATCTGGATAGCACAGCGTGAGGGACGCGCCAAGGACAGCGACGACCGCACGCAACAGTCTATCCTCAAAATGATGGCAATGGGCGGGGAAGGCAGCGTGATCGAAAGGTTGAGACAACTGCACATCGTGCCGCTGGCCATATCATACGAATATGACCCATGCGACTATCTGAAAGCACGGGAATTTCAGCTCAAACGTGATGTCGAGGGATGGAAAAAGACCAAGGCCGACGATGTGCTGAGCATGCAAACGGGCATCACCGGGCGCAAAGGCCGCATACACTACCACTGCGCACCGTGCATTGACGAATGGCTCGACACGCTCGATCCGGACATGCCGAAAGGCGAACTGTTTGCCTCTGTGGCCGAGCACATAGACAGGGAGATACACGCCGGATACAGGCTTTATCCCGGCAACTACATAGCCGCTGACCTGTCGCGCGGAGACAGGACGTTCGCCGACCGCTACACGGAGGAAGACAAGAAGTCTTTCGAGAAGTATATCGCCGGACGCATGGCCCTGATAGACCTGCCTGTGAAAGACGAGCCGTTCCTGCACGAACGGCTGCTGACAATGTATGCCAACCCGGCCATAAACCACGAAGCGGCAGTGAGATGAGGAACATACTCTTGTCGATGGCCCTGATTGCCGCTACGGCCTGCGAGACGGACAGCTACGATACAGGCACGGGGAAGTACTCATATACACGGGCGGACTTCGTGGAAGCGCATACGGACGGCAAATGCGTCATAAAGGGCGTGGAGACGGACGACGGCATAAGGCTGTCCCTATATCCTGAAGCGGCTCCCAAATGGACTAACCGCCCCGACACTGTGTACCGCGCGCTGATGTACTACAACGACAAGGGTGGCGGCAGCGTGGAACCGATAAGCATCTCGCCGGTGCCGGTGCTCACACCGAGACCGGAACATGAGTTTGAGGACAGGCATACGGATCCGGTAAGGTTTGAAAGCATCTGGCTGAGCAAGAGCGGGAAATACATAAACATAGGGTTGTACCTCAAGAACGGCACTACAGACAGCGGTTCGGAGCGCCATACCTTAGGCATGATGCGCGAAACGACAACCGTAAACGACGACCTGACCCGCACGGCACGCCTGCGGCTTTATCACGACCAAGGCGGCGTACCGGAGTTCTACTCGTCAAGATACTACGTAAGCATACCGTGCGACGGTATCGACACCGACTCGGTGACAATATCAATAAACACTTATGAGGGAATGTCGGAACACAAAATAAAAATACCCGACAGAATGAAATAAGGCACGGCTACACGCCAACACCGCCGGCAAACAGCATCCCCTATATCGGATAACAAGAACACAACCGGATAAAAAGAGAAAGACAGGCCGCACTACACAGCCTGTCTTTCTCTTTTTATCACTGCCCGAGCACACGCTCCAAAGCATCAAGCTCTTCATCTGTCGTAGACCAGCTCGTGACGAAACGGCATATCATACTGTTCTCATCGGCCTGTCCCCAGTGGGTGAATATAATGTCGCGCGACAACCGCTCTACCTCGTCATTGTCAATGATGACAAACTGCTGATTGGTGGGCGAGTCGATATAGAACTTATAACCCTTGTCTGCAAAGATACGTTTCATGCGCATTGCCATGTCGATGGCGTGGCGGGAGAGCCGCATATAAAGACCGTCGGTGAAGAGGGTGTCGAACTGTATGCCGAGCAGACGCCCCTTTGCCATCACCGCTCCATGCTGTTTCTGAATGCTGAAAAAATGGCGGTTGGCGTTGTTGTGGGTGAAAACGACAGCCTCTCCGCACAGCGCGCCGATCTTGGTTCCCCCTATATAGAACACATCGCAGTGGTGGGCAAGATACGGCAGGGTGATGTCGTTGCCGTCTGCGGCGAGTCCGTAGCCAAGCCTGGCACCGTCAACGTACAGCGGAATGTCGAAGCGCCGGCAGATACCGTATATCTCATCAAGCTCATCGGCCGAGTAAAGAGTACCGAACTCCGTGGGAAAAGTGATGTACACCAGTCCAGGATACACTCCGTGCGCCTTGTTGCCGTCGTGCATGAAATCGTTGAGATATTTATTGAGGGCGGCTGCCTCCATCTTGCCACCCTTGTTCGGGATTGTGATGATTTTGTGCTCGGTAAACTCTATGGCTCCCGCCTCGTGTACATTGATATGGCCGGTATCCACCGCTATCACGCCCTCATACTGGTACAAAAGGGAATCTATGACCGTGGCGTTGGTCTGGGTGCCACCGGTGAGAAAGAATATGTTTGCGTCGTAATCGTCGCATGCCTCCATGATCTTACGCTTTGCCTGCTCGCAAAACTCATCATCGCCGTATGGCAAAGACAGCATGCCGTTCGTATCGTTGAGCCGTTCCAGTATCTTCGGATGCGCCCCGTTACTGTAATCATTATCAAATATGATCATGTCTTTTCCTGTTTTGCCCGCAAAGGTACAAAAGAATTTTGAAATACGGAACGAAGACGGGCTCCGAATATGGCACATGGCGCAAGCATACGCCGCCGCAGGCAATCACGACCGGATATAGCATATCTCAAAAAAACGAATGACGCCATCCAAACAGATTGACAACGGCACGAAGGTCAGAAACCATAGCATAGATATAATCCCGACGGATTGACGGATACATTCACCGCGCTGCGGGGAAACAGCTTATCGGTAATCCAAAAGCCGGCTTCCGCCGAGAGAAAGCCCACGGCAGCCCCGGCCACCGTGTCATACCAATGATGCCGGTCGCGGCATACCCTGTCGACAGCCGTGACGGTAGCCACGGCATACCCTCCCATGCTAACCCACGGCGAGATATGGCCGAACTCATGGTGCAACGTGGTAGCACCGGCAAACGCAAAGGCCGTGTGCCCGGACGGGAAAGACTTCCTGTCGGTCATATCGGGACGCCATTCGTGTATGGTCTCTTTCATGGTGTACGTCACTCCGCCTGTTATTATTGCGGAAGCGGCGGTCTTGGCAAGCAACACTTTCCAGTCGTCACGGCTCTCGACACCGAAAGCCTTCATCCCGATAACCGCGGCATACGGCACAAATCTGGTGACATTGGCAACCCCTCTCTTATCGGCAACCTGCGCCGACGCTGCCAACATGCCCATGCACACCATTATACCTAACATTACAATTCGTTTCATACGACAGTTGATTACAATAAGATTTATATTCGAGAATACCTATATGGCATAGAAATAGATTTACAGGGTGCAAATATACTAAATAAAAACAACGGCTTGTATGCCGGCAATTTAAAAGTTGTGAATTATAAAACAAAAACGCGCACCGGTCTCTCCGATGCGCGTTTCATTGTATTGTG
>ERZ778496.399-NODE-399-length-44733-cov-7.077376_pt1 | contig 44733 bp, 25 predicted proteins | sample MGYA00433099_ERZ778496 | MGnify/ENA primary metagenome ERZ778496 (study PRJEB29527, sample SAMN07138962) | mouse gut metagenome | material: feces | host: mouse | place: China:Nanjing | collected 2016-01-25 ...
AATATATATGTCAACTAATTAAACATATTATTTATGTAAATCTGAAAATAGTACAAGAAGTGAAAAGCAATGAGAAAGGGAGAAAAAATGGCGGAATTACAATGGACCATTGAGGGCAGGCGCTTCCGAAGCCAGGAGGAGTATATGGCGGCACTAAGGGATAAAGAGCTCATTGATTCCATTACCAGTAATTTGAACTTGGACGACCCAAAGGACATCGAGAAGCTGTACATGGAATTAAAGAATGGGAAATACGAATTTGAATCCGTCGTAGGCAGACAGTTTGACGATAACGTCTATGAACTGTATGAGCGGATACGGCAGGAACGCCAGCGCAAAGAGGAGGAGAAAAAGCAGAAAGAAGAGAAGCGTAAGGCTCGCAAGCAGGTCAAAATGATGGGGAAAGTTAAGACAAAGAGGAGGAGCAAGACGCTAGGGCAAGCTAAGACGATGGGGCAAGTCCAGACGATGGGGCAAGTCCAGACGATGGGGCAAGCTAAGACGATGGGGCAAGTCCAGACGATGGGGCAAGCTAAGATGGTGAGGCAAGCTAAGACGGTGGGGCAAGTCCAGACGGTGGGGCAAACCCAGACAATGAAGCAGGCAAAACAGTCCAAAATTAAGTTAGAAGACTTTGACCCTGCAATGCAGGAAGAAATTTTGCGGGTGCTTCGCAAGAAAGAACGCAAACGAAAGTGTATGATAGCAGCGTGTGCTGTAATCTGTCTGGTATGTTTTGGATATGTGGGAGCATATTACCAAGTTTCTGCCAAGAGCGCGAAAGAATTTGAGGAACTTTTGGCACTAAAGGAAGCAGGATCAACTGGCAGAGCGGCAAAGAGCGGCGCGAAAATTCATTATACAGAAGATAATGTCGTAATACCCGATATCCTTCCAGAATATGAAAAAATATATAATAAGAATAAAAAGCTAATCGGATGGATAAAAATTGACGATACAATAATTGACTACCCTGTTATGCAGACAGTCAATAATGAGTACTATCTCGATCATAATTTTAATCAGGAGGAGGATCGTAACGGCTGTATTTTTATGGATTATCAGTGTGATATTCTACGCGGATGTGACAATATCATACTGTACGGGCATCATATGAAATCGGGAAAAATGTTCGGCTCTTTAAATAAATACAGTAAGGAATCTTATTATCAGGAGCATCCAACCATATTGTTTGATACGATTTATGAGAAAGGCGAGTATCAAGTAATGTATGTATTCCGTTCCAAGGTTTATTCGGAGGAGGATGTCACCTTTAAGTATTATCAATTTATCAATGCCGCTTCAGAGAAAGAGTTTAATTCTTATATTCATGAGATGTCGGCGTTGTCACTATACGATACGGGAGTAACCGCAAGCTACGGCGATCAGCTTTTAACCCTGTCCACCTGTGATTATCAGGAGAAAAAGGGAAGATTCGTCGTTGTTGCAAAAAAGATTTCGTAGATGTGTAAGGGGACTAAAAATTTTAATGGGGAGAAACAAGATGACAAAGAGTAGAAAGAAAAAGAAAAATTACAAGCTGAGAAGGCGTGTAAAACGAACAATCGCCGCGCTTGTAATGATTATGGCAATTGTAATCGCAGCGATACCAGTCGAGAATCTGGGAACGATGCGGGCGGCGGCGAACAGTGAACAGTTGACGGATATTGATTATACGAAATATGCGTATGGAGAACCTGGATATGACTTTGGTGCAGATGAGCCAATTATTGATAGTTTGCTGCTAACTAAAGAAAGTAATGATTACCAAGGACAGCAAGTTAAAACCTATATATTTACGGGAGGAATACTGGTAGAGAAGTTATTGGTAAGACCAAAAGCTGATGGTGAGAAGGTAGGCATTGTCAGCGGACTAGCGGATGGTGCTGATAACAATGTAGTTATCAATTCAGAAGAATACTTAGACTATGTTGTAATTGATGAAGCATATATGAATGCTGTTGTTTCGGCTTTGGCAAATGAAACATATACAGCGTCTTTAAAGTCAGAGAATCTGAAACAAAATACTATACCATCAAGTTTAAATCTTCAGCCATCGTCATTAGATACGAAGAAATTGACGGTAGATAAATATGAAATTACTGGCAACAACTCTAGCCAAACCCTTCAGTATTCAAGTAATAATAACGAGTATATAATTATTACAATGGCAAATGGAACAGGAGAAGATATCTTAAAAGAGCAGTCAGATTATAATGATTGGGTAGCAAAGTATGAAGAATACAATCAGAAAATGCAAGAGGTACAAACCAAAATTGATGATTTCCTAAAGACATATGGTGGTGCAGCTCCAGATATAACGGCTGCAGAAAATGCATGGAATACCATAAATGATGAATATAAGGCCATTAAGCAACCTGATAATTTTGAAAGAAAGTTTAGTGAATTATGTACAGGTGCTGGCGGCAGTACGGATTATAAATCGAGCTTCTTACATAAGACAATATGTGACAGGGCGGTAACAGAACAGTACAATTTATCTTTAAAGGGAGCAAGTCTAATTGAAGCAGGTAGTGGAAAATTTGTAATTCGTATGCAGCCGGATGGATTAGATAGTAAGCAGATTACGGATGCCAGCAATCATTTGATTACAGGAAAGATAAAGGTTGAGGGTATTAGAAATGATGCATTCAAAGGAAATCGGGATATTACCAGTGTGTCAATACCCAATACAGTAAAATTTATTGGTGCGAGAGCATTCTATAAGTGTACAGCACTTGCCACAGTGAATTTTGCTGACGGTTCTAACTTGGAGAAAATCGGTGCAGAAGCATTTTTAAATGCAAATGTAAGTAATATCCATTTTCCAGTTGCATTAAAACAGATTGGTGTTGGTGCATTTGCAAAATCTGCTTTAGTAACAGCGGAATTTGATGATAAAGCAGAAGGAAATCCCATCGTTATCTGGCCATATGCATTTTTTGGCTGTGAACAGTTAGCAAATGTAGAATTTCCAACATATGAAGTTAATGCAAAAACGAACTTTGTAATTGGTAAAGGCGCATTTGCGGTTGATTCAAGAAGTAACGGCGGTGCTATGACCACTTTTACATTCCCAGAACAGATTGTTGATATTATTTCAACAAATAATACCTATGCAACAGATTTTGGATTAGCGCATAATGCGAACAATACAACCGGCGTTGAAAAAAATGAAGACGCCTATGACTATATTTTATCCGGCAGAAACCGTTTGGAGAAAGTAACCTTCCCAATTGAGTTAGGTGACACAAAGATTCCGGATAATACATTTATCGGCTGCTTTGGCTTAACGAATGTAATCTTCCCAGAATCGGCAGACGCAGCGTACTATACGCCAACAGAACTTTTCAAGAGTGTCGAGCACGCAAACGGCTTAGTAGTAGATGGTCCTGCCAATAAGAGAGGTGCGGCAAACAATCCGGCTTCTCCGAGAATATCAACCAGAAAAGCAGTGGATGTTGACGGCGAACCCGTTTTGTACCGTTTCTTTATTGATGGCAAGGAATACTATGAAACCGGTGACGGTGAGAACTGTGAGTTTGTTGCAACTTATGAAATACAAGAAGACGGAAACGCAACGCTAACGAAATACGATCTGCAGGACAGCGGATACAATGGGTTAGATGTAGAAGTAAGAGTTCGCGATAAAGTAGGCGATCACAAAGTTACAAAGATTGCAGAAGGCTGCTTTGGCCCGAATGTATTGGATCATGTATATAAGTTGGTAATTCCAGATAACTCTGTAGAAGAGATTTCCGACGGCGCATTTAAAGACGCTTCCAAGCTGCAGTGGGTAGAGCTTGGCGATTCCGTTAAGGTCATCGGCAATGATGCGTTTGCAAACTGTGAGAAATTGGAAAATGTTGTATTCAGCAAAAATCTAATTGATCTTGCAGGCGACGCATTCTGGGAGAGCCAAGATAATAATATTACAATTGGCGAAACTGCGTTTAAGACGAATTCCGAGTATTTGACTTTCCACGGAGCAATTCACTCTACTTATACACCGTTCCGTCATGCAATGGGCAAAGATAATGCGGAAACAGCGAAGTTTGGCAAGTCAGACAGAACGATCTGTTATAAGACAGATGACCCGACAAATCTTGTTGTTGTGCGGGATGCAAAGAGCGGCAAGAGCGTATTAATTGACTATCCGCACTATGAGGAAATTGACGTATTTAATGAGGAAGTAATTAAAGAGATTACGGAAGATTTAGCGAAAGATGAAGAAAATCCAGTACAAATTGATAATTATAGTATTATAGAACATTTTGAATATACCATTAATTTAAGAGCAGAGTCCAAAGGAAAATACAGCGGTGTGGAAATTCCAACGGTAGCACGCAATATTGTAAATGGTACATTGGATATGACGCTTCCGGATGGTGTTGACAGTATCGACTCACAGAAATACTTTAAAGATAGTGATAATCATGGTAATTTTGCATATTTGGGACTGCAGTATAAACATGAGTACACAGATGTTGCGCACAGATATGCACGCAGTGAGTATGATCGTAAGCTGAATGTTGATACTTACGGTGATCCTGATGTACAAAAACTTTACTCGGATGATTCTTATTCTGCGAATTTGGATACAGAACGAGGAAAAGATATCCATGCAGGGTTGTTTAGCGGATTTTTCCGTGAATCAGTGGGAAATACGCTTGCAAGAGATTTGTCATATACATTAGGACAATGGGGATTAATTGGCTTTAACTATGCAGTCCGTGATGAAACGATTGAATATACGGAAAATAATCCGGGCGGTAACGACCATTTAACCTATATGAAAATGACGACTGTTGAAGAATTGCCGCCATATGCGTTCCAAAGCTGTGAGAATCTTTTAGAGGTAGCGATTGGCGCAAGTATGAAGACAATTGGCGAACTTCCATTTAGAGATTGTAAGGCGTTAAAGAATATTGATACAACAGGAAACGAAAGATATCAATTCAACAATATGCTTCTGTTTGATACCAATAACCCAGAATATGCAGGCAATGTGATTGTGCAGTGTCTTGAGGGTATCGGAAGAAATGACAGAAACGGTTACGGTGCAACCAATATGAATTCATCTACAAATCCGGAATTAAAAGATGTTGTAGCGATTTCACCGCAGGCATTTGCATTTTGTGAGAACCTTACAAATGTTGATCTGTCGGATACAACTGTTAGACAAATACCAGAGAAATGTTTTCAGAATTGTACCAACTTAGGACAGATTACACTGCCAGAGTCAACAATTCAGGTTGACGACAATGCTTTTGCAGGCGTAAATCGTCTTTGTACAGTAACAATCCCGAATCCGTCCTGCGTACTTTCGGATACGGCATTTACATTTGATGAAACAGGAGATAAGATTCTCTATGTGATTGAAGGTGTGAAGTATATTGATGAAAAGACAAAGGAAGAAAGTCCGCTTTATGTTTCTTATAAGCAGATTGAAGCAAAGCATCCAGGTGAGATTATTTTCTCCTCACAGGGAAATACATTTACGTTGCAGTTTGTAGGCAGTGATCTGAAAGAACTTGGCACGATTAAAGTCGTTCGTGAAGAAAATCCGGACGGAAGCTTTACACAGACGCCAAATGCAGAAGAAGCTTGGAAATTAAAGCCGCCAGCACCAGGTTTAACGGGTTATCGGTTTAGCAAGTGGATTAGCAGAGTAGGCGATAAGGTACTAGAAGATCAGGCAACTTGTGCGGACGTAATGGAAGACAGAATGATTATTGCAACGTATGTTCCAGATCCTTCTGTAGTTGTTCCTGACCCTTACGGTCCTTATAAGTTAACAATTGAAAAAGGTCAGGGTACTGTATTAGACCCGCTTGGTACACCGGGAACAAGCTTTACATTGGAGGGTGGTACGCAGGTATTATTGCAGGCGGATGCACCGGCAGAGGGCTCTACCTTTAAGAGCTGGACAGTAACAGACGAGAAAGATCCGACAAAGGATTATTCAAACTTATTTGTAAATATTACTTCGGCAAATACAACATTTACCATGCCGAATGCAGATGTTAAGGTAACAGCAACTTATACAGAGGGCGGTGGAAATAAGCCGGATGATCCCAATAAGCCAGACGATCCAAACAAACCAGATAATCCAGATGATCCAAATAAACCAGACGATCCGAATAACCCTAGTAAGCCAGATGATCCAAATAAACCGGGTACGGATACCGAAAAGAAATACAAATTAACAGTAAACTATGGTTCTGGAAGCGGCGAATATAAGGCAGGAGAGTCCGTAACAATTTCTGCATATGCACCGGATTCTTCCACAAGAGTGTTCTCTCGCTGGTCAACCAGTACAAGTGGTTTAGGTTTTGGAAGCGCTACTTCTGTAACGACAACGATTATTATGCCGGCAGCAGATGCAACGGTAACGGCGAACTACCGAACTAGAACAGATGATGATGACGAGGAGGACGATGAAAGGCCGGATAGACGTCCGGGTACGAATACATCCACGACAGTAACAACACCGCCGACAAATTCTGGTACAACGACACCGCCGACAGGCACAGTTTCCAGCACAGGTACAGGTACTAATCCGGGAACCAGCAGCAACAATGATGGCAATAAGATTTATATTACAAAGAACGGTGTATCCAACAAAGATTTGGCATCAATTTCTGTCAGCGGTTCAACCGATAACTTTATTGTAAAGATATCAGAAACACCAGAGGCGACAGCAGCAGTGGAGGAAGCTTTGATTAATCGGCATGGTTCATTGGATAACCTTGTATATTTCCCAATGGATATCTCACTGTATGATGCGACGGGACAGAATAAAATTACGGATTCTTATGGATTAAATATCACTGTGACAATGCCAATACCGGATGTATTAATCCAGTATGGCGGAAACTGTCGTGTTGCGGCAGCAGATAATGGAAATCTTCAACAGTTAACACCACGGTTTACGACAATTGATGGTATAGCATGTATTTCCTTTGTACCGCCGCATTTCTCACCTTATGTGATTTATGTAGATACGGCAAACCTTGTGGCAGGAAGTTCATTAGACTCCACGCCGGCGACCGGCGACCCGATTCATCCTAAGTGGTTCCTTGCAATCGGTATGGCATGCATCTCTATTCTGTTGTTTGTGACAAGTGACGAGAGGAAACGCAAAGGCTTTAGAACAGCGTAAACGGGAAGAAAGATCGGAATGAAAGGGAATCTGTATGAAGAAAAAATTGATAGCCTTAATGGGGGCGGCGTTATTGGGATTGACTGTTTTCGCAGGTGTAGCGGGAATCGCAGAAAATCAAGTAACGGCTGCCGAAGATGAACGATTTCGTATTCATGGCTCAACCCTGACAGCGTATCTGGGTACTGACACTTTTGTCAGTATTCCCGATACGATCAAAGTAATTGGAGATAATGCATTTGAGGGGAAAGACCAAATTGTCAGTATCGAGATACCAGAAGGCGTTACCACAATATCATACAATGCTTTTAAAGGCTGTACTGCTTTAACAGGTGTGATACTTCCAGACTCTGTGACAAAAATAGGTCCCGGCGCATTTGAGGGCTGTACGGCGCTCACTTCTGTTCAAATCGGAAAAAATGTGAAGTCATGGGGAACGGGGGTATTTACGAACTGTGATAAACTGGCTTCTGTGAGTATTGATAGCGAAAATGAGTATCTTACTGCCTATAATGGCGCGATTTATAATGGCAATATGACAATGCTGTATCAGGTGCTTCCGGCAAGGGAAGGCGAGAACTATGCAATGCCGAATACAGTAAGAAATATGGATACATATGCGTTCTGGAACTTAAAGAACACAAAGCATGTGAAAATAGCGGACGGTGTAACGACAATACCAAAGTATTCTATGAGCAATATGGGCACAGTCGAGGATGTTTCCCTTCCAACGACAGTGACAGCAATTTCAGAGAGGGCGTTTGCCAATAATTCTGCATTAAAGCAGGTAGCAATTCCTTCTTCGGTAAGGGATATTGATGACAATGCATTTGCAGGAAGCCCGAATTTGCAAATTTTTACAAGTAAAGATTCAGGCGCAGATAAATTCGGACAGGAGAAAGGGATTCCTGTTACTTATCAATCGGCATATCCAACAGATTTTATGGATAGCAATGCCAACCTTGATGTAAAACCGAATGTTGGAACAGAAGATAATAACAATCAAACAAGTACAACGCCGGATTCCAGCAGTTCAACAGAGCCTGTGACTGAGCCGGAAACTTCGGATAACAGTAGTACCCCAGGAAGTGATAATACCCCAAATGGGGAAACGCCAATTGGTGGTGCGGTTGGCGTAACGGGTTATATTCATCCGTTGGATGTTCCGGAAGCAAGCAATGTTATAGGCAAAACTGTAGTAGTAGCGGGAAAAGCGGTAATTCTAATGAATAATCGCAAACCGACAGTCTACGGTGTACCAGATGACGTGCGTGCGGATATTATTACACAGGAACAGGAGCGTCAGCAGAACACGGTTTCGGATAAACAGGAAACAGATGACAGTACTTCTGCAGATAATATGTCTGATAAAACAGAAAATACGAATAATATAAGCGATACAGCGGATTCTGATAAGGAAGAATCCAGCAGCAGTGTTTCTGGAAATAGTGTTTCCGGAAATACTGCATCTGCAGAGATAACGCCAAGCAGCAATGCGGCGGATAATACAGCGATATCTTCCAGCGTGCAGGCAGGCGGCAGTTCTTATCACAGTGATGAAGTGATACCACAGCGGCAGTATTACCGTCAGAAGAATTTAAAGGATTTTCAGATCGATAATTCAATAAAATCCATAGGGAGATTGGCGTTTGCGGAGAGCGGATTAGAGAGTATAGATATACCAGAAAGTGTGAAAGAGATTGAGTATGGTGCATTTATGAACTGTGCTTCGCTAGAGGATATAACAATTCCAGATACTGTGGAACGTATTGGAACAAAAGCGTTTGCTGGCACGCAATGGATGAAAAACTGGATGGAATTAACCGGCGGGAGCAGCAAAAATGACTTTTTAATTGTCGGTGATGGGATATTGCTGGCATACAGAGGAACGGAAATAACACATATTAGTATACCGGACGGCGTAAAGCAGATCGGGTCGGAGGCATTTAAAGACCATACGGAGATAATCAATGTGGATATCCCTGAATCGGTAACAAAAATCTGCGCGGAAGCATTTAGAAACTGTAGTTCTCTAACAGGGCTGACAGGATGTAAAGGGCTGAGAACCGTTATCCGCGGCGCTTTTTATGGTACATATGTATCGGAAGCGGATTTTCATAATTAAGTTATAGAAAGGAATCGCATATTTGCAACTGCAATATTGCGGTTCCTATGGGAGAGGGCATAATGGAGAAACTATTTTGGGGAATGGTAGGGCTATGTACAATTGCTTTTGCCTTCCTGCTTGGAATGTATTTGAATCAGAGTGGCGTTCTTAATTTTTCGGCTGCTGAGGAAACGACTACAGTGGCATCAGAGGAGCATCCAGAGGATTATTCCGAAGAAATTCAGTCTTTGATAGAAGCATCACAGGGAAATTATGCAACGGCAATGCGCGTTTTGGAGGAAACATCAGAGGAAAATGAACAACAGATCGCAGATAACCGTGACGCTTCTTCCTCTAATGGCGGTGCAAACAGCAATGAAAATAGTGATACAAACCAGAGCAGTAATGCGAATCAGAACAGCAATACCGGCAGTTCGGCAAACCAAGGAACAAGCAGCAGTGACAATATTAGAACAAACGGTGAAGTTGACCCCGGACGCAACGACGATCATCGGTTTTTCCTAGAAGACCCCAATACAACGGAGGAAAGCAGTATTGTTGAAGAGGAGAGCAGCGAAGACGTGCCATCGTCAAATCAGGACAGTGAATACCAGTACGATTTATTTGCAGACCATGTAGTAATTAAGAAGTACCTTGGATCAAAATCAGATTTAACGATTCCGGATACCATAGAAGGAAAGCCGGTAACTGAACTCGCGGCGTCGTCTTTTGCCAGTTCCAAAAATTTGGTGCGCGTGTCAATCCCTGACACTGTAAAGACAATGGGAAGTAATGTATTTAAGAGCAGTGCGCTGCTTGTGGATGTGGATATGCCAGAGGGATTAGAGAAACTTGGTCTTGGTGCATTTGATAGTTGTTCGGCACTCGCACGTATTTCCATACCAGATGGCGTAACAGAAATTGAAGACAAAACGTTTAATGCATGTGAGTCCCTTACACAGATGAAACTGCCAAGCAGTATTCGCAAAATTGGCAAACAAGCGTTTTTGGACTGTACGAAGATGAAACTGACAAAACTTCCCACGGATTTGGAAACTGTGGATGACGAGGCGTTTATGGGCTGTGAAGCGATTACCATTGCAAAATTGCCAAGTGGGCTTACTCAGCTGGGAACGAGTGCGTTTGAGGGATGTTTGGGTATTACGGCGATAAATATTCCGGCAGGTGTTGAAACAGTAGGAAGCAGGGCTTTTGCAGGCTGTGAAGCAATTACGGAGCTTACATTCCGGTCAGGAACTACAGTAATATCAGATGAAGCGTTTACACTTTGCAAAGGCATTACAGAAGTGTCGTTTCCGAAAACGTTGTTAAGTATTGGCGAGGATGCGTTTTCAGGCTGCACGGCGCTTGCAAATGTATCCATTCCAAAGAATACCATTAGTATCCGGTCGGGAGCGTTTACAGGCTGTACATTTACTTCGGTTACAATTAACAAGAACTGTTCTTATCAGACAGATTCCTTCCCAAGTGAAGTGAAGCCTGAGTTTTATTAGGGAGATTGAAGAAAGGTTGTAACAGTTCAGAGAACCCATTGAACTGTTACGAAAGGTTTCCTATTAACGGGTTTCCTAATGAAATGGAGGAAAGAAAAATGGCAAGTTGGATTAGGAAGAAGAAATTGGTGGTACTGGTACTCTGCATCATACTGCTGGGAGGGATATTGCAGCCGGCAATGGCTGTCTATGCCCAAGGACCAGAGTACACAGCAGAGCCGAAGCCGGAAACCTATTATACAAAAGAGGACTGTGTAGTCTATGCGGAACCCACTTATACATCAACGATATTGACGACAATCGGGGCAAATGTGCCGGTGCAGGTAATTGGGTCTTATTCTAATGGCTGGTATCGTATTAATATCGGAGTAATATGTTATGTAAAAATGGATTCCCTTACCACAGCAGGCGCAATCGGAATTAAGAACAATACAGATGTACAGATAGCAGATGCCAAGAAAATAGCAGATGAGATGGGATATCAGTTTGTTTACCTGACATTAAATAAGGAAAAGAAAATTGAGAAAGAAATCTTTAACAGTTATATTGGGCAGAAAGTGATTCTGTATGCAAAGATTGATGACGAGGTTGGCGTATCGTTTAAAATGCTGTATAATGATGAGGTAAAACGTGATATTAACTTAAAATATACAAAGCAGGTAACACCGCCGCCAAAGCCGGCAGATGGGATTCCACGCATTATTGAGCTGACCGTGGAGCAGGAAACCGAACTGAAAGGGCAGATCGCGATATTCCAGTTTAAGGTGGGCTATGATAAGAAAGTTAATGTATTTACAGCAGATGTTGACACTGGAGAATTTTTGGACGATCCAATGGCAAAGCATCCATATTATACAGAGTTCAGCGAGTTCGCCTATGCACCGATGACGCAAGTATATAATATGCGTGTTGAGGAATCCGAGATAACAAACAGCCTAAGCGATGCACAAAGGCAGCGTACAGCCAGAATCCGTCAAGGAATTAAATACCTAGATGATGATAATAAGTCATATCGAAACAGCGTACACGGAAAGCTGCGCAAGGATACGGAATACGTAGATTATAATTATTAATGGAAATTTGAATATCGTTTGTGAGAATAGGTGATATGGCAGGAGGCTTTTGGTGGGACTTCTGCCATATTGTTTCTACGTTAGAGAATTTTAGCATAACAAAGGTGGAGGAAGTTCTTGATGGATGAATTATTGTAAGAATTAAAAAATGCATATGGAGAAGCTGCGGAATTTAGGGCTGGGCAGGAAAATACAATTCGGGAAGTGCTAAATGGAAAACGGTCATTGGTAGTCCAAAAAACAGGCTGGGGAAAAAGTTTAGTTTATTTTCTGGCGACGAAGATATTAAGAAAAAGGACAAAAGGAATTACATTGATTATCAGTCCGCTTCTGGCATTAATGAACAATCAGATTGTTTCTGCGAAGAAGTTAGGGTTAAATGTGGGAACCATTAATTCTGAAAATACTGATAATTGGGAAATCATTATTGAGAGGATGAAAAATAATCAGTTAGATGCTTTGATTATTTCACCGGAACGGCTGGCAAATGATGATTTTAAAAGGCTGATAAGTACAGGCGTTTTGCAAATAGCCTTATTTGTGGTAGATGAGGCACATTGTATTTCTGATTGGGGACATGATTTTAGACCAGATTACAGGCGTATTGTTGATATTATTCGTGTATTTCCATCTAATATTCCGATTTTAGCAACTACAGCAACCGCCAATGACAGAGTTATTGAGGATATAAAAAAACAGCTTGGCGAAGATATCGCAGTCAGCAGGGGCAGTTTGATGCGCAAATCTTTGGCGCTGCAGATTATCAAATCAAAGACAAAAGAGGAACGTTTGGCTTGGATTGCGGATCATATTGGGGAACTGCCGGGTACGGGAATTATTTATTGTTTGACAGTCAATGACTGCCAACTGGTACATAAATGGTTATGTACAAATGGGATTTCTGCCAGATGTTATTATGCGGATATAAAAGGTGATGGGACAGAAAGTAAAGAAGATATTGTTAGTTTGTTTATGAGTGATCAGATCAAAGTGCTGGTAGCAACAGTGGCGTTTGGCATGGGATTTGATAAACCAAATATTGGTTTTGTGATTCATTTTCAAAAGCCGGGAAATATAGTGGCTTATTATCAGCAAATTGGCAGGGCAGGCAGAGGAATTAACAATGCGCTGGCGATTTTGTTGAGTGGAGAAGAAGATAACCAGATAAACAATTATTTTATAGAATCTGCATTTCCTACAGAGAATCTTATGGAAGATATTGTAAAGGAAATTAGGAAAAATTCTGAGTCGGGATTGAAACAGTCAGATTTGGAGAAAGTAATTAATATGAATCCAACAAAGATAAAAGCCTGTATAAAATATTTAATGGTAGAAGGTGCTATTTATAAGGAAGGATTATTTTATTATCCGGCAGCCCGATTATGGAAGCCGGATATGGAGAAAAGCAGGAGAATTACAGAAATCAGGAAGCAGGAACTTGCACAGATAAATGATTTTACCAATATTAAAGGCTGTTATATGGAATACATTGCGAATGTTTTGAATGATTCTCATGCTAAGAGGTGCTGTAAGTGTTCTAATTGTCTAGGATATCCGCTGATTTCAGAAGAAATTTTGCGTAATACTTTGACGAAGGCGCAAATATTTATGAAGCAGGATTTTCATGAAATACAACCAAGAAAACGGTGGCCGACAGGCGTTTTGATTGATGGAAAGAATCCTATTGCAAAGGAATTTTTATGTGAAACAGGAAAGGTATTAAGCAATTATGGGGATGCAGGATGGGGCAGACTTGTGATTCAGGGTAAATACAACGATAAATATTTTGACGATCAGTTGGTAGATGCCGCAGCAGAATTGCTTGTCAGCTTTGTGGAGGAACATAATATTCAATGGGTAACAAGTATACCTTCAATAAGAAGGCCTGCTTTGGTATCAGGATTTGCCGTTAGACTGGCAGAGCGTCTTCATTTGAAATATATAGAAGCACTTGAGAAAGTACAGGATACGATATGCCAAAAGAAACTGCATACCAGTTTTTTACAGCATAAAAATGCAGAAGAATCATTTGAAGTGAAACAGGTTTTGGTGAAAATGTTTTATTGATTGATGATATGGTAGATTCAAGGTGGACATTTACTGTATGCGGATATAAGCTGCGGAAACATGGGTGTGGAAAGGTGTTTCCTTTTGCGTTAGCTAACAGTGCAGGCAGGATAGGGGATAATTAGATGAAAATTTCAGATAATGCAATGACTGCTATTTTATTGTGTTCTTTTATAGGAATGAATCATGATGGTGATGCGAAACCATTAACATTGAAAGAATGGAATGAATTGTTGGATAGGGTGGTTCAGAATAAACAACAGCCCAGTACAATTATGGATCAGAACTTTTTAAAAGATATTGGGTATAGTCCAGAGTATATTGAACGGATAAAAAGATTGATATATCGGGGCGGAACAGTTGCTTTTGCATTGGAAGAATTAGAAAAAAAAGGAATTGGCATAGTGACGCAGTTTGACACAGATTATCCAATATTGATAAAACGGAAATTAAAAAGGAAAGCACCGCCGATTCTATTCTATTCTGGAGATATAGGTCTGGCGAAAAAAATAGGGATAGGTGTTGTAGGATCAAGAAACGTGGATGAGGAGGGGATACGATTTACACAGAAACTGGTTGAAAAAGCGGCAAGAGAACATTTGATTATCTATTCAGGCGGCGCAAAAGGAATTGATACAGTTTCTGAGAAAGCAGCTTTGGAATATGGCAGTGCGGCAGTTTCATTTGTGGCAGATTCCCTGCTGTCAAAGATTAGAAAAAAAGATATTTTGGATGCAGTTATTAATAAAAAACACCTTCTTTTGTCTGATGTGAAACCAGATGCAGGTTTTTCTGCTGCTAGAGCTATGAATCGCAATAAATATATATATGCTTCTTCTTATGGAACTTTTGTAGCAGCTTCTGACTATAATACGGGCGGTACATGGGCTGGCGCTACAGAGGCATTGAAGAACAGATGGACGAAAGTTTTTGTTTGGCAGAATGAAAGATATGAAGGAAACCGTAAACTAATCGAAAAAGGAGCAGTTCCGTATTGCTTTTCTGATGAATCGCTTTTGGAATTGATAACAAAGAAGGAAACTTTTCAACAGGTTGATTTGACATCCGTTCCTTCAATAATGCCAAAAAACAAGACAGAAGGGAATTTGGATTTGTATCATGTGATTGCACCTTATGTGATGGAACATATCGGGGAAGGAATGACAAAGGAGGAAGCAGCAGAAGTATTTCAAGTAGCAAAGGGACAAATGCATATTTGGCTGAATCAATTGTGTCTGGATTCCTGCTTAAAATGTGTAAAAGGCCGCTATGTAAAACAGTAGAAATAATTTTATTTCATACTTTTTTATATTTACTGATTTTATTGATTGAATCTGCATAAATAATATAGTATAATTATAGGGAAAATTGTATAAATTGATTATTGCTATAAATAATTATTGTAATAACTTATTGTAATAATTAGAAAGAAAATTAGGGTAAAGGGAGGAATACGGATGAAGGCATTGAAATGGAGAAAGCGGCTAATGGCAGGAATCCTGTGTGCCGCTATGGTATTTCAAAATATGTCGGTAAGCGCGCTGGCAAGCGAGCAGGAAACGGCAGCTACAGAGGAGGAAAGCGAAATTGTTGAATCCGAAATGGAGGATGACAGCAGCTACAGCACCAATATGGCTGCAGAGGAGGATGCAGTTTCCTATGCAGATACAAAAGCGGACACAGGCAGTACAGAAACAAGCACGGAAAATAGTACTGGCGGCGCAGACAGCAACTCTCCCGAAGACCCTACGATACCACAGAAAACGTGGACGCTGGGGATTGATAAGCCTACGCTAACCATTGATAAGTTTACGGTAAGCCACGATAAGGGAAATGATAAGGCGATTGTTACAATTAGGAGTTTGGATAATTTAAGTGACGAAGACAAAGCTGCTTTGGAAAAGGATGGCATAAAATACGAGATTGATCAACGTCCTGCGCAGAAAACAGAGGAAGGCGAGAAACCACTTGACGTGATTGAAGTATCAAAGGAGTTTGGAACGCCTGTAAATAATTCCGCGCAAATGGAAATTAAAGGAATTAACGCTGGAAAAGCCATTATTAATGTTACAATTGGCTCACATACCAAAAGTGTTGTGGTAACAGTAAAAAATATTGATATCGAGTGGAATTACGAAGTAGGAAGTACAACGCTGGTTACACTGGACGGTTTAAACCTAGAAGGAACGGAAAGACCGCCATATTGGGATGAAAGTAAGAAAACCACTACGATTCATATTTCCAGCGGTGCAGATTTGATTCCAGGTAATATTATATTTGGATATAATTTAGATACAAATGGTGTAGAGCACGATAATGAAGTAATTAAAGTATCGGATTTTAAAGGCCCTATCACAGATAAAAATGGCAAATACTATGAAGCAAAAGTCGAAGCGTTAAAAGCGGGTATCTCAGAAATCAGTATTACAATTGGAAACGTTACAAGAAAAATAACCTTTGTTGTAGAAGAAATTGACAGCATTGTTTTTGATCAGCATTCTTTGCAGATGAAGGAAATTAACGGTCTTGCAGAGGTGCATTTAACAGTAGTTCCGATTAAGAGATGGGAACAATGGTTAAAGAATGCAGGGATAGGAACACCAAGCACAGAGCCATCAACGGAAAACCCTTCTAGTACCGAAAATTCTTCTAGCAGTGAGGAAGCTTCAGATTCTGGAGAAAGCAGCGGGATCAACAATGTCGGCGCCAAGACGTTATATCTATTTGAAGAAGCACCGGAAACCGACGAGGGTTTGCGGTTTAGAGAATTTGCAGAAACTGTGCAGACACCCGACAGCGGTGATAACACAACGGATGAATCTGCTTCCGATACAGAAAGTGCATCAAATACAGAGAGTACAGAAAGTACCCCAAGTACAGAATCTTCTCCAAGCACGGAAACGCCATCCAGCACAGAAACTTCGTCTGATACAGAATCTTCCAGTACAGAAGAATCGTCTGATACAGGCAGCACAGGCGGCGGTTCTGGTTCTGGCAGCGCTTCTGGGGTGGTGCAGGTAGGTGATAGAAAGCTTGTGATTAAATCCACCAATCAGAGTGCGGCAAGAGTCGGAAATGTTACAATTGATAATACAGGTATTAACGTTCAGTTAATTGCGACAGGAAATGGTAAGAGCAATATTGTAGCATCGTTGGAGGGGGAAGGAACCACTTTTTCGGATATCTGTTCTGTATTAGTAGGCACGTCGGCTCCTGGTGAAGATCCTGACGATCCGGATGATCCTGACGATCCAGATGAACCGGATGCGCCAGTATTTGACGAAGATGCCAATATTGATATGGTTATCCAAGTATATGAGGCACGCGAAAATCCTTATCATCGTCCAATAGACTTTGAGGAGGATGAAAAACAGCCGCATCAGATTAATGTTGACGCGGCAGCGGTTTCTGACGACGCAAAGGATATCTGGATGGTTGCGTTAAGAAAGAAAGATGGTGTCGAAGTTAAGCCCGCTGACGATGAAACGTGGGATTGGAAATGGGATATTTCGGATAAAAACATAGCAGTGATTGACGATAAGCAAAATGCGCCAAATAAAGCGTTGTTATCATTGAAAAAAGGCATTTCGGGAACGGCAACGATTACAGCGACAGTAACAGTAAACCGTGAGGGTGCGGTGCCGGTAACTTACAAGGCGCAGATGCTGCTTTCGGTGCGGGATTATACGCCGATTTTGGATGATAATACATATACTTTGCACAAATATGGCACAGAGGGCGCAGTAATTCCGCTGTATGCGGCAAATGGCAATAAAATAAAGGAAATCCTAATATGGAATAATACAGAGGAACGCAAGGAGGACGAACGCTTTATAATAAGGAGAGTCAGCGGAAAATACAGGCTGCTGTTTAAGGATCAGGCAGCGCGGGACAGTTTTACTACCAATACCAAAATAAAAGCAGTATTGAAAGTGCGGACAGAGAAAGAAAATGATCCAACATTTGATATAACAATTGCAATTAATACAACAATTCCCAAGACGACCTTTAAAGCAAAGACAAAGGCGAACCTATTCTATACAGATACAACAGCTTCCTTTAAGGTAACGTCTTCGGAGAAAATTGTAACAATTGCCAATGTAGAAAGTCCAGCGACAACGGGCTTTGTTGTGCAGAATTATAACAGCGCGACAGGCATTTTAACAGTGAAAGCAGTGGGGTTGAACTCTTCTACAGTAACTGATTTTTCCGCGAAAGAATCGGATTTACGCAGTGTCAGCTTTGATATTTATTATGATGGATATGAAAAGCAGACGGCAACGGTAGCAGTACCAACACAGAATGTTAAACCCTCTTATTCTGTAAATGAAATCTATCCGTTTGAAACGACCAAAGTAGATGACAATGCATGGGTAATTGACAATAAGACTAAGAACAAAGTTCTACTGACAACAAATTATTCCGTCGGAGCAGTGATTAAAGTAACGCCAAAGAATGAAATGGTAAGAGTAGAAAAAAATGGCAGTTATTTAAAGGTAAAATATTCCGGTGAGAAGAAAACCATAAATTATCAAGTAGAGTTGTACAATACCAAGGAATGGACATCATCCATTGTATTAAAGGGAAAGATTAGCAAGAAAAAAACACCAACCACCGTTTTGGATAAAAAGAGCATTATTTTGAATATGCGATACAATGCATATGATAATGAAGAAAACAAGAAGAATAAAATGGTAAAACTGGAGGTGTCAGCGAAAAATAATCCGCTTACAATCAATGGAATTACGGTAGAGGGCGCAAATGAAAAATCTAGGACACTGTTATCCGAAAATTATCTTCAATATAACTTAGGTACTAATAAAGGTCAGCCTCAGTTGGAATTAATCCTCAATAACAGCAACCGCGGCAATTTAAAAGCAGGTACTTATAAGTTTAATGTTGTGGCACGAATCGGAGAAATGGGTTCTGACGAGGGAAGAACCATTGGAAAGACGACGCTGACAATAAAACTGGTAGACAAAGAACCCGCTATTAAATTATCGGCAAAGGGAAGTATCAACTTAGTTGACCGAGAGAACACAAGTATTTTGTATACGCCGAAAGTATCCAATGCAACGGCAAAGGTTCAGAATGTGCGGATTAAATCGCAGGATCAAAGCCAAGAGTATAAGGATTTCTTTACTGCACAATTGACAAGTGACGGCAAAATCGAAATTCAAGCAACAAAAGGAAAGGATATGAGCACCGCAGTCCGTTATCCCATTGTATTAACAATAACGCTTGACAATGGCTTTGAAGCAATGCCAACGGTATATATTAAGCCAAAGAATAAACTTCCTAATATTAAGGCAAGTATTTCTAAGGTGAAATTATACAAATCCGCAGGAAATACCGAAAGCTGGGCAGTTGAAACAGGTGATTTCGGTGAATTAAAGAACATTACGATTGTAGAGAACAAAACCAGTGCTAATTTTATTCTAACGGATAAAGGAAATGGCAGTGTGTCAATCAAATTAAAATCTGCGGCACGCAAGAAGTTAAAGCCTGGGAATTATACTGTCAGCTATCAAGTAGCAATGAAAGACGCTGCAATTAATTCCAAACCTAAGACACTTAAGATGACAATTACTGTAAAATAATCATTGTATTATAGTCTTTGCAAAATAGTTTTTGATAAGAAAAAGATACAAAAAAGATGTACCATTTTGCCAGAAGGCAGAACGGTACATCTTTTTATGCACAGCCCCATGCAGTGGAAATATGCCGCTGCTGCGACGCATGGGCGTGGGGCGAGTAGGAGAGAAGGGCGTTCTCCTGCGCGATTACTTTTACATGTTCAATTAAAAATAAGCTTTCAAGGTATTCCATGTCCAAAATAAAAATTGTAGATAAGTAGTATAAAGCCAGTAGTACTTATATAATGAACAAAAAATAGAATTAATTCAATTCTATTCTTGCGAGCAATTCTAACTTTTTAGTTCTGTTTTATGGATTCTTGCCTTAGTATGCTCTTCTTCTGTTATCCTAAGCAGCCCTTTTTAATGTTACATTGGTATTTCTGCTTTTGTATGTTTGATTTTGCCGTTATCGTTTAGCAATGTAATGCAGAATATTGCATTACCAAATGCTATATTGCTTATTTCGTCTAAAAATTTGGATTAGCTGATTTTATGTAGTTTTTCTGAGTGTTCTGTTACGACATTTTTAATGATTGAGATATCTTGCTTAATTGTCTCGTGTTCTTCGACACCGTCTTTGTAGCGGTCAAAAGTCGAAGTATAACAAGATTCAATCGTTCTTAATCGCGGCAAAATTTCATTTTCTTGTGTTAATTCAATTTTTCTTATGCAGTTTTCGATATTTTCTGTTTTGTTTTCAATCATTTTCACTTTGCTTTTGATATTCTGAATATCTTTTTTCATTGGCTCTAATTTTTTGTCCAGCATTTCAGAAATGGCAAGCAAAAGTTCATTGTCGGTCATTTTACAGCTTCCTTTCTTTAGATTTCTCCCAAGGGAGGTGAAAATGTTTCATTTTCACCCTTATTATACCAGATACTCAGGTAATTTCAAGCCATTGTTTTTTGTCGTTTTCTGCTGCTAATCAATATTTTCTAAAATCCGGATATCTGCTGCTACAAAATAGCGATCTCTGCTAGGAAGTTCGCCTGTGGTTAGATAGGAGAACAGAAGTTCAAGGGGCTTTTCGCCTTGGATATGCGGCTGCTGGCAGATTACAGCGGACAAAATACCCTGTTCGAGAAAAAGCTGTGTCGTTTCAGCTTTATCAAATGCAATAGTACAAAGCTTATTCTGAAGACCCAGTGCAGCGATAGCACGGCATCCGCCATAAACACCACCTGCTGCAAAGAAAAGCGCATTGATTTCCTTGTGTTCCTGTAGAAGCTTTGTCGTTTTCTCATAGCTTTCAATTTCATCATCAAAGGTTTCTGTAACCGTTACAATATGCATACGATCCTGATAGGAAGAAAGGGCATTTTGAAATCCGGCAATGCGCTCTGTATGACAGAGGATATCAGAGGATCCAGTTAAAATTCCAATAAATACTTCCCCAAATGTCATAAGTCTTAATAATCCTGCAGCCGTTGCACCGCTTTTTTTATAATCGCTGCCGACATAGGCAATGCGTTTGGAGTGTTCAATATCTGTATTTAAAGTGACAAAAGGAATGCCTTGTGCGGAAAGCATATCAATCCGTGCACGGATACGCGGATCGTTGCATGGGGCAAGTGCAATACCGTTTACTTTTGCGGCAATCAGTTTATCGATCGCTTGAAGCTGAGCATCCGCCAGAAGTGGGATTTGCTCTACAAGAACCGTACAGCCGTAACTAGCAAGTTCTTCTGCCTTTTTTTGAACGCTTTTTAAGACATCCGCAAAAAAAGGATTTTCCGCAGAAAAAAGAATAACACCAAGCCGCAGTTTTTTCTTCTGGGCAGCAAGCGCTAAACCAGCACGATTGGGTTTGTAGTCCAATGCAGTGGCGATTTGCTTGATTTTGGCGGCAGTAGCAGCGCTTACAGAACCGCGGTTATTTAATACGCGATCCACTGTCCCCCTCGATACACCGGCTAAAGCGGCGATTTCCTTAATTGTAGCCATAGATTGAACCTCCATGTGTAAACTTTGCGTATTTGTTTTTAGGATGTTTAATTCTTAACTGTTCCTTATTAGTATTATACAGTTCTTGTGCTATATTTTCAAGTGAAATGTTACACGTGCACGGAATCGTAAGCTCTTGTATATATTTCCTTTTATGCGACAGCCCCTGTAGAGCAGTTCTTAATAATTGTCAAGTATCCGTCATTTTTAACAGAAATCATAGGTTAAATTACAGCATAATGCTAAATTTAAAATTTCTCTTGATTTTTTCACAGAATGCTTCTATGATAAATATATACAAGAAATGTGCACGAGCACGCAACCACTTGGCAGTGTGATGTATTTTTAAATGATTTGAAGGAGGATGTTATAATGAACAATTTACCACAAGTGAAAATCGGTATCGTAGCAGTAAGCCGTGACTGTTTTCCAGAAAGCTTGTCTGTAAATAGAAGAAAGGCGCTGGTAAAAGCTTATACGGAAAAGTATGGAACAGATAATATTTATGAATGTCCTGTATGTATTGTGGAGAGTGAAATTCATATGGTGCAGGCACTGGAGGATATTAAAAAGGCAGGCTGCAACGCTCTTTGCGTATATCTTGGAAATTTTGGGCCTGAAATTTCGGAAACACTGCTTGCAAAGCATTTTGATGGACCGGCAATGTTTATTGCGGCAGCAGAGGAAACACAAAATGACTTGGTTGGCGGGCGTGGTGACGCATATTGCGGTATGTTAAACGCAAGTTACAATTTAAAGCTGCGCAATGTTAAGGCATACATACCAGAATATCCTGTAGGTACTGCCGCAGAATGTGCAGATATGATACAAGAGTTTGTTCCGATTGCAAGGGCAATTATCGGGCTTTCTGATTTAAAAATTATTTCTTTTGGGCCAAGACCACTGAATTTCCTTGCCTGCAATGCACCGATTCAGCAGCTTTATAATCTTGGCGTTGAGATTGAAGAAAACTCTGAATTGGATTTATTTGAGTCGTTTAAAAAGCACGAAGGTGACGAGCGGATTCCGGCAAAGGTTAAGGAGATGGAGGAGGAGCTTGGCGCTGGCAATCAAAAGCCGGAGGTACTTCCGAAGCTTGCACAGTATGAGTTGACGCTGCTTGATTGGATTGAAAATCATAGAGGATATCGCAAATATGTTGCAATTGCTGGTAAGTGCTGGCCTGCATTCCAGACGCAGTTTGGCTTTGTTCCCTGCTATGTAAACAGCCGTTTAACGGGAATGGGAATTCCGGTTTCCTGTGAGGTTGATATTTATGGATGTTTAAGCGAGTTTATTGGTACTTGTGTCAGTGAGGACGCTGTGACATTACTTGACATTAATAATACTGTTCCGGCGGATATGTATCAGGGTGATATTCAAGGCAAATACAACTATCAGCACAATGATACTTTTATGGGCTTCCACTGTGGTAATACCAATACAAAGAAACTTTCTTCATGCAGTATGAAATATCAGATGATTATGGCAAGAACACTTCCGGAGGAGGTAACACAGGGTACTTTGGAAGGCGATATTATTCCGGGTGATATTACATTCTATCGTTTACAGTCTACAGCAGACTGCAAGCTGCGCGCATACATTGCACAAGGTGAAGTGCTTCCAGTAGCAACGAAATCCTTTGGCAGTATCGGCGTATTTGCAATTCCGGAAATGGAGCGCTTCTATCGCCATGTATTGATAGAAAAGAATTATCCACACCATGGTGCTGTTGCGTTCGGGCATTTTGGAAAGGCATTGTTTGAGGTATTTAAGTATATCGGTGTTCCGGTAGAAGATTTGAATTACAATCAGCCCAAGTCCCTGCCGTATCCAACAGAAAATCCGTTTGCATAAAAGTATTTTTATATGCAGACCTGTGCAATGGTAATCAGCCGCATTATGCAGGGTACAAGAAAGAAAAATATGTTAGTATAAAATATGGATGAATGGATTGAAAAAAGGCGCAAGTATTGAACTTGCGTCTTTTGTGTGCATGCCGCAAAGCTTTTTGCCGTTTAGTATAATCATCAGGAACACAGGTAAATTGAAAATTTAAAAGCAGAAATGATTGAAAAATGGGTGCAGATTTTGTATAATTTATTGGGGCTGCTTATGACAGCAGCATATTGCAAAACTAAATTTTATAAAGGAGAAGGGACATGCAAAAGGCACCATATAAAAAAGTATCAGTCATTGTCAGAATTTGTGTTTTAATGCTAATTGTATTAGCGGTAGCATTCTCAATCAACAATTTTATTGCTTGTAAAGTGATGGAAAACGAAGTGGCAAGAATTGCAGGAATCACAATGCAAGAAGCCGCTACAGGGGTACGGCAGAAAGTGATAACGCTGACTTTTGTAAGCCTTACTGTTGGATTGCTGACGCTTGTAATCTTGGCAGCAGCTCTTGCCGTAATGCTGGTAATTCCACTAAAAACTGTGGTAGCGGAGATACATAGAGTAGCAAGGTACGACTTGACAGAAGGAAATATGGCAGCAGTCAGAGCAAAAACGACACGCACAGACGAAGTGGGCAGTATTTGCAGAAATATTGTGTTAATGCAGGATAACTTAAAGAATATTGTGGAACAAATCGATCAATCAGCAAGTACAGTATCCGAGAGCGCAGAGATATTGACAGACCGCACAATGCAGGTAAAGCATTCTTCTGATGAAATCACGAATACAATGAATGAATTAAGCCGTGGATCTATGTCGCAGGCGGAGGAAACCTCTGTCGGTGCAGGCGAAGTTGCCAAGCTTGATGAACTGATTGTTAGAAATATTGATGATACTAAGAATCTGCGCGAAAATGCAGAGGAGATGGATAAAGTAAAAAATGACGGACTTACAGCAATCCGCGACTTAATAGAAAAAACAGCAAAGAGCCGCGAGAGCATTAGCATTGTTCGCGAGGCAATGGCACAGAACAATGAGCAGGCACAGAAAATTGAGATGACAAGCCAGAAGATAAACAGTATCGCTGATCAGACCAATCTGCTGTCACTAAATGCTGCAATAGAGGCAGCGCGTGCAGGGGATGCAGGAAAAGGCTTTGCAGTGGTTGCGGAAGAAATCAGAAGCCTTGCGGAAGAAACGAATACCTTGACAAACGAAATCGGCGGAATTATTCAAGAACTTTTAATAAAAACTTCCGATGCGACAAAGAATATGGAGGACATGGAAAAAATATTTGAGCAGCAAGAGCAAAGTGTGGGTGATACAAGGGAGAAGTTTATACAGATTGAACAGCGCCTTGATAACGTAAAAGCAAGCGTAGATACATTGTATGCAGCAAGCAACGATATGATGTCCAGCAAAAAAACAATTGTTGGCATGATTGAAGGGCTTTCATCTGTATCAGAAGAAAATGCTGCCGGAAGCCAAGAAGTCATGGCGGCTGTTGAAACGCAGGGCAGCGTAATTTCAGATATTGCAGGCATGAGCCAGAATCTTTCCGCCGTTGCAGAATTATTAAAGCAACAGGCGCAGCGTTTCTCTTATTAAATATGTTATGCTCACGAACGATTAGATTTTCCTCTCTACACAGCACGTATTATCCGCTTATACATTATGGGCTGTGCAGAAATTGGAAAATCTTAACGGTCGTTAGTATATACTAAGCGTCGAAAAGGCTGACGCTTAGGAATTGTAGGAAAATAAGCGCTCAGATTGCGCAGGATATTTCTTCAAGATTGTAGGAGAAAAAACGTAGGCGTAGCGGGCTACGGCGAGGCTTTTTCTCCTGCAAGATTGGAGAAATAGACAAGCAAGATGTGTCACTTATTTTTCTACAGTTCCTTAGTATAACAATATCATACAGCCGCATAAAGGAAAATTGCCGCTTTGCGGTGTGCGGCTGGCGTAACTGAACGGCAAATTTTTACCGTTCTATAATGATTAAAATAAACGATGAAAGAAAAGAAAGGAAATAAAAATGAAAAAGGAAAATTTATGGCTTGGAAAAGCAAAGGAAAACAAGGATGAATTAAACGAAATCTGTGAGCGTTACAAAAAGTGTCTTGACGAAGGGAAAACAGAGCGGGAATGCGTTGCGATTTCCATAAAAATGGCGCAGGAAAAGGGATATCAGGAACTTTATCAGGCAATTGAAGCAGGAAACCCGATAAAAGCGGGTGATAAGTTCTATGTAACACAAATGAACAAAAGCCTTGCCCTGTTTCAGATTGGAACACAGCCGATTTCTTCTGGTATGAATATTTTAGGTGCGCATATTGACTCGCCGCGCATTGACGTGAAACAGAATCCGTTATATGAAAATGACGGGTTTGCATATCTTGACACACATTATTATGGAGGAATTAAGAAATATCAATGGACAGCAATTCCGCTTGCCCTCCATGGTGTTATATCCAAAAAGGATGGTACGACAGTTGTAGTTAATATCGGCGAAAAAGAGGATGATCCTGTATTTGTTATCACCGATTTGCTGGTACATCTTGCAAAGGAGCAAATGGCAAAAAAAGCGTCAGAAGTAGTAGAAGGAGAAAGCCTTGACCTGCTAATTGGAAACTGTCCGCTTGAAAAAAACGAAGATTTAGAGAAAGAAGAAAAGGAAGCAATCAAGGCAAATGTAATGAATATTCTTACGGAAATGTACGGCATGGAAGAAGAAGACTTCCTGTCTGCGGAACTCGAAATCGTTCCGGCAGGCAAAGCAAGGGATTTGGGCTTTGACAGAAGCATGATTTTATCTTATGGACAAGACGATAGAATCTGTGCATTTACTTCCTTGTTTGCGATGCTTGACACACAAGCCACAGAACGCACTACCTGCTGTCTGTTAGTTGATAAAGAGGAAATCGGCAGCGTCGGCGCTACTGGAATGCAGTCTAAATTCTTTGAAAATGCTGTTGTAGAACTTGTTGCCGCGACAGAAAAAGATTCACAAGTTCTTGTACGCCGTGCACTTTCACGTTCCAAAATGCTTTCTTCCGATGTTAGTGCTGCATACGACCCGCTGTATGCCAATGCATTTGAAAAGAAAAATGCAGCGTTTATGGCAAAAGGACTTACCTTTAATAAATTTACAGGTTCTCGCGGTAAAAGCGGCTCCAATGACGCCAATGCAGAATATATCGCTCAGCTTCGCAAAGTAATGGACGATGCAGAAGTCAGCTATCAATTTTCTGAACTTGGCAAAGTAGACTTTGGCGGCGGCGGTACAATTGCTTATATTATGGCTAATTATGGAATGGAAGTAATCGACAGCGGTGTTGCCGTCCTAAATATGCATGCCCCCTATGAAGTCAGCAGCAAGGCAGATGTCTATGAAGCTGTAAGAGGGTATAAGGCATTTTTGGGGTGGAATGAATAAGCCCCTATTAAGCGATGCTGGATAAAATAATGTGTTTATGTTGACACATTCGAAGCAATTTTTGAAATTACAATTAAAATGCTGTAAAAGAGAGGCGTTTCAAAGCTCAGCCAGATACGCTTTATACCTAGTATAATCCGCGCTAAATAACCTTATGTTTCGCTTGCCTATTTTCCTGATAGCACTACTCCACAAGCCTCAGCGTAGCCACCGCTACGCCTGCGTTTGTGAAGCAGCACTCTCAGAAAAATATTCTGCGCCAAACATTAAGGTATTTAGCGTGGATTATACTAGATAAAGGTATACAGTTGCAGAAGTGATTTACAATAGTTCTATACGTGAAGTAAAAACAGATAATAAGCGTTATTGTAGTGTTGATATTGGCATAGATACCTTAGCTGCTATAACAACAAACTTAGGAACGGTCAATAAATAACGCATCAATTTGACTTGTATAAATTAACAAGTTATTTGTTGACAATTCTTTAAAAATCCAGACAGATATTATAAACGACAGGGAGTTAAAGTCAGTAAATAAACACTACAATAAGCAGATTTCGTAATAAAAGGGGGCAAATCATGGAAAAAATAGTAATCCTTGTCGGAAGTATGCGCAAAGGTGGAAATACCGATTTGCTGGCACAGGCATTTGCTAAAGGAGCAAGCAAGAATCATGCTGTCGAAATAATATCCGTTGCCGATTATCATGTAAATCCATGCATAGGCTGTAATTCCTGTTTTACAAGAGAAAATTATCAATGTTTTCAGAAGGATGATATGGGACAAATCTATAAGAAACTTATATCTGCTGATATGTTGGTAATTGCTTCGCCTGTGTATTTCTATGGAATCAGCGCGCAGTTAAAGGCGGTAATAGACCGTTTACATACACCGTTAAGAAACGAATTTTCTATAAAAAAACTTGCTTTGCTGCTGGTGGGAGCTGCGGAACTGCCAGAACTATTTGACGCAATTAAAGTGCAGTATCAGCTTGTATTGAACTTTTTTCATCTGGAAGATGCCGGCATGATGTTGGTAAGAGGTGTAAAAGATATTGGTGATATTCAGAAAACAAATGCGTTGAAAGAAGCATATCTTTTCGGAGCAGCAGTGGAGTAAATTATTAAATGAAACATTGCTATGGTATGTAGCATTTTTTCAAACTATATTTGAATCCAATGTCGAAAGTTATTGAGGATAGTCGCATTGCGTGGTATAATGGAAAATGTCGGTAAGACGATAATCAAATATTGGTTGGTGGTTATAATGTTTTTAATGTTAAAAAATACCAAAGTGATGTATTTTGACTTGGAGGATTTTGTGGTGGAAGTGATTCGGGAAGACTTGCTTCCGTTTGCCATACGGTCGAATATTACTAGTGCATCAAAGCCCAAGGATATTCTTCACAATATACAAGCTGTGAAAAGTTATCTAAGCAGCAGAATGTTGTCATTATCTAGGGACAACGCAAAGCAAATCTATGCCGCATATCAGATACCACAGACAGATTCTATAGACGACAGAGTGAATGTCTGTATCAAATGTAAAGGGGTTTCCATTCAAGACAGCTATTGGATTCAAGACGACAAGGAAGATGAGGAGTGGGATAAAATAAATATTCGGCAAAACAAGTTAAGCGATATTCTTGATTTGTCATTAAGCGGTTTTAGTCCTACGATTACGACAAATAAGATTTGCCCGGAACTAACGACAAAAGGACTGTTTCGAAAGGGCTGGATTCATATAGACGATAGCCTGTATCTGCTGAAATCGGATAGGACAAGTGGTTATATTAATACAAAAATGGAAGTGTTAGCTTCACGTATTTTAGACTGTTTTGAAAATAAGATTGAAACGATTATGTATTACAGCGATATTAAGGGGATGATGGGCGGTGATGCATATGTGTCTATCTGTAAAAATTTTGTGGGAGAGAAGTATTCTTTTGTGGAAGCGTGGGAGGTAATGGATTACTGCAAACGGCGTGATATCGATTTTCGCAAGAAGTGCTTGGAACAGTGGGGAAATTTATTTGCCTGTATTCCGGTATTAGATTATATCATTATTAATACAGACAGGCATACACAGAATTATGGATTTTTTATGAATAACGAAACAGGTGTTATTGAAGAACTTGCACCGCTGTTTGACTATAACTGTGCACTTGTTGCGGATTATTTTAAACGAGATGCAAGGGATACACTCAGTCAGATGTTTAATACTTCTGAAACATTAAAACAGCTTGCATTCGCGTATATAAATAATACCCGCATTGAATTTAGGGAAGATAAATTTATAAAGCTTGTAGAAGAATATCGGCAATACCGTCATATTTTTGAACAGGTCTATATCAGGATACAAGAACTAGGGATTATATAAGAAATATTTGTTACAATTTACACCAACGCCAGATTTTGCACCAATTTGCGAATATTCGGTGTGAATTGCAGCAATTGATGCACACAAAATGCCCCAAAACAGGCATTTTGGCACTGGCTTTGACATCATGCAGCAAGAGCATGGCGCGGCTGTGAAAAATAACAAATATTTACATATATTTTTGTATACAATGTGGGAATGGTTGCATACGCAAAAATACTGTGTTATACTTAGATTTTGAAAAATAATATCAGAGGAGAGGGCAAAATGGACTTATTTTATAGAAGTACAAGGAGTAAAGGCGAGGTAGTAAGGGCATCACAAGCTATTTTAAAGGGACTTGCAGAGGATGGCGGTTTGTACGTGCCGGAATCTGTGCCGATTCTTGACAAAAGCTTGGAGGAGCTTTCTAAGATGAATTATCAGGAAACAGCGTATGAAGTTATGAAGCTGTTTTTTACGGATTTTACAGAGGAAGAATTAAAGGACTGTATTCAAAAGGCGTATGACAGTAAGTTTGATTCGGAGGAAATTGTGCCGCTTGTGGAGGCGGATGGCGCTTGCTATTTAGAGCTTTTTCACGGCGCAACCATTGCGTTTAAGGATATGGCGCTTTCTATTTTGCCGCATCTTATGATTACATCTGCCCGCAAAAACAGCGTAAGCAATGAGATTGTAATTCTGACAGCGACCAGTGGTGATACGGGAAAGGCGGCGCTTGCAGGATTCGCGGACGTGAAAGGCACGAAAATTATTGTGTTTTATCCTAAGAATGGGGTCAGCCCGATTCAGGAGAAACAAATGGTTACACAAAAAGGTGAGAATACTTTTGTCGTGGGGATTACAGGGAATTTTGACGATGCGCAGACAGGTGTAAAACAGTTGTTTGGCGACAAAGAACTTGCTAAGACAATGGATGCAGCAGGTTTCCAATTTTCATCAGCAAACTCAATCAATATAGGCAGATTGGTGCCACAGGTGGTTTACTATGTCTATGCTTATGCACAGCTTTTAAAGAACGGGAAACTAGAAAAAGGCGAGAAAATCAATGTTGTTGTACCAACAGGAAATTTTGGCAATATTTTAGCGGCATACTTTGCGAAAAATATGGGTGTACCAATTGCAAAATTAATCTGTGCTTCCAATGAAAATAAAGTCCTCTATGATTTCTTTGAAACAGGTATTTATGATAAAAACAGGGAATTTGTGCTGACAAGCTCTCCTTCAATGGATATTCTGATTTCCAGCAATTTGGAACGGCTGATTTACCTGACCGCAGGCTGTGACGCAGAGAAAAACGCTGCGTTTATGAATGCCTTATCTAAGGAAGGAAAATATAAAATAACACCAGATATGAAAGCGAATATGAAGGATTTTTACGGGAATTATGCGACAGAGCAGGAAACCGCGGAAACGATTCAAGCGCTTTATGAAAAAGCAGGTTATGTGCTTGACACACATACAGCAGTTGCGTCCACAGTTTATCGCAAATATAAGGAGGATACGAATGATAGTACGAAGACGATAATTGCATCTACAGCAAGTCCGTTTAAATTTACTAGGAGTGTAATGAACGCATTAACTGCGAACGCATTGACTGCGACAAAGTATAATGAAATGGGTGATTTTGAATTGGTAGATGAATTGTCAAAGATGGCTAAGATAGCCGTGCCGAAAGCAATTGAGGAAATCCGTACAGCACCTGTTTTACATCAAACAGTGTGTGAAAAGGAAGAAATGAAAACAGTTGTTATGAAATTTCTTGGAATTGCATAATGCCAGACAAAAGCGTGTGCGCAGACCGTGGAAACGGTGGGACGGACACGCTTTCGTATAAGGAAAGACAGGGGTAAAATTATGGATTTGTCAATATTAGTAAAATTGCTTGTTACAGGGTGCGGTGTATATATGATGTATTGGGCAGTACAAATGAGAGCAACCAATAAAATTCCTACGGCTTTAATTGGAAAGAACTTCCCAATAACCAGAGCAAAGGATCCAGATGGATTTATTCGATATACGTTTCCATTTACATTAGGAACAGGTGTTATTATATTTGCTGCTGGTTTGGTAAGCGTGCTGGATCTTCTAAAGGTATATCCTGTTTGGGATATGTTATTAAATATGATTGTAGTGGTAGTAGTGGTTGTTTACGGCATTACACTGATGAAGGCACAGCAGAAGTATCTTGTAGGGATCACAGAGAAGAAGAGGTAGTTTTTGAGAAAATGTTATATTGACGACTGTTAAGATTATCCAATTTCTGCACAGCCCATATTGTATAAGCGGACAATTCGCGGTGTGCAAAAAAGATAATTGCCACTTTTTGCTGGCAGTATATAGATCATTATATTCACGAGCGGTCAAATTTATCATATATTCACGATGCTTCCCGCTCGCGATTTGGGTGACTTGGCAAATTTTGTGACCATAAGGAACTGTTAATAAATAACTTATGACAATTACTTATCTAAAATGTCCATCTGTGGCATCAGAAAATCTTGACATAAGGCATTGCTCTTTATGCCTTTGCCTCCTATGTCTGCAATTTTCTTCTAATTACAAAGTAATTTGCATAGGAACATTTATACGGCGTACTTGTCACAAGTAATTTCTGAACAGTTGCTAAGGAACTGTCAAGAAATAACTTTTAAATAGTGTGCAGGATTTTTCTTCGAGAGTGCTGCTCAAAAATCAGGCGCATAGCGGGCTATGTAACTGATTTTTGAGTAGTGCTATCGGAGAAAAAGACAAGCAATATTAAAAGTTATTTTTGGACAATTCATAAGTATGAAATATTTAGAAAAAGGAGTAAACAACTATGACAAACAACGAAATTTTAAAACACATCGATCATACACAGTTAAAACCATTTGCAACTTGGCAGGATATTGAGAAGCTGTGCGATGAAGCAGTTCAGTATCAAACTGCATCGGTATGCATTCCTCCAGCGTATATTAAAAGAGTACATGACAAATACGATGATAAAATTAATATTTGTACCGTTGTCGGTTTTCCGCTTGGTTACAGCGTTACAGCGGCAAAGGTTGCAGAGGTAGAGCAGGCGCTTGCGGAAGGCTGTAATGAAATTGACATGGTTGTCAATATTAGTGATGTAAAAAACGGTGCGTTTGACAAGGTGGAGGAGGAAATCCGCACATTAAAAAAGGCGTGTGGAAATCATATATTAAAGGTGATTATTGAAACCTGCTTTTTAACCAAGGAGGAGAAAATTGCTATGTGCAAGGCGGTGACCAATGCAGGTGCGGACTATATTAAGACCTCTACAGGATTTGGTACTGGCGGCGCAACCATTGAAGATATTCGGCTTTTTAAAGAACATATCGGTGAAAATGTAAAGATGAAAGCGGCAGGCGGCGTGAAAACAAAAGAGGATTTAATTCTGTTTCTGGAAGAAGGCTGTGATAGAATAGGCACTTCCTCCGCAGTAGGTATGCTTCAAGGCGGGCAGGCGCAAGGATATTAAACTAACGACCGTTAAGACTTTCAAAAAGGAAAACCTAATCGCTCGTGAGTATAAACAATCGTGTGAAATAATGGTATGAAGTAGTATAGAAAATGGGAGGATAAAATGAATACGGCAAAACAGAGAATAGAACAATTAAGAGTGCGGATGAAGCAGGAGGGGATCGATTATTATATTGTGCCGACTGCTGACTTTCACCATTCAGAGTATGTCAACGATTATTTTAAGGTAAGAGAATTTTTATCTGGATTTACAGGCTCGAATGGTACATTGGTAATTAGTGCAGACGAAGCAGGGCTATGGACAGATGGACGTTACTTTGTGCAGGCAGAACGTGAACTGGAAGGATCGGATATTGTGCTCTATAGAATGGGCGAGGAAAATGTGCCTAAGATAGAAGAATATTTGGGAAAAAACGTGAAGGAAGGGCAGACGATAGGCTTTGACGGCAGAGTAGTCAGTGCTTCATTTGGAAAAGAGATTGCAAAAGCAGTCAAAGATAAAAATGTTAAGCTAGTTTATGACACCGATATGGTAGATGCCTTGTGGCAGGAGCGTCCCAAGCTACCCGCAGGGAAATTGTGGATTGTACCAGAAGCGCTTTGCGGTGAAACCGTTTCACAAAAGCTTGCAAAAGTACGTGAAAAAATGGCAGAAGAAAAGGCAGAGCATTTGTTGATTTCAAAATTAGACGATATTATGTGGCTTTACAATATCCGCGGAAATGATATTGACTGCAATCCAGTTGCGCTTTCCTATGCTTTTATTTCAATGGACGAAGCAGTGCTTTTTGTACAGAAAAAAGCAGTTACAGAAGAAGTAGCGGCGTATTTGAAGAAAAACGGTATTGTCTGCAAAGATTATGATGAGATTGTACCTTTTATTCAGCAATACACGTTGAAAGGGAAAATATGGTGTGCTGTAACGGATATCAATTTTCTTTTGTATCAGCTTGCGGCAGAACGCGGGGAACTGGTAGAGAAAGCTAATCCAACAGAACTTTTAAAGGCGGTAAAAAATCTGGTAGAGTTGGAAAATATTAGAAAGTATTATCTTTTGGACAGTGTAGTGCTGACAAAGTTTTTGTTTTGGGTAAAGGAGCATATTGGCAAGGAGCCGTTAGACGAATATGGTCTCGCAGTGAAATTGGATGCCATGCGCGGCGAAATAGAGGGTTTTCTCGATATATCATTTGATACAATCAGTGCATATGGTGCGAATGCGGCAATGATGCATTATGAAGCGACCCAAACGCAGTCTGCGCAGTTAAAGCCGGAGGGCTTATATCTTGTCGATTCTGGCGGACAATATTTAGGCGCAACAACAGATGTTACAAGAACAATCGCATTAGGAAGCATCTCTGATGAAATAAAAAAGCATTTTTCTAAGACGGTATGCGGAATGCTGCGGCTTGCGGAAACAAAATTCCTTTCTGGATGCACCGGAAGAAATTTAGATATTATGGCAAGACAGCCGCTTTGGGAATGTTATATGGATTATAAATGTGGCACGGGGCATGGAATTGGATATATTTTAAATGTACATGAAGGCCCGCATAGTGTGCGCTGCCAATATAATGCGAAAATAACAGAAACCGAACTGGCGGCAGGAATGATTGTATCAGATGAACCCGGCGTTTATATTAAAGGGAGTCATGGAATCCGCATTGAAAATATTTTGGAAATTGTAAATGAAGTCAAGAACAGCGATGGGCAGTTTATGGGCTTCCGGCATCTGACTTATGTGCCAATTGACCTTGATGTAATTGATACAAGATATATGGAACCGTCGGATATTAAGAAACTCAACAATTACCATGCGCTTGTATACCAAAAACTGGAACCATATTTTGAAGGTGCAGAGAAAGAGAAACTGAGAGAGGCTACACGGGCGGTTGGATAACGGTTTCTATTTTACTGCACGTCAAAAAGATTTGCCGCGATTTTGCTTTGTGTATAATGAAAGGAATGTTAAAAGTATGAAAATTAAGTTGTTGGTAATTGATGGAATTGCAGGGATTCAGCATTTAGAACTTAATTTCAATCAAAGCATTAATGTGATATGCGGTATTAACGGCATTGGAAAAACGACAATATTAGATGTGATAGCGGATGCTTTTAATGCAGATGTTACGTCAAAATTAAAAAGAAATGCACAATGCAGTGTTGGAAAATATAAAATTGAAATAGAATTGGAAGCGGAAAATGGAAAGACAAGTGACAGCAAGGAGGTTCTAATTGACGTGTTTCAGCCAGATACAAGTTTTTATCATGGAACATGGCAGAATTATGCAAAAAAAGTTTTAAGCTTTGGAATTGACAGAAATATTCATTATATTAAGTTGAGTGCTGTTATTTCAGATCCCAAGCGAGGCAGTTATGATAATGGTAAAATGGCAGTAGAAGGAATATCAGCAGATGATATAAAGAGTTGGTTTGTACAGAGGTTTTTATTTTATGATAAACAGGGCAGTTTAAATGAGAAGCAAAAAGCAAATTTTGAGTTTTCCAAAACGATTTTTGGCATTTTGGATAATACAGTAACATTTAAAACAGTTGCTGCAGGATCACTGGATATTATTTTAAGTACAGATAGGGGAGAGATCTATTTCGAGTATCTTTCGGCTGGTTACAAAAGTTGTATTTATATTATATTGGGTATGATTAAGGAGATAGAATACCGTTTTGCCGAAATTCCTATTGAAGCGAAAGAATTTGATGGAGTTGTATTAATTGATGAATCTGAACTGCATCTGCATCCCTCATGGCAGGGAGAACTAATACGTACATTAAAAACAATATTTCCTCAAACGCAATTTATTGTTACAACACATAGTACTAATGTATTGCAATGCTTAGAAAAAGATGAAATTATAGCCTTGGGAAAAGATGAAAGAGGAAATACAATTGTAAAGAAATTACAGTTAGGAAAGTTTGGATTGCAAGGATGGACATTGGAAGAAATTATGAAAGATGTTATGGAAATGCCGGCAGTAACTTCTCAATTGTATCAAGAAACTTTAAAACGATTTGATAAAGCAATGAATCAAGAAGAACAAAATTTAATAATAGAACAATACAATTTATTAAAAGAAATGCTGCATCCAGAAAATCCCCTGCGCAAGCTATTGTCCATTCAAGTGGCAGAATGGGAGGCATGATTACCATGATAAAACTTGAACGCATGGAAAAGCCAGAAGAACTGACAGAAGAAAAGCAAAATTAAGCTCTATTATAAATCCATTTGATCAAAATCCGCAAGATTACTTGTATATAAAAAATTATAGATATTATCCTAAAAATAATAAAGTAAAGGCTGTTGCCCGTAATACGATAGATGTACTTGGATTAAATGATACAGAGCATGTTGTGAGAAACCAATATGAACAAGGAGAAGCAATTATTAATCAAATTCAAAATATTTATGAATTTGCTGTAGATAATAAAGAAGTTTTGTGCAGTGATATTCGTAAAAGAAATCGTGTTTTAAGAGGATGTAAAAATATTTTAAGAAAAGGGATAAAAACAGCAGAATATTCGGCATTTATAGCAACAATATTGCAGACAGAGGAAGATTATTTGGAGTTAAAAAGTTTATTAAAAAATTGTGATTTGTGGGACGAAGAATTACAAATTTTGGATGAGGAAACGAATAAGATAAGAATGTCTGTACTGCCGGATAAGAAATAAAAAGGGCTGCCATATGAAAGACGGAGGTTTGGGGCTGTCGCAATACGCTTTGAAAACACAAGATATAGTGTATATTTTAACACGGTGTTAAAATATCTTGTATCTGTTTGCTTTAATGCGACAGCCTCAAACTTATGCAAAGATGAAATTTATGACTTATTTTTCCTATTCGCAAAGACCATTACATCCACCAATACACAAACCGCAATATAACACCCCCAGAACAACCCAAAAGCCAATACAGCGGATAGAACAGAATTCCCATAAAATTGGGGAAGTGGGCTGAGTATTGCATAATATGATCTGTGAATCAGTGCAATTATAAATTGAAAAATACAATTCAGCGGGATAAATAAAAGAATCCAAATATTCACTCCGATAAACCATTTTTTTGCAGCGGTTTTATTGCTTCCGAAAAGCTGTCCAACCGCATAAATTAGACAGCCAACCGCAAATAGAATCAATCCAATAGCAACAGAATATTCCCGCTGCTGCTCTATCCAAACCATAAGTGCGCTAGTTAAGCCGATAAAATTAATGGCAGTACCAAGCAGCATATAAAGCCTTGCGTCGTGTCTGTTTTTTATGTTGGAATCGGGTTTGGGTTCAATTCCCTTGAGTAAATAATCGGTGGTTACTTCAAAATATTCACTTAATAGAATCACTTTTTCTAAGTCGGGATTGCTCTGTTCGCTTTCCCATTTGGAAACTGCCTGTCTTGAAACGCCGATCTGATCCGCAAGTTCTTCTTGTGAAATTCCTTTTGTCTTTCGTAGTGATTGAATTCTGTCTGCCATTGTCATAACAGATGCCCCTCCTTGTGAAATAAAATTGATATTTTGCATATTTTTTGCCATTCTTTTCCAATGCACAAATAAATTGTGAAAGTTTTGTCAAATTCTTTCACTCTTATTATAGTCTTTCAAGCAGTTGCACTGCTACCAGTTTCGCCGTTCAATATGTCAACTAACCGTTGCACATATTGATTTTACTAGATTTTATCATTATTATACACACAATCGGAAAAATTTACCATATTACGCAAGAATTATACTTATTCTATAATGGAACTTGAAAAGTTTGGCGGAACTGTTATAATAAAAAAAGCAAAACAACAAGATAATGCAGACATTTTCTAACGAAATAAGAGAAATCACGAACAAATTCTAAAAATTTCAGTTCGGAACAAAAACACATGACAAGAGAATCATTTAATGATATACTATTCCTTGCAGCGTTTTTATGGAGGAAAATTATGGCATCAAATAATACAAAAAGCAGAACATCTTCCGGCAAAAGTACCAGAAAGAGTACAACAGGCAGTACCAGAAGAACCTCCTCAAGTTCAAGAGGAACATCTTCAAGTACCAGAAGAAGAAAAAAGCAGGCGCGGAAGAATGTTGATATCGCAGTAAAAAATGAAGTAATGCTGATTATTATTTTTGCGGCAGCAATATTTCTTTTTCTTTGTGTAATGCATATTATCCGCGGATTGGTGGCGGAAGGAATACGAGATGTAATGTTTGGCTTGTTTGGGCTGTTGGCATATCTTGTTCCGGTAATTGTATTCTTGGGATTTGCGTTTGGCATTTCTAATAAAGGAAATACGGTTGCAATTATTAAGTTGGTCAGCGGTGCAGTCCTTGTATTGATTGCAGGGATTATTTCTTATATGATAATGGGTCAGAATGCAATGATAACAGGAGAATCTCTTGTGCGTGACTTATATCAGACTTCTGCTGAGCATCATTCTGGCGGCGGCGTGCTGTTTGGGAGTATTGCACGCGGACTGTATCAGTCAATTGGTTTTGGCGGAACATTATTTGTCTTGGCAGTTCTTGGTATTATATCAATTGTATTTATCACAGAGAAAAGTTTTCTGTCTGGCATAAAAAAAGGCGGTTCTTATCTAATAGAAACAGCGCGCGAGGATGCGGCACGGATGCGGGAGTATCGTGAAAGTCTGTGGGATGATGAATATGACTTTGATGATATGGAAGAGGACTATAAGGAATCTGAGCAAAATCGCCGCTCCCAGCCACAGCCGATAAAAAAGAAGTCAAAGAAAAAAGACTCTAAGGCAGATATTAAGAAAGGTGCGAAAGGGAGTTCTTTGGAGGACTTTATGGAGGTACCAGAAGAAAAAGTGCGGCGGATGGACAAGAAGGCACGTGGTGTTGTGCCAAGTATGGCGGTAACATTTAAGGGTGAGGAGCCTTCTCTTGGCATAAAGCAGGATATTCATGAAATTGTGCTTTTGGACGAAGAAGTGAAAGATGCACTTCACGAAGATATCCGCCTAAAACCATATGAAGATGCTTTTGACGCACAGACGGATAGCGGATATTTGACGGATATGGACAGTGGTGTGCCAGATAATGTACAGTATAATAGCAGCGACGGCAGCCAAACGATACCAGAACAATATAATCATGATGCAGATCGTAATATGACGTATGATGATAACACATATAACGACGCACAATATCAGGATAGTGTGTATGAAGATGGCATATATCAAGACAACACATATGGAGATAATACATATGAAGAAGATTTGCAACAACAATTGGCAGATCAAGGAACTGTAAATCAAGAAAGCTGTAGTTTGGAAAATATGGAATCAGAAGCTGCAAATGAAGCTGGCTTTTATCAGCAGGAATCAGCGGATAATCAAGAGGAAACATATTTTGATGGATTGGTTTATGAGGAAGCGAACGCGTTAAATGAAAATATAGAAGTTGAAAGTCCAAATCGTGAGTATCCGCCCGAAAATGAGTTATACGAGAATATTTTTGACAACAATGCAGATAGTGAGGACTATTTAGAGGACAGCCTGGCTGCGGAAGTATTGGAGGATGTAGAGGATAGCAGCAGTTTGGATGATGATGAATTAAGTAGTATGCCAGAGCCGATGACAGAGGAAACGACAACTAGGTCGGTGGTATTTGAATCGAATGAACTTGATATGGATAATACTGACAGCGATACATCGTATACCAATTCCGGTACATCTAATATAAACAGTGCGGCAAATCCTGGAACTGCTGCAAATACTGCATCCGCGATTGCAGGATTGCCGGAAACAAGTCCAGTACCAGAGCCGCCGAAGAAAGAATACCAATTTCCACCAATTGAATTATTAAAAAAAGGCGAGGGGCGCAAAGGCGATTCCACAAAACAGCTAAAGGAAACTGCGCTGCAATTGCAGCAGACCTTACAGACCTTTGGTGTGCGGGTGACGATTACAGATATTAGTCAAGGCCCTTCTGTAACTCGTTACGAAATGCAGCCAGAACAGGGGGTAAAGGTAAGTAAAATTGTAGGACTTACGGATGATATCAAACTAAATCTTGCAGCAACAGATATTCGTATTGAAGCGCCGATTCCCGGAAAGGCGGCAGTAGGTATTGAGGTGCCTAATAAAGAAACGAGTATGGTAGCATTCCGAGATTTGTTGGAATCAGAGGAGTTTCAAAAATTTCCATCAAACCTTAGTTTTGCAGTAGGAAAAGATATTGCGGGGCAGGTGGTTGTGACGGATATTGCGAAAATGCCGCACGTTTTGATTGCAGGCGCAACCGGATCTGGTAAATCGGTCTGCATTAATACGATTATTATGAGTATTTTGTATAAAGCAAAGCCAGAAGATGTAAAACTAATTATGATAGACCCAAAAGTTGTAGAACTTAGTGTTTACAATGGGATTCCGCATTTAATGATTCCTGTTGTTACAGACCCCAAAAAAGCGTCAGCGGCGCTACATTGGGGTGTTGCGGAGATGACAGAACGGTATCAAAAGTTTGCAGACTTAAATGTGCGTGATTTAAAGGGTTATAATAAAGCCGCTGAAGATGGAAAGCTTTCATCGGATGGAGAACCGCTTCACAAAATGCCGCAAATTGTAATTATCGTGGATGAGCTTGCTGATTTAATGATGGTGGCAGCAGGAGAAGTTGAAGAAAGTATCTGCCGTTTGGCACAGCTTGCAAGAGCCTGTGGGATTCATCTTGTGATTGCGACACAAAGACCGTCTGTTGATGTAATTACAGGATTAATCAAAGCCAATATGCCCAGCCGTATCGCATTTAGTGTATCAAGTGGTGTGGATTCTAGGACAATTTTAGATATGAACGGCGCGGAAAAATTGTTGGGAAAAGGCGATATGCTATTTTATCCGCAAGGTTTGTCAAAACCTGCGCGAGTACAAGGTGCATTTATTTCCGATCCTGAAGTTTCGGATGTGGTGGATTTCTTAAAAAATCAGCAGATAGGAAATACATACAGCGGCGATATTGAAGAAAAAATCCGTACAATGCAAAGTTCCGGCGGTTCTTTGTCGGGCGGATCTAATGGTGGCGGCAGCAGTGTAGACGCTTATTTTGTGGATGCAGGAAAATTTGTAATCGAGAAGGATAAGGCATCGATTGGTATGCTGCAAAGAATGTATAAAATTGGTTTTAACCGCGCCGCGCGTATTGTCGATCAGCTTGAGGAAGCAGGGGTGGTAGGCGCAGAGGAAGGCACAAAGCCGCGCCGCATTTTAATGAGTTTAGAGCAGTTTGAAAATTATGTGGAAGAAAATTTGTAATAATTTATACTGGCGAGCACTTAAATTTGCCAATATCGTCGACTCACGAGCGTAATTATCTTGAGTGATATGGTAAAATTTACTGCTCGTGAGTATATGAGCATACAGCTTTGGCAGGAATGGAGGATTATATCATGAAGACAGATATTGAAATTGCACAGGAAGCAGAATTATATCCAATTACAGAGGTCGCAAAGTCATTAGGTATTACAGAGGACGATTTGGAACTTTACGGAAAATATAAAGCAAAAATTTCTGACGAATGTCTGAAAAGGATACAGAATCGTAAAAACGGCAAACTGATATTGGTAACTGCGATTAATCCGACACCTGCCGGAGAAGGAAAGACGACAATCAGCGTGGGATTGGGTCAGGCGCTTGGCAGGCTGGGTAAAAAAGCAGTGATTGCGTTGCGTGAGCCGTCCCTTGGGCCTTGTTTTGGTATAAAGGGCGGGGCAGCAGGCGGCGGTATGGCGCAGGTGGTGCCAATGGAGGACTTGAACCTTCATTTTACCGGAGATTTTCATGCGGTAACATCTGCTAACAATTTATGCGCAGCGTTGCTGGATAATCATATCCAGCAAGGAAATGAACTTGGTATTGATACCCGCCAGATTGTGTGGAAGCGTTGTTTGGATATGAATGACCGTGTGCTGCGCAATATTGTGGTTGGCATGGGAAATAAAATGGATGGTGTTGTGCGGGAAGATCATTTTGTAATTACAGTAGCATCTGAAATTATGGCGGTGCTTTGTTTAGCAGAAGATATGGAAGATTTAAAACGCCGCCTTGATCGTATGGTGGTTGCATATACTTGGAAAGGAGAGCCGGTTACGGCAGGGCAGATTCAAGCGACCGGGGCAATGGCAGCGTTGTTAAAAGATGCCATGAAGCCCAATTTAATACAGACATTGGAGCATACACCAGCAATTGTGCACGGTGGGCCATTTGCCAATATTGCACATGGCTGTAACAGTGTCCGCGCCACAAAAGCCGCGTTGAAACTGGCAGATTATGTAGTAACAGAAGCGGGGTTTGGTGCAGACCTCGGTGCAGAGAAATTTTTTGATATTAAATGCCGTCAGGCAGAAATTTCACCAGATGCAGTAGTTTTAGTTGCAACGATTCGCGCTTTGAAGTATAATGGCAGAGTAGCAGCCGCTGATTTAAGCAAGGAAAATCTCGCAGCATTAAAGGACGGGATTTCCAATTTAGAGAAACATATTGAAAATTTGCAAAAGTATGGTGTCCCTGTTGTGGTGACCTTAAATGCTTTTGTTACAGATACAGAGGCGGAAATCGGTTTTGTAGAAGAATTTTGCAGAGAAAGAAATTGTGATTTTGCGCTTGCCAAAGTATGGGAACAAGGTGGAGTCGGTGGTATTTCACTTGCGGAAACAGTTTTGCATACTTTGGAGAGCAAGGAAAGTCATTTTGCGCCAATATATAAGAACGAACTTTCGGTTCGTGATAAAATTATCTGCGTTGCGAAAGAAATTTATGGTGCTGCTGATGTGGTATTTGCACCGGCTGCAATGCGTCAAATAGAACGATTGGAAGAACTCGGTTATGGAGAACTGCCAGTGTGCATGGCAAAAAACCAGTATTCGCTGTCGGATAATCCAGATTTGCTGGGCAGACCCACCGATTTTACAGTGAATATTAGAGAAGTATATGTGTCTGCTGGGGCAGGCTTTGTTGTGGTACTTACAGGCACCATTATGACAATGCCCGGACTTCCTAAAAATCCGGCTGCTTACAAGATTGACGTAACCAACGAAGGTGTTATTACAGGATTGTTTTAACACAGTTCCTAAGGAGTCTAATAGAGCATGAAATGTCCAAAATGTGGAAGAGAATTGGAGGAAGGACAGTTTCTTTGTGAAGATTGCGGCGAGGAAGTGAAATTTGTACCAGACTTTGATATTGAATTAGAAGCGAAGCTTTCAGAGTCCCTTACTTCTATGATAAAGGAGATAACAGAGGAGCCGTCTAACGAGCAGAATATAGATATTGATGACGAATCAATTGACAATGATATTAAGGAGGAAGTTAGAGATTATTTTCCGATAGAATCGGTGAAATTTGATAGAAGGCTAAAAATTGGAATTGCTGTTTTGACATTGCTTGCAGGAGGATGTCTGGCGGCATTGCTGATAGCATTTATAAAAGAGAAAAAAATTAATACTTATGAGTATCAATATGAACAGGCAGTTGCCTATGCACAGGAGAACAATTATTCGGAAGCTATTCAGTATTTGGAGCGTGCGCTTGCCATGAATGCGGAAGATTTGGATGCAAGGATATTGTTGGCAGACTTATATAAGGAAAATGGTCAAGAACAAAGTGCCATACAGATTTTTCGGGAATTGCTGGATATGCTGCGGAAACCGATACAAAACGTTTCACAAAATACAGAACAGACAATATCGCAAGAAGTAGAACAGAATACTGTTTTAGAATCTGCTGAAGACACGAATAAAAACAAACTGCGCAAGAAATCTATTTATGATAAACTGCTGACTATTTATGAGGAGCAGTCCGATTTTGTGGAAATGGGGGAAATCCTTCGGGATTGTGACGTAGCGGGAATTGTTGCAAAATATAATCAGTATGCTGCATTAAAACCGAAGTTTAATAAAGCAGGGGGAGCATATGACAAAATAATTTCTATTACTTTGAGTGGAAATGCACAAGGCTTTGTTTATTACACATTAGATGGTTCTACGCCAACAAGCAATTCTAATGTTTATGAAACACCAATTCTGCTTGAAGCGGGAGAATATGTAATTCGAGCTAAGTTTATAAATATGTTTGGTGTTGAGAGCGAAGTCGCTTCGGAGCGCTATAACGTTAATTTATCTGCGCCGCCAGAGCCAGTAGTAAGTTTTGACAGTGGTACATATAATGTACCAAAGTTGATTGAAGTGTTTCATGATAATAATACTAAGATTTATTACACAACAGACGGTTCTGTACCAACAAAAAATAGTTTGCGCTATACTGCACCACTGGAAATGCCATTTGGTATCAGCAATTTTTCTTTTGTAGCAATCAATGAGGATGGATTAAGCAGTCCCATCGTAAATCGTACATATCAGTTTGAGGTTCATGCGAATTTTACAACGGATTTGGCTTTGCAGGTTTTGGTAAACAGTCTATGGGCAAAGGGAGAACTAATTGACATAGAGGGTCATGTTCCCAATAAGTTAGGCAAGAACCAATATCGAATTCAAACAGTTGCCAATGTTAATGGAGAATTATACTATATTGTATATGAAGAATATCTTGATACAACAGGAAGCGTACATGATACCCGTAATATTTATGCAATTCATACAAACACGGCAGATCTATATAAGGCATATAAACTAGATGAGGGGAAATATAATCTTCAGCCATTTATGGAATAAAATGTGTTTATAGATACATGTACGACAATATAGGAAATGTGCCTTTACTGTTACAGTTCAGCCTAGAGCGTGTTTGAAAATTGCTTTCTGGCAGATGTGCGTCACAATTTGTGGGAGATTTGTGCCAAATGAAGGGCGCATAGCGGGCTATGTAACCTGAATTTGGCGCAAATATCACGCAAAGTGGGGCGTGCATATGTCAGGAATGAATTTTCAAACACGCTCTAGGACTTTGCACTATGCTGCAAAGTCCGCAAGAAATCGTAGTGATTGAGATGCATCAAGCCACCACGAAGTGGTTTTCACGAAGTGGTTTTCACGAAGT
>ERZ778496.401-NODE-401-length-44437-cov-6.339304_pt1 | contig 44437 bp, 22 predicted proteins | sample MGYA00433099_ERZ778496 | MGnify/ENA primary metagenome ERZ778496 (study PRJEB29527, sample SAMN07138962) | mouse gut metagenome | material: feces | host: mouse | place: China:Nanjing | collected 2016-01-25 ...
TAGGAACATTTATACGGCGTACTTGTCACAAGTAATTTCTGAACAGTTCCTTAGAAAATATTTCAAAATATCCAAACAGCCTATCAAACATAAAACACGGAGGAATTAACATGAAAGAACAACTCTACACCATTCCCCTAAATGACGCCATGGCAGCAAATGATGAATGTCCATTCTGCTTTATTGAGCAGAAACTAGAACAAGATCTTCTGGATTTCGCGCTTGGTTCTTGTGCCTCGTATATGGAAAGCGATGTCCGTGAGCAGACCGATAAAGCAGGTTTTTGCCGCTATCATTTTTTTAAAATGTACCAATACGGCAATACGCTTGGAAATGCTTGGATTTTAAAGACACATTACCAAAAAATCAACAGCGAACTTTCCAGCGAAATCAAAAAATTTAAACCAGCGAAAATTTCCTTTTTGGATCGCTTAAAAAAATCAAAAGAAGTCAACAATACCATGACTGCATGGGTTTATGAGAAACAGCAGTCCTGTTATATCTGCAAGCAGTACGAAAACACCTATCAGCGATATCTTGACACGTTTTTTTATATGTATAAAAAGGACGCCGACTTCCGCCGCAAATTAGAGGAAAGCAAAGGCTTCTGTCTTGTACATTTCGGCGATTTATGCCAAGCAGCTATTGCACAGCTTCCTGAAAAACAGCAAGCAGAATTTTTCTCCACCATTTTCTCATTGATGGAAAAAAATATGCAGCGGCTTGAAGACGACGTAAGCTGGATGGTCGAAAAATTTGACTACCGCAACCAGGACGCTGACTGGAAAAACTCAAAAGACGCAATTCAGCGCGGTATGCAAAAGCTAAAAGGCGGATATCCTGCCGCCCCGTTCTATCAGCAAAAGAAATAACGCTGCTATCAATTTACGAAGCTGCCGGCTTGGAAGAAGATATTGGTTCTTCTTCCTTTGCCGCTGTACTGTCCGCGATCATCTCTTTCAGCACATCAAGACACTCCTTTATCTCTTTATATGCGGCTTCCGAATCATAGCCTTCATAAAGCTGTTCCTTTACGATTCCCTTAATGGTATGATCTACCATTTTTTTAATTTTGTCACGCCGCGCCTTATCCTCTACACCTTTCATTTCGGCATTCTTCAAAAACCCTGCAATTTTCTCCTGCAAAATTCTGCCAGATTCCTGTGTCTGGGCAAGCACGTCTGCCTCTGTTTCCCTTGCAGATTCCTCCAAAAATACGTTCATAAATGGATAATTTTTCCCTGCCCGACTCTTGGCAAGCTCTACCTGCCTTGCCAATTCAAAGAAATCATTCTCCCGCTCATCTACAACTGCCGAAATTTCCAGCAGCATATATTTGACACTGTACTCATACACAAAGATATACAGACCTGCCTTAGAGCCGAAATAATGAAACCAAAGTCCTTTGCTCACCCCAACAGCCTTTACCATGTCATCTGTGCTGGCATGTTTAAAACCATTTTTCGCGAAAACCTCCAAAGCACCGTTAATCATGCGGTCTTGTTTCTCTCTTGGCAAGTCGAAAAATTTTTCGTTCATCCGCTTTTCACTCTTTTCTCCCATAAATTGACTTTTTTGGTCGATTTTATAGTATCATAATCTAAAAATAGTTTCAATAAAATAACAATAAAAAAATGTACATATTATCTTTTCATTTCCATAAAATAGTATTAAAATAGAAATAATTGATACGCTATGCATTTGCTATGCGTTAAAATAAAAACTGCAACGTGAAAGGAGAAACCTATATGGCTAAAAAATTGGGCAAGCTAGTTTTATTCAGCGCCCTCGCTGGTGCAGCTGCAGCAGGAACTTACTATTATCTTCAAAATAAAAAGAACGATTCTTCTGATGATTTTGACGATATTGACGATTTTGACGATTTCGACGAGGACTTAGACGACGACATTGATTTAACGGCAAAAACAGCCAATGTTACAGAGAGCAAAAACCGCTCTTATATCGATCTTGAAAATGTCAAGGGTAAAATTGGCGAAAAAGTGATTGAAACCATTGACAAAACCAAGGAAACCCTTGATAAAGCCAAAGAATTTATCGAGGAACAAACCACACCGCCAACGGAAACCGTTTATACGCAGGTAGATCTACCCGGCTCCGGAAGCCAAATAAGCGATGAAAACACAACATCAGAAACGACAGCTACTACAGCGAACACAAGTACGACTGTCGAGCCTGCTTTCGGCGAAAACAAAAACGCAGATACACCGACCGCTCATACAACCCAAACAGTTATGACTTCTGTATCTGCAACCTATGCTACGGACGAGTCCAAAAAGTCCAATTCCGAGAATTTTTTTGACGATTCTGACGAGGAATAAAAATATTAAAATATAACAATAACGCTGGGGCTGTCGCATTATACGACAGCCCCTATTTTTTAACAACCTTTTACACTTTCTAAGGAACGAAAAATTAACTTTTAAATGATTCCTAAATATGTTTTTCAAACAGGAATTGAAACAGTTCTTCTACTCTTGTAAAATAGAAATCGCTGTTTTCCTGCATAAAACTTCTGATCTCTGGTATCTCGTTTGCCCAGCCGGCTCCGGCGAAAGGTACACCAAACGCTTTCGCCATATCATAACCGGGTTTTAAGTCATCTACCATTAAAAGCTGAGAAGGCTCCAAATCAAACTTATTACAAATTACTTCCAATGCATAGGGACTGGGTTTACGCTGATGCGCCGGATACTCCCAGCCGAAAATTAAATCCGGCTCTGGCAGATTGTTTGCTTTGTAATCCCTGCGGATATTAAAGTCATAGGAATGCGATACCACGCATATATATCCTCCCTCTGCTTTCTGACGTTCTATCAGCTCCTTTATCCCATGATACGCTTTGGGAATATGATTTTTTACATAATTTCTCCAAATTTCAACTTCAACGTCTAAATCCTGCTGTGTCATTTGATAACGCTGTGTACAAAATTCTATAAATCCCGGAGCGAAATTCTCCCGAAAATAATCCTCTAAGGAGAGTGTTTCTCCTGGCCGCATAATTTTAAGCGCTTCCAAAAAGGCAGGATAATGAATACTTGCTGTACTGTCCACCACGGTATCATCATGGTCTAATACCAAACATTGATATTTCATAATTTCCTCCTTTTTAAGTGTTTTATTACTTTGGTAATACAAATGAGCTTTTGAGTGATACAATCCTGTTAAACACCAGCGCGTCTGGTTTAGAATCTTTGCAGTCCACGTTAAAGAACCCCTGTCTTACGAATTGAAAACTGTCAAACGGTTTTGCGTCTTTTAATGCAGGCTCTAAACGGCATTCCTTTAATACAGTTAATGAATTGGGATTCAAATTCAGTGAACCATCTTCATTGTACACCCCTTTTTCCTCATCAATAATATTTTCATACAGCCGCACCTCTGCTGAAACTGCATACGGCGCCGGCACCCAATGAATCGTTCCTTTTACCTTTCTGCCTGTAAAACCGCTGCCCTGCTTTGTTTCTGGATCATAAGTACAATGTACCACGGTAACCTTGCCGTTTTCATCCTTCTCAAAGCCAACACACTTCACAAAATACGCACTCATCAGGCGCACTTCATTCCCGGGAAACAAGCGGAAATATTTCTTAGGCGGTTCCTCCATAAAATCATCACGGTCAATATACAGTTCACGGCAAAACGGAACTTGTCTGGAACCGAGTGCTTCATTTTCCAGATTATTAGGAACTTCCAGGTATTCTGTTTCCCCCTCTGGATAATTATCGATCATTAATTTTACAGGGTCAAGCGCTGCCATCATTCTAGGCTTTTTCAGTTTTAAATCCTCACGGATACAGTATTCTAACATTGCATAATCCGTTGAAGAATTTGCCTTGCTGACACCGCAAAGCTCCACAAACCGCCGCAGCGACTCCGGCGTAAAACCGCGCCTGCGCAATGCTGCTATAGATACAAGCCTTGGATCATCCCATCCATCAACAATACCATCTTCCACCAACTTTTTAATATAGCGTTTTCCCGTAACAACATTCGTTAAATATAGCTTTGCAAATTCTATCTGCTTTGGAGGATGCGGATATTCTGCTTCTTGCACCACCCAGTCATAGAGCGGTCTATGATCTTCAAATTCCAATGTACAGATAGAATGTGTAATGCCTTCAATTGCATCCTCTATGGGATGTGCAAGGTCATACATTGGATAAATACACCATTTATCTCCGGTTCTATGGTGTGTCATATGCGCCACACGATAAATTACTGGATCTCTCATATTGATATTGGGCGACGCCATATCAATTTTGGCACGCAGCACTTTCTCCCCATCCGCAAATTTGCCGGCACGCATCTGCTCAAATAATGCAAGATTTTCTGTGACACTTCTATCACGATTCGGGTCGTTTCTTCCCGGCTCTGTCAATGTTCCACGATACTCTCGTATTTCTTCCGCAGATAAATCAGATACATATGCTTTCCCTTTGCGGATTAATTTTACTGCGACCTCGTACATCTGTTCAAAATAGTCCGAAGCAAAATACAGCCTGTCCTCCCAGTCCGCACCAAGCCATTCCACATCCGCCTTAATCGACTCCACAAATTCCTCTTTTTCCTTTGTCGGATTCGTGTCGTCAAAACGTACATTAAATTTGCCGCCGTACTTCTGCGCCAAACCATAATTTAGCAAAATACTCTTAGCGTGCCCAATATGCAGATAGCCATTTGGTTCTGGCGGAAAACGGGTTTTTATGGTTTCACACTTCCCCTCCGCTAAATCCTTGTCAATAATCTGTTCAATAAAATTTCTGGAGATAACTTCCTCTGTGGCAGTTCCCTCTGTACTTTTCTCTATCTCGCTCATTTCCAATCTCCTCACTGATAAAATTTTGCTGCACCCGTAAATTTCGGTACAAATCATCAAATTTATAGACCTATTTTTAACCGTCTTTAAATCTTAAATCATTGTAATATATTTACAGGTCATTTGTAAAGGAGTTTCCTGTATTATTTTCCTACACTTATAAACGCTTGATCGATATCCGTAATCATATCTATTACTGCCTGTCTTGATGCGTCTGCGAAATTGTCTGCACCGAATTTCTTATACTTTTCGTTTTGGTATGCGGCGATAATTCCGCGGGAGGAGTTTACAATCGCGCCGAGCCTGTTATCGTCGAAGAAATAAACAAGGTCTTTGCCTGTTCCGCCCTGTGCGCCATAGCCGGGCACTAATATAAAGGTTTTCGGCATTAGCTTGCGTAATACAGCGCCCTGCTCTGGATAGGTTGCACCCACAACAGCACCAACAGAACTGTAGCCATATTTTCCCATAAGCTGTTCTCCCCATGCAGCGACCTGTTCGCCAACAATTTCATACAACGGTCTGTCTGCAAAAGATATATTGCCTGTACCGTTATTTCCTTGTTCTGCGCCGGCAGTTGTTCCGCTTTTCATCAGGCGATCTTGAAGTTCCCCGCTGCTGGGATTGGAGGTTTTTACCAGCACAAAAATACCTTTCTTTTCTGCCTTGCATACATTGATAAATGGCTGCACACCATCGCTGCCCAAATAAGGATTGACCGTGGCAAAATCTTCATCAAAACCTGCATAATAATTATTGCCGATCTGCACCTTTCCAAGATGCGCCGCAGCGTACGCTTCCGAAGTCGATCCAATATCGCCGCGCTTAATGTCACCGATTACCACTAACCCCTTTTCCTTACAATAATCAATCGTCTTTTTAAATGCAATCAGCCCTGCAATCCCAAACTGCTCATACATTGCTATCTGCGGCTTTACCGCAGGGATTAAATCATATGTTTTATCAATAATTTCCTTATTAAAAAGCCATATTGCTTCTGCTGCTCCCTCCAGCGTTTCTCCCTTTTCGGCAAATGCTGCCTTTTTGATATGTTCTGGTACAAATTTCATTGTGGGATCAAGCCCTACCACAATTGGAGCACCTGTTTTTTTGATTTTTTCAATTAAATAATCTATCATATTTTACCTCATTTCTATGCTGCCTTTTGCACAAAATACAATGTTTGTGTCACAGCACCAACACAAACCTACTGGAGCTGTCGCATTAAGGAAAATGTATACAAGATAGTCTAACACCATGCTTCGATTGATACGATATCTTGTATCATCAAAGCTTATAGCGATAGCCCTTTCGTTTACGCCTACACAACCCGACGCATAATCTCTGCATATTTTTTGATATTCGATGCATTCACATATTTTTTCTGCGATTGTCCCTCCACTACAACAAGCGTCGGCGCCTGCATTATACCATACTCCACTGCAAGCTCCATATTTTCTTCTGCATCAATAATCGTGTAATCAATATTTTGCAGATATTCCTTTGCCAAATAACAGTTGGGACAGGTTTTCGTTGTAAATAGCAATACTTTATTTTCTGCTGTTATAAGTTCTTTTGCGGATTCGTTATGTACTCGCCTATTACTATTTCTTACTTGCACACCTATATTTTGTATCTCCTTATTACACGCAGATTCTTTTCTTGTTTCTTCCTTATATGCATCTGGTATCTGCACCGTGCTGCCTGCCTGATACTCTGTACGGTTTGCATACTCCTGAAGTTTGCCGTCGTTCCAGTTTTGTACAGGTCTGTAGTAGCCTGTAATCCGGCTGTAAACTTCTGTTGTACTATTGCATTTCGGACAGATTTTCTGTTCACCGTTTAAGTAACCATGTTCTCTACAGATCGAATAAGTCGGCGACATGGTATAATAAGGAAGTTTGTAATTCTCCGCAATCGTGCGCACCAAATTTGCTGCCGCACGCCAATCTGGCAGTTTTTCCCCTAAAAAGGCATGGAAAACAGTTCCTGATGTATATAAGGTCTGCAATTCATCCTGAATATCAAGCGCATCAAAAATATCTGTTGTATAGTCCACTGGCAAATGGGATGAATTGGTATAATACGGCTTGTCCCCTTTCTTTCCCGCTGTAATAATATCGCTCCACTGCGCTCTGTCATGCTTGGCAAGGCGGTATGTCGTACTCTCCGCCGGTGTTGCTTCCAAATTGTAAAGGTCACCATATTGCTCCTGATAATCGGAAAGCCTTTCCCGTATATAATTTAACACTTCCTTGGTAAATTCCTGTGTTTCCTTATGTGAAAGGTCTTTGCGAAGCCATTTGGCATTCAGCCCCGCCTCGTTCATACCAATCAGCCCAATTGTAGAAAAATGACTATCAAAATTGCCCAAATATCGCTTAGTATAAGGATACAAGCCTTCTTCTAAAAGCTTTGCAATTACATTCCGCTTGATTTTCAGCGAACGCGCACTTATATCCATCATTCTGTCCAAACGACTGTAAAATTCCGCTTTATCCGCTGAAAGATATGCAATGCGCGGCATATTTATAGTTACTACTCCCACGCTGCCCGTACTCTCTCCCGAGCCAAAAAAACCACCCGTTTTTTTACGCAGTTCCCGCAGGTCAAGACGCAGGCGGCAGCACATACTGCGCACGTCCGACGGCTGCATATCCGAGTTAATATAGTTTGAAAAATAAGGGGTTCCATACTTTGCCGTCATTTCAAATAACAGGCGGTTGTTTTCGGTATCCGACCAATCAAAATCATGTGTTATGGAATAGGTTGGAATCGGATATTGAAATCCTCTGCCATCCTTATCCCCCTCGATCATGGTTTCAATAAACGCCTTATTTACCATATCCATTTCTCGTTTGCAGTCTTTATAGCAAAAATCCATTTCCTTCCCGCCGACAATCGCAGGCAGTTCTGCTAAATCTTCCGGCACCGTCCAATCCAATGTAATATTGCTAAAAGGTGCCTGCGTTCCCCACCGGCTTGGTGTATTTACGCCGTAAATAAAGGCTTCGATACATTTCTTCACTTCCGGATAAGAAAGCTTGTCCGCCTTTACAAACGGCGCAAGATAGGTATCAAAGGAAGAAAATGCCTGCGCGCCTGCCCATTCATTCTGCATTATGCCAAGGAAATTAACCATTTGATTGCAAAGTACAGACAAATGTTTTGCCGGAGCTGACGAAATTTTTCCCGTAATGCCGCCAAGACCTTCTTGAATTAACTGCTTCAAAGACCAGCCGGCACAGTAGCCTGTCAGCATAGATAAATCATGAATATGGATATCCGCATTTCTATGTGCTTCTGCAATCTCCTCATCATAAATTTCAGACAGCCAGTAATTCGCCGTGACCGCACCAGAATTCGATAAAATCAAGCCGCCAACGGAATATGTAACCGTAGAATTTTCCTTTACACGCCAATCCTCGATTTTTACATAACTGTTTACCACTTCCTTATAATCCAATATCGTGGATTTCATATTGCGCATTTTTTCCCGCTGCTTCCGATAAAGAATAAATGCTTTCGCTGTTTCTGTGTAGCCTGCCTGCTCTAACACTTTCTCCACACTGTCTTGAATGTCTTCAACGTGTATTGTTCCATCTTTTATCTTGTTCTGAATGTCCGCCGTTACCCGCAGTGCGAGTAAATCGACAATTTCCTGATTAAACTGCACCTGCGTCGCTTCAAATGCCTTAATAATAGCCCCGCCAATCTTGCCAAGATAAAACTCCGCCTTGCTGCCATCCCTTTTGACTACCTGAAACATACAATTCTGCTCCTTCCTGTGCCCCTAAGAAACCATAAAAATACAGAAATAAAGCAATTAAGCTGCTTCTTTTTGTTCCTTACAGACATTAAAATAATAACCGGCACCTCTGCCGAAGCAAAAATGTGCCATTAGATAAATGATATCAGATCGCTTTTTCCAAGTCAATCGAACACACAAAATATCATATGTTGTTTATTATAGTAATACAATATATAGTGTTTTTAATCACGCACTAGGCACTTGTTTGGTATGTTGGCAATCTTCATTTAAGCGTGTGTGTAATCGAGCAGGGAAGAGTTATCTTCCCCTACCCGCGTACCGGACGCGGGCAGCTTTTGCTGCATATTTCCTTTCCGTATCCGTGTGCATAAGAATAGGAGCAAGCCAATCAGCCTGCTCCTATTCTTTATTGTGTTTCAGCTATTTATAAAACTTCGCACTCCTATCGTGTACTTAAAAAATTATTTTCCCGTTTCGCCTTTGCGTCATCTGGATATAATTGAAGATATTCCTGCATAAGCGTCTTTGCCTGTGAAAAATTGCCCATATATTCGGTTGCAACGATTAGGTTAAATTTTAGTTCCTGCATATATCCTCCGTCCCCAATATCAATCCCTGACTGAAAAGCAGCTACGGCATCTTCGTAATTTTCCTGCCGCATCAGGCATGTCCCCAATCCGTTGTAAATTGCCGCGTTAGGGGGATTATTGTTAAGATAAGTTTCATAAACTTCTACTGCATACCCCATATTATTAAGCTTCTCATAAGTCTGTCCCAATAACAGCGACAATTCTGCGTCTTTTCCATTTACAAAGGTATCCAGATTAATGCGGGCATTTTCATAATCCTCCAAATAAAAATAAATTCTCCCTTTATCTTCGTTTTTCATAGACTTTTCTTTTTCCTTTATCAGGTCGTTTAGATAGGCTCTGCCCTCCTCCTCAAAACCTGCCGCGCGCATTTCTACATATGCATCCGTTACCAATTTGATATTATTGGGGGCAAGAGAAAATGCTTTTTCAAAGTCCTTTATTGCCGCTTGATAATTATTCTGCTTTAAATAGACACATCCTCTTAAATAATAGGCATCTAAATCCTTTTTTCGAAGGGATATTATCGCTGTATAAATTTCTTCTGCTTCTGCATATTTCTTCTGTTTGATATATGCGGATGCCAAATAATAGTTTGTATCATAATCAAGGTCTGTTAATTGTCCTACAGCAAACGAAGACGATGTTAGAAACGCTGTTTCTGCCTCCGCATAGCTGCCTTGTCCCATATAAGCAATTCCCATTCCACGGTAGATTAACTGATTGTCCTCTTTATTGAGCAACGCCTTTTCAAAGTTCTCCATTGCCGCCGTATAATCGTTTTGCTCTAAGGCCTCCATTGCTTTTGCAAGATTCCCGCCGTCTTTTTTCTTTGCACACCCGCCCAGCAAGAAAACTGCTATCAGCAAAATACTACAATATCTTATAATCCGTTGACTGTTTTTCATATCCAATGACTTATACCCCTAATTCGTATCTATTACATAATCTCTCTATATTTTAAATATTGCTGTTTTTATGATATATGAAATATGAAATACTGTCAATCCATTTCCCGCTTTTCTCTGGAATTAAGGTAACAAGCCGTTACTTTTCACACCTTAGTAACCTATAAGCTGATAAAAACTGGCATGGATGGGAATTGTAACAACAAGCCGTTACTTTTCACACCCGCGACAAAGTAGTGAGAATTATGCGCCAAAATGCTAAAAGCTTTCGCTTTTTTACTTTAGCATTTTGTGTGCAAAACCACTTCGTATTCAATACCCCTTATTTTCTCTTGTTTGACTGCTAAGATATTTAACAACCTGATTATACAGTGTTGTTAAATCCTCTTTTGTTTGAGAGGATGGATACAGTTCACCAAAAAGTGCCTCCATTTCTTCCCTATTATAATTGTATGTTTCTCCGTTGTACCCATTTTTCATTTCACACTCTGCAAACCCGTCAATGGTGGCAAAGAGCAGTACAGCGTCTGCAAAGAAAACATCTTCATTGATCTGCAAGCTGGTATTATCTATTTTTGCATAATGGCACGAAATTTTACTATCCGTACAAAACACAAATTCTGGATTGGAGGAATCACTTATATAATAAGAATTATCTTGTTTTATCTCCGATTTCTTCTCAACAGACAATCCAAAAGAAGCAAGCTGGCAGATATATCCCTCTGGATCGGGAAGTGCTCTTAAAATATTGCCTATTTTATGATACTGATCCAAATGCCCCCTATTTGCAACCAGCGTATCTATCGCAGATTCCATAGACTGTGTACTGATTGTCAATATGGTAACCTCCTCCGCTAATGCTGCTAATTCTTTGCTTGCTGCTGCTAAATCCTTTTGCAGTGATTTCTCTGCTTTGCTGTAGTCCGCAGGAATATATAAGTAGCATTTTGGTGCTGCTAAAATTAAACTATTATCTTCTGCACTTTTAGTGTCTGATTTTTCATCTAATGAAATCTGTATATCATTTTGGCGCTGTATATTATTTCGATACTGCATATCATCATCCACTTGAATTGTAAGATAACAACCTGAAAATGTTTCAATATCGCCTCCACCTATTGTTACAACCGTTTCGCCGTCCTCGTCCAGCAGCATTGTCATTGTTTCATATGGAGTATAGGTATGTTTACTATTGTTATTGTCTGGTATAGATATCGGATCAAAATCTTCTTTTTGATCATATTCTATTTCTTTGTTGTCATTGGTGCTTTTGGTTTCTGGGCTATTATTTGGAGTATAAGTATGTTTACTATTGCTTTCGTCTGGTATAAATACAGGAACGAAATCTTCTTTTTGATCATATTCTATTTCTTCATTATTAATAGTGCTTTCCATCTTTATAGATTTTTCAGAAATATCCGTATCATCACTTTTATTATTTTTATTGGAGTTATTGTTTGTTGTGTAATTATGTTGCGTATTTTCTCCTTTGATATGTGCATTTAACGCACCGTTAGATCCATACTCTCCTAATGTAACAATCTCCTTTTGATCTGCAAGCTGTACTGCTTCCTCCCAAGGTATAACGCAGAAACGTCCGATTTCCTGTTTTGACTGCTTATCAAATACTAAAATATCCGTTTGATTTTCTATTGTATATACCATTTTTTCTGTCAATTTCTCTGGAAATGTTATCTGCAGGCTGTCTGTTGTTATTATGCCATCAGACGGAATTTCGCTGATCACCTTCTTGTTTGCCGTCGTTGCAGATGCTTTAGCGCCTGTAAATGTTACAATAACCGCAATCCCCATTGCAATTACTGTAAATAATACTGCTGCCATAAGCATTCTGGGCTTTTGTGCAATCTGCTGTACCCGCTGTGTAATTCCTTTTTTTCCTGATGCAGCGTTTGTGGCTGTACAAAAAAGGTTGGAAACACGCGAATTTCGTTCCACTAATGCAACCAGTGTTCTTCCATAAGGTATCCGCTCCTCCTCACCCAATACTTGAATGGCTGCCTCATCACAAGCAAGTTCACAATCCCTCTGTGATACTACTGCGGCAACCCATACGAATGGGTGAAACCAATAGACTGCCAAAAGCACACACCGCAGCAGTGACCAAAAGATATCACCGTGTTTCAGATGACAGTATTCATGTGCTAAAATATGACGGCATTTTTTCTCATCCTCTGCTATATCCTTCGTTAAATAAACGGCATTTTTCTCAAAAAATCCATACAGACATGGCGATTCTAGCGGGCTGACAAGATAAACTGGCAGCTTTTGCCCCTCTGCCGGATATGGTTTGCGGTTTTGGTGCAAATGGCGCGTAAATACAAGATTTACATACAGCATCCACAACATAGCAGCGCCTATTCCGATAAACCAGATTTTATGTAATAGATTATCCCACTTTCCACTCTGTAAATTGTCCAATAAGGTGCAAAATGCATAAAGTATATTTGTATTTTTGTCTGTTTCTGATTCTTTTAGCAAAGGAAGTCCAGACAGCGGAAGCGCTTGAGATACCACAATATCTGGTTCTGTTAAATAGGTATCGACTGCGGATTCCATTTTTTGTGCCATATTCATAATACTGAAATTGCTTTTAGGAATCATATCTGCTTCCGGAAATACTGCCGCCGCTGCTGGAAGTATTAAACGCAATGCTACTAGCAGCCACAAAGCATACTGCAAACGGGCACTGATTTTGCCCCGCAGCACCCTGCGCAGCAATAGTATACCGATTACTAACACTGAAGATGTTATCACTGCTTCTTTCATTGAATCCTCCTTTTTTCAATCTTTTTGTGCCTTTTCTGCCTGATTTAAAATATCATATAATTCTTGAATGTCCTGCGCAGACAATTGCTGATTTTTTACCATTGCATTTACCATCATACCAATACTGCCACGGTAAACCTTGTTTAAAAATCCCTTTGTTTCCTGTATGCATACTTCATTTTTAGATACCAACGGATAAAACTGCTTTCTGCGCCCTTGTGTTTCATAGGAAACAGCACCTTTCTTTTCCATGCGCCCAAGCATTGTAATAACTGTGTGTTTGTCCCAGCCTGTTTCCTCCTGCAAACCGGCAGTTAACTCCATAATCGTCTGTGGTGCTTTATCCCATAAATGATTCATAATTTTCCACTCACCATCGGATAAACTAATTGGATTCATAATTAATATGTACCTCCTTTTTGTTTTGTAAAAACAGCCTGCAAATTCCTAATATATACTGGCAAACGCTAACATTTGCCAATCATGTCGACTCACGAGCATTATATACTAGTACAGCGCTATACTAGGTATACTTTTGTTTACCTATTTATTATAAGCTTTTGGTATACATATGTCAACCTATTTTTATAATTTATTATACTCACGAACGATTAGATTTTCCTTCCTGCACAGCACGTATTGTCCGCTTATACAATATGGACTGTGCAGAAATTGGAAAATTTTAACGGTCGTTAGTATACTTCGACCATTAAAGAAATTTTAATGGAATTGTGTTTGTATATGTGATAGAATAATGAAGTTGTATCATACAACAAAAAATATTAGTAATGACCTTCTAGGAGGAATGTATATGAATCAGCATAGAAAGATAATCACACTGGTATGTACTTTTTTAATGACTTTGCATATTGCCGCTTGCGGTCAAACAACAGGCGTTGAATTTACTGCAATTCAGCAGAAAAGCGATATACAAACGCTTGAAAATACAGACTTAGAAATAAATGGAGATGAAACCGTAAATACAACGGAATCCTCTGTAAATCAACCAGAAAGCGATGTACCGACAGTTGAGAATACATCTTTAGAAGTAAAGGAAGATGAAACCGTAAATGCAGCGGATACCTCCATAATCCAGCAGGGAAACAGCGTCCAGACAGTCGAAAATGTTGATTCGGAAATGACAACAGAAGAACTATTAGATTTATTTATCAATGGCTCAATCAACGCAGTTCGCTCCACAGATTCCACATCGGCATATTATATTACTGATTTAAATATGAACTCTGGAGAATGGGACTCCTGTTCTATTGGAGAGAAAGTTGATCTTGACAATGATGGGGAAGATGAATTGATTATTAATGGGCCTTATGGCGGAATATACCTTGATGCACGTAATAACAAGGTATATGAATTTGCGATAGGGGATGGCAATGCTATTGCTCTTTCATATGTCTATTATAATGGAGCAGTATGGATTATGTATAGCAACGATACGTATGTAGGATATAAATGTTACCATATGGAAAAATTTGAAGGAGCTGATAACTTAGCTGCAGAAATGAATTTCAGTGAGGAGCTTATTGACCCAAATAATGCAGAGTCTGGAATGAAATATACATTGAATGGAAATGAAATTTCTTATGAGAAATATACAGAATTATGCAGCAAAATTTTCGCTACAGAAGTAAATACTAACTGAAAGAAAAGCTTTATGTTTGCTAGGAAAGATATCATTAAATAGAATTAAGCAAAGGAAGAAAGAAATTTAACGGAAATATGGTAGAAATATGCATATGTACTACTACAATAATAATAAATTGGTTCTTTTCTTCCTTTAGACATTCTGTTATGCTCTATGCTTATTTTATGTCCACTATAACCCGTCTGAAAGAACGCTCTATTTTTCAAATAAATATGCGATTTTGCTGTAATAGTTTTCTTTGCTTAACCAAAATTCATCATAACAAATATACCCTTCTAGGTTCTGTGCCATTTCTACCATCATTCTCCCTCTTATATGTTGGTATAATATTTTTATCCTTATTTCCATGATAAACAGCAAGTATCGGATTCGCTAACACTTTTCTCACTGCTGTAATTTCCGAATATTCTACTGCATTTGGTTTATTCTTCTTTATTTCTTCTGGCAAAATTTTGCTCTCCTTTCCACTCCCTTTTCTATTGCAGCAGAAGATTATTAAAAAATCGAGAGAAAAAGAGCAGAGGATTTTATTTCCCCTGCCCTTTCTGTGCTGCATTTATTATGCTGTATTTGTTATTTATCGGACTTATTCATCGGACGTGCTGTAATTTTAAAACTTACGGTCTTTGTTCCGCCGCAGTTTTCGCTGATGCCGCGGATTGTAATTTTTGCACTGCCTTTCTTGATGTTTTTCGTGCATTCTACAATTTCAAACTCCTCTGGCTTTAATTCCTCTGTACTGCCTTTCAATGTAATATGAATCTTCTCTTTCGCTGGTACTACAGGATTCCCCGTGTACTGCTGTTCGTCTATTCTAATAGTCGCTTTTGCTAGGTTCATTTCATTTGTAATAACACGGAATGTTGTTGAAACCGTTCCTGTGTAATTACCTCCATCCTTTGCTTTTACTGTAACTATAATCTTTTTATTTACCTCTGGAGTTCCCGAAATTGCTGTTTTATCCTCATAAATATATGAATTTTCTGTATCAATTTCAAAATCGGTTTTATTCTTCAGTTTCTTTCCATCCAAGTCTGTAATCACTGGAATCACTTTATTGTATTTACTAGCATTCTTTTCCAGAATATCTGCTGCAATCGTTGTCTTTTCTAAGGCAGAGAGGTTTTGTGCTACAATTGTAAATGGAATATTTTTCATTGTTCCTTTATAATTGCCCTTGCCTTTGATTGTAACGCTTGCAGAAGCGCCGATTTTCTTGTTATTCTTATAAGATAACGTGTAGTCTACTCCTTGTTTTAAGCCAATGGATGCAGTATTGTCTACTTTAAAATATGCGCCTAATTGATCGTCTGTCAGTTTGCTGCCGCCTTTTGCGTATGGTATCTCGCCATTGATTGCGTTGCTGTCTGCTTTCATATTGTAGTTAAACTTGCCGTCTACATTCGTAGATATATCAAAAGCGGTTATCTTGAAGGTCTTTTTCACAGTTCCGGTATAGCCGTTTTTGCCTGTTACAATCACGGTTGCGGTTCCAACATTCATGTTGTTTTGGTAGGTTACTTGATAATTCTTTTTCTCAGCACCTGAAGTGGTTACTTCTACCTCCGGCGTTTGCGTTTTTCCTGTGTATACAAGACCCGTTTTGGGTACATCTTTTAAGATTACTTGATTTGCTTTTAATGGCGTGCCTGTAATCTTAAAGGAAGTTGTCTTTTCGCCGAAATAGGTAGTTCCGTTTCCTCGAACAGTAATAGTTGCTGTTTCGCCTGCTTCGGTGTGTACCTCGTCGTAGATAACGATATAATCTCCCGTTTTGGGATCATTCTTGTCTGTCTGCTCTGTCAGTGTATTTTTGCCGTATTTCACAGTAATCTGTGGTGTCAGCATTTTACCTTTACCGGGGATTTCACTGGGCTGATATACCATATCTGCTTTTGCAATTTTGCTAATGCTTGCCTTGCTCATTAAGAATGCACTATCTTTATTGACCAGTGTTATATTAATTGTTTTCTTCCCTGTGAAATTTTTATTCGTACCATCGGTAATATTTACCTTATATACTGTAGAATGCTCTCCTGGTGTTACCCCATCGGTTTCAGGATTCTCATAAGCTACTGTATAGTCCTTCTTCGCTTTCAGCGTTTTACCGTTAAATTTCACTATAGGCTTAAGTGCTATTTGCTTTGTATTATTTGATGCCACTGCTGCATACAAGTCTGCAATATCAAGTGTTGCAATATCAATTGCATCAATCATAAATTCTACAGGAATAGACTCCGAATAATTGCCCTTTCCTTTAATCGTGGCAGATGCTGAACCTGCGTTTGTGTTATTCTGGTAAACTACAGTATAATCTGTTTTTTCCTTGAGCAAGGTCTTTCCATCATATACGCGTATTGTAGGTTTGAGTGCTTTTCCAGTGTATGCAATGTGATATTTTTTATCACTGCCAAGTGTTAATCCAGAATTTGGCGCCCATGCTGTCCATAGACCTTCTTTCACAGTTGCTAATGCATCTATTGCCTTTTGTAGATCGCTTGCTGCTTTTTGGATTTCATCTAATGATGCATTAGGATTTCCTGCTACTATTTTTGCTGCACTAAGTGCCTCCTCAAACGTTGCCCAGCTTTCGTTTGTATAATTACCTTTTTCTAAGTTCTCATACTTTTCTATCAATACTTTCAGCGCTTTTGCTTCTTCCTCTACACTAACTAGTTGATTATATGCTTTGTCTAATTGGTTTCTTGCATTATCCACCTCTGTTTGCGCCGCCTTATCATTTGCCAAAACTGCTTTTGCTTCTTCTAATGCAACAGTAAACGCTTTCCAGCTTTCTGCGGTGTAGCTGCCCTGGCCTTTATTCAATATCTCGTCACAGGTCACAATCAGCGCTTTTAGCTTTCCTTTATCTACGGTTCCCTCTGGTACTTTCAATGCATCGTATGCATCTATTAAATCTTGTTCTGCCTTGTCAATTTCTGCTTGGGTCGCATCGGATTTGTCTACAATTACTTTTGCTGCATTTAACGCATCCTCAAATACTTTCCAGCTTTCCTCTGTATAATTGCCCTTTTCTACATTATCATATCGATCAATTAATGTTTTCAAAGAGTTATTATCAGGTGCTGTATTAGTAAGAGCACCTCGTGCTTCTTCTAATTTGCTTCTGGCATTGTCAACAGCTTCTTGCGTCGCTTCTTTATTGGCAAGCACTTCTTCTGCTTCCTTTAATGCATCTGTAAACGCTTTCCAACTTTCCTCTGTATAGTTGCCTTGTCCCTGCGTTTGTATTGCTTTACAGGTATCAACTAAGGCTTCCAACTTTCTAGTATCTACGACACCTTCTGGTACTTTTAATCCATCTAAAGCTTTTTGCAAATCTTCTACTGCTTTCGCTACTTCTTCTTGTGTTGCATCCTCCTTTATCAAGACAGCATTTGCCGATTCGAATGCTGTTTGGAATGTCTGCCAGCTCTCATCCGTGTAATTGCCTTGTCCCTGACCTTGTATTATTTTACATTCGTCGATGAACTCTTGCAATTTCTGTTTATCCACAGATTCACTGCCTGATTTCAATGCATTATGTGCATTCTCTAATTTTACTCTGGCGTTGCTTAAATCTGCCGCTGTAACTTCTGGATTCTCCAAAATTGCTTTTGCTTCTTCCAAAGCCGTTGTAAATGCAGTCCAGCTTTCATCAGAATAATCGTCTTTTTTCCCTTGATCGAATGTGATTTGGCATTGATCAATTAAACTTTGGAGTTTCTGTTTTTCAACAACAACATCATCACTTTCTGTTTCTCCCTTTACCAGTATCATCGTAGATATCGGCGCAACTTTTACCTTGCCGTCTGTTATGGATTCCAATATTTCTGTACCTGCTTTTTCCGCGTTCACACAGATATTCCATGTACCTTCGGCAATGCCGTACATACTATTGTTTTCATTGGTTTTCCGGTATAAATCAACTTCCTTCTCTGTATTGGTTGCATTAAAGATAATTACAATACCATCCGAAACTTCTCCTGCAATTTGTTCTTTTCCATTGATAACAAACATAATTACTTCATTGGTAATCCAATGGTACTTCACATTTTGTTCTACTGCTTCCGCAGTTGTCAAGCGCAGTGCCGCGTGATTTTTACGAAATGCAATTAAACCTTTATAGTAATCTCTTGCCTGTTGGTATTCTTCTTTATTAAGATTTGACCATTTAATACTGTTAATCGAATCGGGAGATTTATAACTGTTATGGTCAATATTTCCCTTCTCATCCTTCTTTTCTCTCAATAGTTCCTCACCTGCATGAATCAGTGGGATTCCTTGCGCAGTCAAGTAAATTGCTGCTGCGAGGTTATTCATCTTAATCACGTCTTCTGGCGAATTTGTCTTGCCTGCTGTCGCATCCAGCTTATCCTTCAAGGTATAATTGTCATGACAGGAAGCATAATTTACAATCTGCGTCGGAGTTGAACTCCATCCTGCAAGTGCGCGGAAGCAGTTTGCCATTGGTTCTTCTTTCCCTGTCAGTCCTGATACAAAGCCTAAATCGGTTTCATTATTCCCGCCTTTTAATAAGTCACGGATACCATCACTAAAATAAGCAAATAGCGGTGTTTTTGAAGCGTTTGCCTGTGTTGCCATTGTATAACCATCTTTGCTTACCTCTGTAGGAAGTGTCCAGCCTTCACCATAAAATACTACATTGGGGTGCTTTTCATGCACTGTATTAACCACTTCGTTAATTGTTTCGGTATCCAGCAGCCCCACCAAATCAAAGCGGAATCCGTCAATATGATACTCATCTGCCCAATAATTTACAGAATCCACAATATACTTCTTTACCATTGCACGCTCGGATGCTGTATCGTTGCCGCAGCCTGAACCATTAGAATACGTACCATCCTCTTTTGTTCTGGAAAAATATTGGGGCACAATCTGGTTAAAGCAGAATTTATCGGCATCATAGACATGATTGTATACAACATCCATAATGACATTGATATTGTTGTCATGCAGTGTCTTAACCATCTGCTTCATCTCTTTTACGCGGACTTCACCGTCGTATGGGTTTGTTGAATACGATCCTTCCGGCACGTTATAATTCTTGGGATCATAGCCCCAATTGTACTGCGGCGTATCCAGATTTGTTTCATCCACTGTCGCATAATCGTAAGAAGGCAGCAAATGTATGTGTGTTACGCCCAAATCTTTCAGATAGTCTAACCCTGTTGTCTGTCCTGTTTCATTGGTTGTGCCTTCTTGCGTCAATCCTAAGAATTTTCCTTTGTAATCGTCTTTAATACCAGAAGATTTATCAATCGAAAAATCTCTTACGTGCAGTTCATAGATCACGGAATCCGTATAGTTCATTCCCGCATTCGGGCCGACATCCGCCGCCCAACCTTCGGGATTGGTTGCATCCAGATTCAGAACCATTGCACGATTGCCGTTTACACCAGTTGTTCTGGCATACGGGTCACAGGCTTCTGTTGTTTCCCCACCTATTGTTACAGCATAGGTATAATAAGTGCCATTCAAATTGCCTGCTTTTTCTGCTGACCAGACGCCCTTATCGCCTTCTGTCATAGCAAGTGTTTCTGTTGATGTTTCTTCTCCTACTTCTCCCTTGTCATATAATTTCACTTCTACTTTATCTGCTGTTGGCGCCCATACCTTAAATGTAGTCTTTTCCTGTGTCCATGTTGCGCCAAGATCATTTCCGGTATAGGTAAACGCTTCTTCAAATTCTTCCGTAGAATACAATGTGCGTATCGCTTCTGAAACTAATTGAAACTTATATTCATATCCATCAAAGGAAATAAAATATTTCTTTACCATTGCAGCAATACTTGCCAGATTGTCATCTAGTTCAATTGTATATTCTTTTTTGTTAGATGCTTGTGTCACATTTTTTATGGCAATATGTGTACCATCTGCACTTTTTATTGTAAATGCAGTGTTAATATCTCCCTCTATCGGATTTCCAGTGACCGCCTTAATGCTGTTTGTTTCCTTATCATAATCTATGGAACAGATTTTAACGCCTTTAAGAATATCATCTCCTAATTCTTCACGAACCTCATCTTTACCAGACTCCACATAACAGTCAATTGTGCCGGATAAAATTTGCGACAGGTCTATATAACGGTTCAACTCTTTATTGGGATCTTTTTCTACCCAATCGTTGTCACCCTCACTTTTACGGATTATATAGCCAAATCTGCTATTCTTACGTCCATTTAAGGAAATTGTGGCTACCATTTCACTGCTTTCTTCTTTGAAATCATATCTTGCACCATCTTGTCCTTCTGTGCCTTCCGTCCATGCCCAGACATTCCAGTTCTCATAATCTCCATTTGGTCTGGAATAATGCAGTTTGATGGTGATTTCGTTTTTATCTTCTACGACTTTGATTTCAAATGTTACGGTTGCCGTTCCATCTTTTTCTGTTGCTGTTAATTCAATCGTCTTTTCTGCAAAGTCTTTTGCTACTGTAATTTGTTTGTTGCCATCATCTAATGTTACACCAGTAACCTCTGCCATTGTATAGGTAACATCGACTTCAACCGCAGTTCCGTCTTCTGTTCCTTTTGTCAGCTTTGCCGGAAGGGTTGTGGTTGTTCCTTTTGCAATGGTCAGTTCTGGCGGATTTAAGCCTTCTTGAACGGGGAAAGGATTTGCTGTGTGAACACCATTATTCTCTCCTGTTCCATGAACATACCATAATTCTACTTCATTGCCAGTTTCGATTTTGTATTCTCTATCTTTATCATCTTGTCCATCTGTATATAAGCCTGCATTTACTCTTCCCATAAAACCAAGGTGCTGATATGGAACTGTAAAGGTAGCTGTCCACCACTTTCTACCCTCTGCATCGGTTTTTGAACTGTCAAATGCGCGATCCTTACTTGCGGCGAGATAAGCCCCAGATTTCTCTATTCCTTTATCCCATATATGCAAGTCTGGTGTTTTGTCAGCTTCTGCATTGGGGTTATAGTAGTGAATTTTATATGTATATAGATCTGCACCCGGCACATAAAATTCACTGTTGTTATCATTACCAACTTTAAAAGGATTCTCGGGATCTGCTTGGTATGAAACACCATCACCATTAAACTTGTATGTATACATACCATGAGGCAACTCCTTAACAAGCGTATACATACCTGTTGTTTCATCCTTTTGCATCTTATTTTCTGGCAAGCTATCCCATACATTATTCAAACCTACTACATATACATTCTCGCCTGCATATGCATTCTTATAACGAAATGTTACTGTACCGCCTTTTACTTCTGGACTCTTATAAGTTACAGTATTATCATTATCATCTATCCAAACCCAGAACTCATACGTATCATTTCCTATAAAAAATGCTCTGTCAACTATAATATCTGCTGTCTGTTCTCCAGCATCATTATTATTGAAAATAAGTGCCAATTCTTTATCTGCATCTTTTGTCACTTCCAGTGTATAATATCCATCTTCATCTTTTGAAATAAGATCTCCAGGCCATTTAGCACTAATCAGTGCCCAATCTGGATTTTCTCCATCCTTATTTCCATAAAATGCTGCAACCTGTGACCAATTACCCGGTTTTTTAAAGTGCACCGTTATCGTCACCTGTTCACCGACTTTATTATCGTCTACCGTATTCTCCTCTGTCGTTTCTTCTTCTGTTTTTGTTTCAACTTCTTCTGTTGTTTCCTCTATTTTGCTGGTTTCCTCTGACGTTTCATTGGATTCTGTTGAACTCTCTGTATTTTCATCTGTTTCTGTTGTTCCTTCTGTATTCTTATTCTCATCGGACTCCGCTGCCTCCGTTGTTTCCTGTGGCTTTACGTTGTCGTCCGTTTTGCTACTTTCCTCTTCTTTGCTCTCACTGGTTTTTGAAGTTTTCTTCGTTTCGTCCTCTAGTTTGTTGTCTTCTTCTTTCCCGCTGCTTGCAGCATCTTCATAAGACTCTTCTGTATCTATGGACTGTTCTGTTGTTTCAGAATTATCTATGGATGTTACTGTTGATTGATTCGTAGATTCTTCTATCGCATTTTCCGCCGCCCATACAGTAGACTGCATACCTGGTGTGACTTGTATATTGGAAATAACCATGACAAACACCAGCATAAGGCTGAATATGCTGTTTCCTAAGCTGCGCTTCCTTCTACCTTTTCGTCCCATAGTTTTCTCCTTTCTAAAAAACTCCTGTTCCAAAACCCCATACTGGAAAACAGGTCTTTCCAGTATGGGGCCTTTTGTTTTAGCTGTTCATAGGTTGTGCCGTAATTTTAAATGTAACTGTTTTTGTTCCGCCGTATTCACCAAGTCCATGAATCGTCAGTTTCGCAGTACCTTTTTTAATATTGTTAGAATATTCTACGATTTCATAATCGTCATTGCTCAACGTTCCGTTTAAGGTAACACGAATCGCATTTTTATCTGGTCGAATCGCACTGCCTGTATAAATATATGGATTGCCATTATTTATTGTTACAGACGCCTTTGCAATATTCTTTTCTTTTGCAATTACTCTAAACTCTGTTATTATACTTCCTGTATAATTGGTGCCAGCCGCCTTTGCCGTAAGTTTCACCGTTGTGCCTACACTTGGTGTTCCAGAAGTCTGGTTATCCCCATAAACATATTCACACGTAAAGTCAGTGTTCTTTTTCAGCTTCTTGCCATCCAGATCTGTAATAACGGGAACTACCTTATTAAAGTTCTTCGCTTTGGATTCAAGAATGTCCGCCGCTGTAATCTTTAGTTTACTTAAATCCTGTGGTGTTATAGTAAACGAAATATCTTTGATTGTTCCTTTAAAATTACCCTTTCCTTTTATGCTGAACAGCGCTGCGGATCCTGTTGCCTTATTGTTCTTATAGGTCAGAGTAAGATCTTTTCCTTGCTGCAATTGCTCTGTCTTAATAAATGTACCTTTGTCATCCTTTAAGTTAAAGCGTGCATTTAAGTCCTTATCGGAGAGTTTCGCTCCTCCCTTTGCATATGGTACAGAAATATTGGATGCATATGCAAAGTTCTCATTATTGACAGAAATATCAAATGGTGTAATCTTAAACGTCTTCTTTACTGTTCCAGAATAGCCCTTTTTGCCAGTTACAATCACAGTTGCCTTACCAGCATTGATATTATTTTGATATTCTACTTTATACTGATCACTTTTCGCACCCTCAACCAGAATCTTTGGTTCCTGTGCAACTCCTGTATAAACCAAACCTGCCTTAGCAATATTTGCATCCTCAAAGGATACCATCTTCGCTTTAATCGGTGTTCCGTTAATCTTAAAGGAAGCTGTCTTTTCTCCTGCGTATCCGCTGTCAAAATTCTCACCGATAATTCCTTTTACAACAATTGTTGCTGTTTCTCCGGCTTCCGTATGAACCTTATCATATTCTACTCTATAATGTTCGTTTTCACGCAATGTCTGTCCTTTATAGATAACAGTAATTGATGGCTCTAATACTTTACCTTCATTATACTGCTGCGGCTGCGGAATCTTAATGGTTGCTTTACTTATTAAAGGAACTTTTGCCTTATCAACAAGAATCATTCGAATCGTTGTTTCTCCTTTGAAGTTCTTGCTGTCTGGCTTTGCAGTTATCTTTACTGTATGTACGCCCAATGTTTTACCATCGCTGGACTCATCATACGTTGCTGTATAGTCCTTATTTAGCTTAAGCGCTTTGCCATTATACTTCACTACTGGCTTAGGCACTACCTGCTTACTGTTGTTTGCTGCTACAGCCGCGTACAGGTCTGCAATTGGAATGTTCTTAATATCCACTTTATCAATTTCAAAGTTAACAGTACGTGACAAGTTATAGTTTCCTTTGCCCTTGATAATTAGACTTGCGGTTCCAGCATTTGTATTATTCTTGTAGCCTATAGTATAATCTGTCTTTTCTTTTAATTGTGTTTCACCGTCAAATACCAATATCGCTGGTTTTAATGCCTTACCAGTATATGAAATATGATATTTGCCATCTTCACCAAGTTTAATTCCCGCATTTTTATCCCACTTTGTCCAAAGACCTTTGTGTACTTCTGAAAGTTCTCCGCGTGCTTTGCTTAAAGCAGTATACGCATCATTTACCTCTTTTTGGGTTACATCTGCCTTTTTCAAAATATCTTCTGCTTTTTTCAGTGCACTTGTAAATACAGACCAGCTTTCCTCTGTATAGCTGCCTTGTCCTTCTGCACGAATCTCTTTGCAGTGAGCGATCAATGCTTTTAATTTTCCAGTGTCTACCGTACCTTCTGGTACTTCCAATCCTTCAAATGCTTTCTTTAATGCATCTATTGCAGTATCGATCTCATCCTGTCCAATATCTGGCTCTGTAATGATTAACTTTGCTGCTTCTAATGCATCTGTAAATGCTTTCCAACTTTCGTCGGTATAATTACCTTTTTCGATATTTTCATATTCTGCGATTAATTCTTTTAATGCACTTAAATCTGGTTTCTTCTTGGTCAGCCCATTATAAGCACTATCCAAACGCTTGTATGCCTCGTCCACCTCGGTTTGTACTGCATCTGATTTTTCCAAAACGCTCTTTGCTGCTTCTAATGCTATTATAAATGCATTCCAGCTTTCCTCTGTATAGTACCCTTGTCCCTGTTCTTTTACTGCATCACATACTTCTGTTAATACTCTTAACTTTTCTGCGTCTACTTTGCCTTCGGGTACTGCCAACGCATTATACGCCGATAACAGGTTTTCTTTTGCTTTATTCAGTGAATTTAATGTCGCTGTTTGCTCTGCTACCGCTTTCCTTGCTGCCTCCAAAGCGCCTGTAAATGCATTCCAGCTTTCCTCTGTATAGTCTGCTTTCTGCAGCTTCTCATAGATTGCAATAATATCCTGCAATTCTTTCCGCAGATGCTCTATCTTCTGTTGTTCGTTATCTCCATAGATGGAATCGTTATCTGTGCCTTCGCCTTTCACCAGAACCATTGCGGATATCGGCGCTACTTTTACTTTTCCGTCTTTTATTGTGTCCAGCGTTTTAATGCCTGCAAACTTGTCATTGATGCATACGTTCCAATCGCCCTTGACAACACCATATTTGTACAGATCAATCTCTTTCTCCGAATTTGCTGCATTAAAGATTACTACAATACCATCGGATACTTCGTTCTTAATTCTGTCCTTACCATTGATTACAAACAGCATTACCTGCTTGCCAACTTCCTTATATTTTACATTGGCATTAATATCACGCGCAGAAGTTAAACGCAATGCTGCATGGTTTTTACGGAACTGAATCAATCCCTTGTAGTAATCCCGAACTGCTCTATATTCTTCTTTATCTAAATCTGACCATTTAATGCTATTTACAAAATCAGAAGAATTGTAACTGTTATGAATTATTTCTCCTTTTTCGTCCACTTTTGTTCTTAATAATTCTTCTGCCGCATGAATCAAAGGAATTCCCTCTGATGTCATATAGATTGCCGCTGACAGATTATTCATTTTAATGCGATCCGCCAATGAAGTATCTGGCTGTGAAACGGAAATCTTATCCCACAGTGTGTAATTATCATGACAAGATGCATAATTTACTGTCTGCGTTGGGCTCTTACACCAGCTCGTTGCTGCAATAAAGCATGCCGCAAGTGTGCCTTCTTTGCCTTCTGCGCCTTGCACATATCCTGTATTTTGGGGATTAAAGTTATCTCCCTTAATGGCATCACGGATTGTATCACTAAAATACGCAAATTTTGGTGTCTTTGTAGAATTTGTCTGCGTTGCCATTGTAATATTGTCTTTGCTGAGTGCCGTATCCATTGTCCAGCCTTCACCATAGAATACTACATCCGGATGATTCTCGTGTACCGAGTCTACAACTTCATTAATCGTTTCAGTATCCAACAAACCTACTAAATCAAAGCGGAAACCATCAATATGATACTCGTCTGCCCAGTAATTTACAGAATCGACAATGTATTTTCTTACCATTGCACGCTCTGACGCCGTATCATTACCGCATCCAGAACCGCTTGAATATGTACCATCTGCATTTGTCCTTGAGAAATACTTTGGCACGATCTGGTTAAAGCTAAACTTATCTGCATCATATACATGGTTGTACACTACGTCCATAATGACATTAATATTATTGTCGTGCAGTGTCTTGACCATTTGCTTCATTTCTTTTACGCGAACTGCTCCATTATAAGGATCGGTTGAATAAGAGCCTTCTGGTACATTGTAATTCTTCGGATCGTAACCCCAGTTGTACTGTGGCGTATCCAGCTTTGTTTCGTCTACTGTCGCATAATCATAGGAAGGAAGTAGATGAATATGCGTAATACCTAAATCCGTTAGATAATCCAAACCCGTTGTCTGTCCGCTCTTGTTTTTGGTTCCTGTTTCTGTCAGTCCCAAGAATTTTCCTTTGTTTTTCTCCGAAATTCCTGAAGATTCATCAATCGAAAAGTCCCTAACGTGCAACTCATAAATAATGGAATCTGTATAACTCATTCCTGCATTCGGTCCACGGTCACTTGCCCATCCTGCTGGATTGGTCGCATTCATATTGATAACCATTGCTCGATTGCCGTTTACACCGGTTGTCTTTGCATAAGGATCACATGCTTCTGCTTGTTCTTCTCCATTAATAGTAGCCTTGTAGGTATAATAGGTACCATTTAAATCTCCCGCTTCTGATACAGACCAAACACCTTTATCCCCTTTTATCATATCCAGTGTCTTAATTAAATCGTCCGTTCCTTCTGTTCCAGATTCGTATAAGTTTACCTGTACCTTCTCTGCTGTCGGCGCCCATACCTTGAATGTCGTTTTGCTGCTGGTCCATGTTGCACCAAGATCATCTCCAGTATAGGTATACTGACTTTCAAATACTTCCGAAGAATACAGACTCGGCATGGATACATTGTAGTCCTGACCATCATAGACAAGGACATACTCTTTCGCCATTGCCTCTGCACTTGTTAAATCTACTCCAAGGCTTAACTCATATGTATTCTCTTCTGCGTTTACAAGTCTTACCGCTGTTATTGGTATTATGGTTTCTTTTTCGCTTTCGTCCTTTGTCTTTGTCTTTAAGGTAAATATGCCATCCAAAGTACCCGGAATTGGGATTCCTGTTTGCACTTTAACCACGTTCTTACTGCTGTTATATACAGCCGAACGAATTTTGACACCAATTAATACATCATCCCCTAATACTCTGGTTCCGGGGAATTGACCCGATGCAACATAGTAATCCACAGTACCAGAAAGGATATCGGAAAGGTCAATATAGCAGTCCATTCCGGGATCTTTCTCTTCCCACTCGTTGCTTTCCGTACTCTTGCGGATAATATAATTCATAACACTTGCAGTACGTCCTTCGAGCTTTATTTCTGCAACTTTTCCGCCAGCTTCGTCGTCAGAAGTAAACTGAACCACTGCACTCGATCCATCGCCCCATGTCCAGACATTCCAACCAGTATAATTATGATCTGGTCTGTTATAGTGCAATCTTACGGTTATCTCATTTTTATCCTCTACCACTTTAATGGTAATTGCCACTGTATCGCTGCCTGCTGTCGCTGTCAATTCTACAGTTTTTCCTGTAAAAGTTTCTGCTATCGTTATTTTTTTGTTTTTATCATTGAGTGTTACACCTTCCACTGCTGTCATAGAATAGGTTACATCAACCAATTCTTTCTTTCCATCTTCTGACAGTTTGGTTAACTGTGCTGGAAGCGCTGACTCTTTTCCTTTTGCAATGGTCAATTCCGGAGCAATCAAACCTGCCTTATAGCTATCTGCTACCAATACCACCGTACCACCATTTGCTGCTGCTGGAATAGCTACTTCAATCTTATTATCCGCCGCTACTGGATACGTCTTGCCGCTGTACAAATCCTTGTATCCTGTAATACCATTGCCATCTACAGGAATTTTTAATGTACGTGCACTCGACTTAATATTCATTCCAATATAAAGTGTTGTATCCTGATAACTTCTGGAAACCACATCATATCCATCTGCATCTGACTGTATAACAACCTGTCTGTTACCTTTTGCAAATACATCGGAATATTCCTTTCGAATTGCAAGCATCTTCTTATAGTGGTTGTAAATGCTGCTATCCTGTGACTTCTGCTTATCCAGTTCATTCCAGTTAAAGTCATAACGGTTTGTCTGGTAAGGATAATCGTTATTTCCTGACAAGCCAATTTCTTCACCATAATAAATAACGGGCTGTCCTTTTGCTGTAATCTGTAATGTCGCTGCTACATAGGAAGCTGCAATTGCTGCATCTGCACTCCAGCCCTTGTTTTTCAATTCCTGTTGAAAACCATTTTCATCATGGCTGCTTAGGAACTGCCCTGTTAAATAGGTGTTGTTCAATGCCTTGTTGCGGTTTGCCAGATTATTTTCTATAGAAGATATTTTACCGTTTACAAAGTCGGTTGCCCACTCGTTAAAGTTAAAGTCTAACAGAGAATCCATCTGTCCGCTGCCCAGTCTGCCACCGTTTGCACTATTATATCCTGCACCGAAATACTCACCAATCATTTTAAAATTCGGATTGGCTTCGGTCAGTGCATTTTTAAATGCCATCCATGTCGTATCATCTACGTGCTGTACTGTATCTACACGGAAATAATCAACACCCTTCTTTGCCCAATTTACCTGCCACTCAATAATCTGATCTCTAACTTCAGGTATTTCTGTCAGGAAATCTGGAAGACCTGCCTGGTATCCGCCAAGTTCATGGTTATCTTCTACTACATCTTTGCTGTCCCTTAGCATACCAGCAAACTTATCTGTATCTTCCATACCATATCCTGCATGGTTTACCACAACGTCAACCATAATCTTCATACCTTTTTCATGCGCAGTATTGATTAAGGTTTCAAATTCTTCCTCTGTACCAAGCGCAGGATTTAATTTCGTAAAATCACTTGCCCAGTAACCATGATATCCAGCATAGTATGGTACTTTATCTTTGCCTTCTCCGCCAACCGTAACACCTTTTACATTCTCTACAATTGGCGTAATCCATATCGTATTCACGCCCAAATCTTTTAAATAATCCAGTTTTGCTGTTACACCGGCAAAATCGCCGCCGTGATACAAACCTTGATTGTCTTTTCCATAGGTATTATAATCACCATCTTTGCCATTTGCTTCATTATTGCCTTCGTTACCGTCAAAGAATCGATCTGTTACCATAAAGTAAATTACAGATTCATCCCAGTTAAAATCGTTTTCGCCATCTGCTTTCTGTGTAACGTTCACCGTTGCTTTTGTCTGTAATTGATTGCCGCGTACATCTTCTACTGTAACTGGCAATTCATATGTTCCAGCAGCAATATTATCTCTTACAGAAAGAGAAACTGCCATCAGCTCTGGTGAAATAACCAACTTGCTGCTAATGCCTAATTCTGAAGCATCCACATATGCGCTTTTTACCAGCACGTCCGAATTTTTATCCCCATTTGCAATAATGGTTAACACATTGTTTTGTGTATAATCCATAGAATCCAACTGCAAAGAAGCTTCTATTGACTCCAAATTCAAATTGGGTTTTTCTTCATAAATGCCTACACCGTGAACATACCAAAGTTCTGCTTCTTTCGCTTCGCCCTTTAACTGATACTTTCTGTCACTGTCCTTGTCATCCCAGTTTTCTTCACCGGCATAAGGTTTTCCAATTACACCAATACTTGCATAAGGAACGCCAACTTCTGCTGTAAGCCATGTAATGTCATTATCAAAATCGTCATAAACTAAGCTTTCATCAAATGCAAATACTCCGCCTGGATTGCTGGTGCCAGGTTCCCAAATATACAGATCGGATTGATCGCTTGCCTGATCTGGTGCATCGGGATTAAAATAATGAATCGTATATTCAAATGATGCAAGGAACGGATTTTTGTCATAAATTCCTTTTCCGTATACATACCAAAGTTCTGCTTTTTCTCCGCTCGTTATCTCATATTTGTATTCTTTATCCTGCTCGTCCCAGTTTCCTTTTGGTCTGGCAATCGCAGTAATATGCGGATATGGAAGTTTTACTTTCATTGTCAGCCATGTCTTTCCTTCTTCTTCCGCATCTTTTGTAATCTCTGTAAATTTATAATCTCCTACCATATCTTCCGGAGAGCATTCATCCCAAATATGTAAATCTGGTCCTGCTGCTGATGTAGGAACATCTGCATTGGGATTGTAGTAGTGAATTGTGTATTCATATTCTTTGCTGCCCGATACAAAAACATAGCTGTTACCAGTACTTCCAACAACCTGTTCATTATTGGGGTCTGCTATCCATTGTTCTGCACCGCTGCTATCTTTATACCAGAATTTATATTCATATCCGCCATGCGGCAGTTCAATTTCAACACTATGTATACCCGTTTCCTCATCCTTTGTCATTTTATAGTCATCGGTTACTGCCCAATCGGATATTTGCAGCCCGCGTACATATACGTTTTCTGCTTCGCTGTTTTTGTAGCGGAATGTTACTTTGTTTCCGTTGACTTCAGGGCTAATGACTTTATTGGGGTCTTCTCCCTCTATCATTACAATACTGTTGTTACTCTTTACTATGTCATTATTCGGATCACATATCCATTTATCATCTACGATAAATTTATACTGATGTTCCCCCGGTGTTAATGCTTCTTCCATTGTGTAGGTAAAGATACCATTTGCATCTTTCGTCATTTCAATTGCATTTTCCGCCCATCCCGTCATTTCTCCTGCTAATTTTACAGACTTTGCAGATTCGTTCTTATAACGGAAGGTTACAATTCCATCATTTACTTCCGGACTAATTACAGGCGTTGTTGAAAGAAAATACTGTGGTTCAGCGCCGTCATATCTCTCTATCCAAACCCAACGCTCATATGTAGTAACATCTGTAAATTCCGTTGATGGAATAATAATATCTTGTGCTTGTTCGTTACTTTCACTGTTGTTATTGTTAAAAATAATAATAAATCCACTGCTTTTTGGTATTTCACATGATACTGTATAATATCCGTTTGCATCTTTTTGCAGATTGTCACCGGTTATTCCCGGCCAGCTTCCGCTAAGTGCATCTCCATCCCAACCTTCACCATTGTGTTTTCCAAAGTACGCCGCAACATCACTCCATCCATACGAATTCTTATAATGCAAAATCACATTTACCTGACCTTCTGCTGGAGCTGTATCGCCTTCATTATTATCTTTGCTTGATTCTTCTGTAGTTTCTTCCGTTTCTGCGTTTTCGGTCGACTCAGAAATTTCAGTGCTTTCTGTAATACTTTCTGTTTCTGTATTTGTCGTATCTGTTGTTTTTGTTTCATCTTCCGCTGTTGTTTTTTCTTCTGTTGTTTCCTCTGTCTTATTGTCTTCATCTGTTTTCTTATTATTTTCTGTTTCTTCTGTCTTATTACCTTCGTCTGTCTTCTGATTGCTTTCTGTTTCCTCTGTCTTTTCGTCTGTTTTTTGAACGTTTTCTGTTTCTGCCGCTTCTTCAGACTTTACAGATTCTTTTTCACTTGATTTGTCTATTGTTTCAGTTTTTTCCGTTCCAGTATTTTTATCATCTCCACTCGATACGCTCGCGGGGTCAGCTTGTTTTTCGTCCTGGGCGGCTTCCGTATTCTGCCCGCTGCCTTCACTGACTTCGCTTGCTTCAGCCGTTTCACCGGATATTGCTGTTTCGCTTTCCGCTGCCCATACAGTCGCAAATGCTTCCGGTGCTATCTGTACATTGGAAATGACCATAGCAAATACTAACATTAAACTAAAAATGCTTTTTGCTAATTTGCGTTTCTTTTTACAGAGTTTTTTTGCTTCTTCCATGCCTTTTCCTTCCTTCCTTTTTTGTTTGCGAAATAGGATTTTATGGGAAATCCGCCTTCACATATTTTAATCGAGTAGAACTTCCTACTCACGCACCGGGTACTCGTCAGCTATGCCGACAACCTTCATTTTAAGTGCCCATGTGCATTCATAACGAAAGCATCCAAAATTTAGATGCTTTTAATAGTTGTATATTAATATTATTTTACATTCACAAATTTGTCAATACTTTTACGAATTTTCTCGAAAGAAATATAAATATTTTACCTATTTCTAGCAGTTTAGTGGTATTTATGTATACAAAACACAAAAAATAAAGCATTTTTATGCAAAATATGCTTACATATTGCACATATTAACGCAGTACATTTTAATATCCTTATCTGCCATTAACGGACTACCAATCCATACTTTGAAAGTGTTTTTCAACATAAAAACAGCATCTTTTCCATAGTTTTCCACTATTTCCAAGATGCTATCTCAAAAAATATTTTGTTTGATTTTTGATTGATGCCAACGCCGCAAACAGAGATTTAGGCAAGTAAAATGCTGTGCCATTTATACTGGCGAACGCCAAAATTTGCCAATAACGCCGACTCACGGGCGTAATAATCTTAAATAATATGGTAAAGTTTATCGCTCGTGAGTATAATACGCCTTACTATACTTTCCTAAGCTGCACTGTAAAAACTGTTTTCACATTCGGCTCGCTTTCCAGAGTAATATCACCGCCTAACTGGTTTGCAAGGTTTTTGGCTATGGTTAGTCCCAGCCCGTTTCCGTGAATATTGCGGTTGCGGGAATCTTCCATTGTGTAGAGCCGTTCAAAAACGCTGGCAGCAAATGCACGCTCTATTCCCCTGCCTTTATCTACAATATCCACAAATGCATAGGTTTCATCCTCACGCAGCGTCAGTCCGATATAGCCGCCGGCACTTCCATAGCGCACAGCATTTGATATTAAATTCGACAAAATCCGGTGAATCGCCTCCTCACTGCCCAGCACAGAAATATCCTGTTCTGGTATAGAAATTTCCACGGCAAAATCCTTTTGCTGTAAAATATCATAAAATCCCAATATATTTTCACGACAAAGTTCGTTGATATTCACCTTGATCAGTTCCATCTGTGTGTCACCGGCTTCTAGCTTCGCAAGTGTGAAAAACTGGTTTATCAGCTCCATTACCTGCTGCGCTTTCGCCTCCACTTTTTGCAGCGATACATTTTCCTTGTCGCTTAGGCGCATAATTTCCAGATAGCCAAGGATAACCGTCAGAGGCGTTTTAATATCATGAGAAATATTGGAGAGCATTTTTTTGGATGATTCCTCCTGCCGTTTAAAATCTATTTTGATTTTTTGACGGTCAAGCAGCAGACAGTTTAACTGTCCACACAATGAAATTAATTCTTTGTTATCTGTAAAAACCATAATCTGTTCTGCGCTGTCCTGCTCCAAAATATCTGCAATTTTTTGGCTGATTTCCCTTAGATTTTTCCCCATTCCCTTATGAAACGCAAACTGCTGGTATAATATCACGCACAATAGCACCATAATTACAGCTGTCAGAGACATTATTAATATACTTTCATTCATTAGATATCCCCCAGCTTATACCCAATGCCCCAAACCGTCACAATATACTTGGGATCACGTGGATTATCCTCTATTTTGCTGCGCAGGCGGCTGATATGAACATTTACTGCATTTTCATCTCCAAGGTATGCGTCGTCCCATATTTGAGAGTAAATTTGCTCTTTTGTATAAACCTTTTTGGGATTTTTCATAAGAAGCTTTAATATTTCAAATTCTTTTGCTGTTAATTCAATCGCTTTTCCGCTTTTTTCAAGAGAATAGCTATCGGTGTTCATCGCAAGGCAGCCCTTCTTAATTATATTTTCACCCATATAGCCATCTGCCAGCCAGCTGCCGCCAGCAACAGTATTCGCTGCAATCATACTATTGGCTGTAGCTGATAGATTCGACACAAAGGAATTTGCTGTTGACACATACTGCGTACTCCTGCGGATATTGGCTTTAATCCTTGCAAGCACTTCCGTTACAGAAAATGGTTTGGTAATATAATCGTCCGCCCCCAGCCCTAATCCCAGCGCTTTATCCGAATCAGATTCTTTTGCGGATAAAATAATTATTGGCACAATGCTGGTTTCTCGAATTACTTTCATAACCTCCATTCCATTACGCTTTGGTATCATAAGATCTAACAGCACCAAACTATAACTGTCTGCAAAAAATTTCTCAATTGCTTCCTCCCCGTCATATGCTGGTATCACCTCAAAATTTTCTGTATGTAAAAAGTTCTTCAGCATATCGCTGATTTCCACATCATCTTCCACCAATAAAATTTTCATTTCCATACCCTCGCTTTGCACATATACCAATCAATCGTTTTAACCTTTCTCTCTATCTATTATTGAGGGACTATTTGTTACCCTTTCTTTTTGTTTTCCAAGCAGTTCCCGTCATCCGCCATTGATAGACTATCTGCTACCCTTTCTTTTGCTATCCAAGCAGTTCTTGTCATCCGCCATTGATAGACTATCTGTTACCCTTTCTTTTGCTATCCAAGCAGTTCTCGTCATCCGCCATTGATAGACTATCTGTTACCCCTTTTTTGTTATTCAAGCAGTTTCCCTTTCAACTGCATAATCTCCTTATTCGTTATCCCAATTGCCTGCAAATATGCTTCTGCGCTGCCATATTTTTCTCGAAACAGCCGCAAAAACTGCACCATATAGTCCTCGCATGGTATTACAATATTGATATCAGTTTCTGGAAATTTCTCCCGCAATGCGGCAAAACGTTTTTGATTACATTCTTTTGTCAGCATATAGTTATCAATAATGTTTTTATCGGATACGCCTGCAAGCAATAGCAAAATTGCCGATACCACGCCAGTGCGGTCTTTTCCTGCCGCACAATGAAACAGCACCCCCTCCGGTGCATTTGCAATATACCGAAAAACTTGATATATATTTGCTGCCTGCGCAATTTTTAAATAGCTTAAAGGAACTGCTGCAACTGATTCTGGTATACTACCGCCCTCCTCAATCGGAACATGGTAATACTGAAATCGTTCCATCTGCGCAAAAGGACTTGGAGCGGTCTGCACAGCGTCAGCGCCACGCATATCAATAATTGTTGTAATTTTATTTTCTTTTAAATATGTAATATCATGTTCATTGGGATTTCTTATAAAATCGCTCCGAAACAGCACACCTTTTCGTGTGTACAGTCCACTTTCTGCCAAATATCCGCCAAGTTCTCTGGTATTTAATGTTGTTTCTAATAGACTTTTCTGCTGGGACGAAGAAATACCATACAAATATCCTTTTCCATTTTTTTGGCTTCCATAATAGGGGATTGGCGTAAGACCGCTTTGATCGTCCAATGCGCATCGAATTAATTTTTTTGTTAAATCCGCAACGTCTTCCCTTTCTAGCGCTTCCTCAACGGCAAGCCACACCACCTCGCTGTTTTCATCATTATCCGAAACCGCCTCGCCGGAAATATACTCCGCCCGAAATGCAACATACCAGTCGTGCGCATTAAACCTTACAGCAATAATATTTTTCGGCTCTATTACGGTATTTGTTTCCTCAAGATACTCCCTCTTTAACGCCTGCTGCGGCAATTCCCCATATTCAACATAACCGCCCGGCACAATAAGCAGACCTTTTCCTGCACCGTAAGTGTGCCTTGCCAGTAATACTTTTCCATTATTTATCACAACGCCCGTTACAGACTGGCTCCAGTTTGTATGATTATTTTCCATATTGTTATCCTGCTTTCTTTGTTCACTTATAAAATATATCTATTTTACCAAACCCAGTCAAAATTGTAAATACAGAAATATAGCCGTTCATCCGTAATACAAAACGCTAAAGGGCAAGCATTTTGGCACATGATTCTCACTACTTTGGCGTGATTGCGAAAAGTAACTGCTAAATTACAATCTACAGCCAATATCCCACAAAATATTGACACAAATACCATTTGACAGTATTATTAGTATAGAGGGCAGAAGAGAATAACACAGTTCCTTCACCCCAAAGAGAGGAGCTATTTTATGAAGAAAAAAGCACTTACATTTATTCTAATCTCTGCGGTTACAGCGCATCTTATTGGTGGCTGCGCAGCGCCTAATTCGGCGACAAATCAAACACAGCGCCCCGCCACAACGCAAAGCGAAGAAATTTCCTCCGCATCACAGATAGAAGAAAATATAGACAACAACGGTGAATCTGCTGCAGCTTTACCCATACAGCAAGGTATCGGCAATCGCCCCTTACTTATTCAGACTTCTTCCGGCGGTACGGCTCCCAGCGTCACACCGCGGGTTGCACCATACACCATTGAACCCGATTTAAGCAATATTGAGAATTTATGGCAGTTTTACTATAATGAAACAAAAACAGCGCTATTGGTAAAAAATGGATTTGTTGTCAGTGAAAACGGCGGACATGAATTTTTTGAAGGTTATGAACAAAACCGTTATAATCTTATCCCAAATTTCGTAACAGTTGATTCTCTTATGCATACCTATCACCTGTATTTTAGCCATTTATTAAAAAATATCGAAAAAGAAGCACTTTCGCAGCGTGTGCTTGCACTTAGCAATGAAATGCTGCAGGAAAGTATTGCGCAGTATCAAATATTAAAGAACAGCGAATGGGAAAGCGCCGCAAAGTGCAACGTGGCATTTTTTACTGTTGGCGCTATGCTGCTTGACGAAAATACAGTACCGATTGATGATGTAAAAGATATTGTACAGACCGAATACGCAAATATCCGTGAAGCAGGCGGGATTGCGCTGTCGGAAATTACTGGAGATGCCGAAGATTACTCCCAATATATCCCCCGCGGATATTATGAAGGTTCTGAACAACTTGAAAAATATTTTCAAGCCATGATGTGGTATGGCAGAATCCATTTTCGGCAAGATAATGAGACGTTAAACCGCAGCGCACTTCTTATTACAAAAGCACTTACTGATAATACAACAGCGTATGAATTATGGCAGGCAATTTATGCTGTAACCTCTTTTTTTGCAGGCGCCAGTGACGATTTAAGTGTGTGTGAATATGCACCAATTCTGAAAGAAATATACGGCGATTCCTTTACAGTAGATGCGCTTATCGGTAATACTGACGCATTTGCACAGTTTTGCATGATGACAGCACAGCTTCCGATACCTTTAATCAATTCCATTCCCATTGCAGATGGTGAGAACAATGTAATAAAAGGTTTCCGCTTTATGGGACAGCGGTTTAGTATCGACGCAGCGATTATGCAGCAGCTTATTTACAGCAATGTACAAGAAAACAGCCAAGGCTTAAAGCGTATGCTTCCGGACGTGCTTGATGTACCGGCAGCGCTTGGCAGCGATTTAGCATTACAGCTTTTGCAGGAAGACGGTGCCACAGACTATGCAAACTACACAGAAAATATGGAACGTCTGCGAAATGCATTCTCAAAAAATAACCAGACACTGTGGTCTGCAAGTCTTTACGCAAACTGGCTGAATACATTGCGCCCACTGCTGGAGCGTAAAGGGGAAGGCTATCCCATGTTTATGCAAAATGAGGAATGGGCTAAGAAAAATCTGGAATGTTTCGCAGGAAGTTTTACAGAATTAAAACACGATACGGTATTGTATTCCAAGCAGGTTATGGCAGAAATGGGCGGCGGATATGACGAAGAGCCCGATGACAGGGGCTATGTTGAACCCGAACCCGTTGTCTATACGCGATTTGCCACGCTTGCCGATCAGACAGCACAAGGACTGAAAACATATGGTATGTTAAATTCTGCTGACGAAGAAAACCTATCGCGTCTATCACAGATAGCAAACCAACTGTTCACGATTTCCAACAAAGAACTGCAAGAAGAAACACTGACAGACGAGGAATATGAATTTATCCGCACCTACGGAGGACTTTTAGAACATTTTTGGTATGACGCAATCAAAGATGAAGCAAATTCGGAACATATATTTGCCGATGAATATCCAGCGGCAGTTGTTGTAGATGTTGCGACAGACCCCAACGGCACTGTCCTAGAAATGGCTACCGGCGGGCCGGCTGCCATTGAAGTCGTCGTAAAAGTGGACGGTAAACTCAAAATCGCACGTGGCAGCGTATACTCTTTCTACCAATTCCCGTGGCCGCTTGACGACAGACTGACCGACAGCAAATGGCGCCACTATATTGGTATGCAGGCGGACGATGAGGGAAATTATAATTATGAAGTTCCAGAACAAATCCAGAAACCCGATTGGACAGAAACTTACCGCTATCATTGGGAATAAATTATTCAAGAAAATATTGTTTATCGTGCCGGCGCTTCTTGGCGTCGGTGCTGTTTTCTATGCCCTATGGCTGCACGGCGTCTTTCTCCCGCACTGGATTACATGGAATCATAAAACATTTTGGGATCAATCAGGTGCCTATGAAATCCAACTTAACCATAAATCTGTGCAAGTTCTGCATTCCGGCAACCTTCTCTGGACTTCACCGAATACAATAAAAGTACAAGAGGCTCTATGCTGTGATATTGACAACGACAATACTGACGAACTCATACTGCTTTGCTGGAAAATCGGACGCTTTGGCAGGCATAAGCCCTTTTGGATCGAAAAAGATGAGTCAAACTGGTCACAGCATCTTTTCGTATATGAATTACAGGATACGAAAGTCCAGCCAAAATGGATGTCCTCCTATATCGGTTTTCAAGCCCGCACCATGCACACAAACGGCGAAACCGCCCCTGCCGTCCGTCTATGGCTAACTGATTTAGACGGAATCGTCAGCAGTTGGTTCTGGGATTTTTGGGGCTTTACAAAAGAAAAAACAGATGTGTCTTTTACTGTATTTGGCGATAATCTTATCCATGAACCGATTTACCGCTATGGATTGCAGCAAGAGCCCACATTTGGCTTTTTATATGAAAATATACAAGATGTTATAAAAAATAGTGATATTGCCGTTCTTAATCAGGAAACACCCCTAACCGACAATCCGCAACAGTACAGCGATTATCCACGTTTTGGCACGCCCGTCAATGTCGGGCAGGCAATTGTTGATGCGAAATTTAATGTTGTTACCTGCGCAACAAACCATATTTTGGATAAAGGAAGCAGCGGCGTTAATTTTACAAAGGAATTTTTTTCCTCTAACAATATAAAATGTCTTGGCATACAGACAACCGATGAAACGGATTATTGTCCTTATGAGATAATTACCCGAAATGGCATCCGCTTTGCGCTGCTCAACTACACCTACGGCACCAACGGTATCCAGCTTCCAGAAAATACGCCCTATATGGTTCATCTATTCAATAGCGAAACACAAATCCGCAGCGATATTGCACTGGCAAAACAGAACGCTGACTTTGTGATTGTTTTTGCCCATTGGGGTACGGAAAATACACAGCAGATAGATGATTTTCAAAGAAAATGGACACAGATTTTCCTAGACTGTGAAGTGGATGTGGTCGTCGGCACACATCCTCATGCGTTGCAGCCCTATAAAATATTAAAAAGCGACAGCGGGCATCCAATGCTGATCTACTATTCTATCGGAAACTATATCAGTGCTCAGCCAAAAGCTTCCTGTATCAAAGGCGGTATGGCGGCATTTACAGTGTCATTAACTGATTCAGGATATGGCATAACCGATTATTCCCTGCAGCCCCTGACGATCACTTGGCATAAAGGCGGGAAATACAGCACGAGCCTTAATTAATCCAATAGCAATTTATACTGCACACCGATTAAATTTACAGTACAACCAGACTGCGAACCGCCAGTCATATACTTTCCTGACGGCATCACTGTAAATTCTGGCGGTTTGCAGTATATAATGTGTCCCTTAATGAATATCCAATTCCGGCGGCACATCTATTTCATCTGAAACATATTTTCCGTTTTTCTTGCGTTGTCGTACACATTCTGTCAGCAGGTACTCTATTTGTCCGTTTACGGAGCGGAAATCGTCTTCCGCCCAAGCTGCAATTGCATCATACAATTTCGTGGAAAGCCTAAGAGGTACCTGCTTTTTTCCCGATTCTCCCATCCCGATAAGGCACTCCTTTCTTTCTTTGATTGGGGCACTTTTTTATCTAGCATAGTAAGAAACTATTAATAAATTACTTGTCACAAGTAATTTCTGAACAGTTCCTAATATATTAGTACAAACTGCCAGAATTAACAATCGGCTGTGCATCGCGGTTTCCGCAAAGAACCACCAGCAAATTTGACACCATTGCTGCTTTTCGCTCCTCGTCGAGTTCCACAATATGTTTCTCGCCCAAGCGCTCCAATGCCATTTCCACCATTCCAACGGCACCGTCCACAATCATCTTTCTTGCGTCAATCACCGCTGATGCCTGCTGTCTTTGCAGCATTGCCGCCGCTATCTCTGTTGCATAGGCAAGATATGTAATCCTCGCTTCTACAATTTCAATTCCTGCTTCTTCTACTCTTTTCTGAATCTCACCACGTATCCGCTCCGCAACAATTTCACTGGAACCACGAAGACTTCCTTCGTCTGCAATACCATCGCCGGTCGTATCCACATTCGGCGCAACATCATAAGGATAAATCCGCACAATATCCCGCAGGGCGCTGTCGCACTGCAATGATAAAAATTCTTTGTAATTATCGACATTAAATACTGCTTTTGCCGTATCGACAACCTGCCAAGTTACTGCAATGCCAATCTCAATCGGTGTACCAAGACAATCATTGATTTTTTGCTTGCTGTTATTTAATGTCATAATTTTAAGAGAGATTTTTTTGCTCGTTGCTTCTGCTGATACATTTGCTGCACTGTTTACTACTCCCCCATTGTTCACATCCCCGCTTTGGCTTAACTTCGTCTTTGCCGCCGGATTGATACTGGAACAAAACGGATTGACAAAATAAAATCCATCTTCCTTTAACGTCCCCATATATTTGCCAAATAAGGTTAACACAAGCGCTTCCTGTGGTTTTAATACCTTTAAACCTCCGCATAAAATAATCGCCGCCCCCAAACCAAAGATTGCTATAATAAATAGCACAGGATTTCCGCTACTGTCAATTATCATTCCCCCAGCAATCAACGCTGCAATTGACAATGCAAACAACAAAAGAATTCCAAACAAAGCCGCCATACCATGTTTTTTCCCTGTAATCATTTTTTCTTCCATATCCCTTGCCTCCTTCTAAATACTATGCGTAAAAATATAGCGTTTTAATATGATAAATATATTTTTACATATTTATTTGATATCATTATGATATCATCAAATAATAATATTGTCAAGAAAATATTTTAATGGTTTCAAAAATTATGTAACAGTTATTATTTAACAAGGCTGTATTATAACAAAATTATTTTAAATAACCTCCCTCAATCTTTAGGTTTCTCCAATTTTTAAACCGCTTTCCTTGGCTAAATCTTCACTGATAAGCTGCATTGGGATCATTTCCCAAGTAATCACATAAAAATATTAAATCCACTCTGTGAAAACTTTCACCGTGAACTCCCTCAATAACAAAAAGCAAATCCAATCTCCATTTGCCACAAAAATATAGGGCATAGCATTGCCACACCCTATATTTCTAATTTTTCAGCTTTGCATCCTTATATGTTTTATAAAACCCTCTTATTTCCCGTCCAGTCCTTTATTCAGCATCTACCGCCTCCACAACACTCATCCGTGCAATTGTCCGCAGCGGCAAGGCAGTTGCTGCAATACAGGCGATTACAGACACGCACGCCGCTTCCAAAATAGGCACAATTGGCACTGGCGCAAGCTGCAGGCTGTCGGTTGCTGCCGCCTGTATAAAAATCGTACAAATATACCCACTTACAGCACCGATCCCAGACGCAATCAGCCCGTAATAGACACCTTCCCATAAAAATGTTCGATATAGGCTTCCAGTGCTCATTCCGATTGCACGCTGCATTCCGATTTCATTAACACGCGTATGGATATTCGTGTAAACGGTGTTAATAATATTCAATACGCCAATCAGCCCAATAAACAATATCAGTCCCCAGCTTAACATCCGAATCTGTGCGAAGCTTTCTGCCAGTTCCTTATCTGTGACACGGTATGACAGCCAATGTGTCCCTGCATTTCCCTCGCACCATTGATCCAGCCATTCTTCAAATATTTGTTCATCTGCGTCCGGTTTTAAAATAGGATACATTTCTGTATACAACGTTTTTCCTGTTATCTCATTGTATACAGATTCTGCCGCGATTACTTGAACACCATTGGTAAAACCGCTATTGTTAATTATAATAGCCTCATCTGTTATGCCTGCAACACGCAGTTCCACCCCGTTTATTGTAATCCGATCGCCTATCTGCAATTCTGTGATCGTTACTGTCTGTCCTTCAAAGGAAAGCGGGATTGGATTTTTTATAATACAAGCTTTGCCTTTTTTTAAATCTTCCAAATCCTGTGTACTTAACCCTGATACATAATTTTCCAGCCATGCTTCATTTAATGATGCAATTTGCAGCGTTTCCCATGGCTGTAGTGCTAGGTTGTTTTCTATAGGTACTTTTCCATCTTGATTAGATTCATAAATTGTTAGTTTTGCAGCACGCAAATCCGCAACCATTTCATTTTCTGCCAACTGCTGCATTGCCTCCGGCGAAATACCAGTTTTCTCATTGGTTACGGCATAATCGCCCAAATGCATATTTTTTACAGAACTGCTGCTGTCTAAAAGCCCGCTGAAACCCTGCAAAGCAACAAACACCGTAATGCTCATTACCATTGATAATATTGTAATCGCTGTACGCCCTTTATTGCGCTTTAAATTCAAACGTGCATAAAATGCTTCAAAGCTGCGTATGTTTTTTGTCTTTCGGCTGTGGCGTTTGATACGCAGTGCCTGACCGCCCATGGCAACTGTTGGAGAAACCTTGGACGCATACCGTGCTGCCGGAAATGCCGCAAGCACTGCAAATAATACCGTTACGCCAACGCTGATTAGCAGTGGAATCCCTTTCCATGTGCTGTTCTGGACTACCATAGCATTTAGTTCCTGCATATTTTCTGCCATAAAAATATCAGGATTGCCCAATCCTCCCAACGCTGCCGTTAAAATCCATTTTGTGGAAGCGCCTCCTAAGAGAACCCCAAAAGGCAGTCCTGCTCCACATAGTATCAATAGTTGAATTGTCACTAATAAATAAAGCTGATTTTTTTCACATCCGATGGCACGGAGTGTTCCGTATCCACGGATACGCTTTGCAACGGCAACTTTAAGAATATTGTAGATAACCAACCCAGCCGCCAGCAAAATCAATATGCCAGTCAGCACGCAGGCTGCCATCATAAACGGAAACCCTCCGGCATCGCTTGCTGTGTCTTTTTCACCATAATCTATGCCCAGTGCGTCCAGAAGCACCCAATTATATTGGATATAGGCATCTTCTATCTTTAACTGTTTTGCCAAATCTGTGACCACTTGTTGAAGCGTATTTTTGTTGATTGTTTTAAAGTCTGTTGAGTACAGCAGATACCGTTCCGGCAGCAGATGCACCGCAGTTCCCTCCCCGACAATGCCTTCCATAATGCCGCTAATACGTCCCATATACCAGTTCTCCAAAATACCTGTCAAAACAAAATCCGCTGTATATTGATAGGGCAGTCTGTGGTCTACCTGCCTGCTCACTTCCAAAGGAAGCGAAATTTTATCACCGACCGTTCCCTGAAATCCAAGATACTGCAGCGCCTCCTGCGAAAGTGCAATCTCTCCTTTTGTTTGGGGAAGCCGTCCCTCTTTCAGCTTCTTCATCTCAGGGTATATATCTAACGCTGTGCCTTGGTATTCCCTTATCTGTAAACGAAGTCCGCTGTTTCCCAATACAGTGCTTCCCAAATAAATCCAGCTTCCTAATTCTTTCAGGCGTGCATCTGCCAAAAGTACCGCATTTTGCTCAGCAGTTAATTGATGAAATGTTGCGTAGCGGTTTCCATTCAGCCCCTCTGCCTGATGAATCCGCATTGCCTGTAAAATACCAACCGACTGCCCCATAACGGTTGTTGCGATTGTCGA
>ERZ778496.411-NODE-411-length-43443-cov-6.821564_pt1 | contig 43443 bp, 40 predicted proteins | sample MGYA00433099_ERZ778496 | MGnify/ENA primary metagenome ERZ778496 (study PRJEB29527, sample SAMN07138962) | mouse gut metagenome | material: feces | host: mouse | place: China:Nanjing | collected 2016-01-25 ...
AGCCCAGCCCAGCCGCCCCATTGGCCCCATTCGCCCCATTCGGCCCATTCGGCCCCCTTTGAAAAAGTGTGAGCGCGGAAGCGCGAAGCCCAGCCCAGCCGCCCCATTGGCCCCATTCGCCCCATTCGGCCCATTCGGCCCATTGGCCCCATCAGCCCCCTCTCCTCTCTGAAAGCGTGTTAGCGCGAAGCTTTGTCCCCGCTCCCGAGCTTCAGCTCGGCCCGGGGAGCACCATCGCCAAGCTAAGCCTTAGTCACCATCTCATCCACCCGCAGTCCAAGCCTCGGGTGACGCCAGTCAGGAGCAAGCTCAGCCATCGGCACAAGCACAAACTCCCTCAGATGCATCCTCGGATGCGGCAGCGTAAGCTCCGGCGTATCCATCACCACATCATCGATAGCGACAATATCAATATCGATAGCCCGGTCAATATATCCCCCCGCCTCATCACGGTGGGGTGACGGGTCAAGATCACGCTGAATCCCTTCCACAATTCGCAGCACCTCCATAGGAGACAAAGCACACTCAGTCTCCACAGCCACCCCCACATTCAGAAAAGGATTATCCGATTCAAACCCCCACGCAGGGGTTTCAAGCATCCGCGAGCATGTCACTCGGCCGGGCAGCGCATCCCTTAAGAGCGCGACCGCCCGACCGAGCATCTCCTCCCGGTTACCGAGATTGGAACCAAGGTTAAGAAATATTTTCAAAATATAATTATCTTAGGTGATATAACCCTATATTCTTATAAGCCTATATTCTTATAAGCCTATAACCTTATAACCTTATAACCTTCAATTTGAGCTCGCTCAAATTGAGTCACTTAAGCTGCACCTTCTGAGTCGGAGGCAGCATAGAGTTACGCTCAGCCACAGCATCGATTACCTCATGAGCCAGATGAGCGAAAGCATGGCCCGTGATACTGTCAGTCATAGCCACCGGACAACCGTTGTCACCGCTGTCAGCTATCGAAGCCACAAGCGGTATCTGCGCGAGCAGACGCACTCCCATATGCTCAGCGAGCTTCACGCCACCCTCGCGGCCAAATATATAGTAACGCTCATCGGGATGTTCAGCCGGAGTAAACCACGCCATATTCTCCACAAGTCCGAGTATAGGCACATTTACCTTATCATCCTTAAACATCGAGATACCCTTGCGTGCGTCAGCCAGAGCCACCTCCTGAGGAGTGGTTACAACCACCACACCCGTCATGGCCAGCGTCTGCACAAGCGTCAGATGGATATCGCTCGTGCCGGGAGGCATATCTATAAGGAAATAATCAAGCTCACCCCAGTCACCCTCCGAAATAAGTTGCTTCAGAGCATTCGACGCCATCGACCCGCGCCACATCACAGCCTTGTCCTTGTCAACCAGAAAACCTATTGACAGCAACTTCACGCCGTAACGCTCCACAGGGATTATCATCTGACGGCCGTCGACATCATGTATATAGAGCTGCTGGTCCTCGATACCAAACATCTTAGGCATCGAAGGGCCGAAAATGTCTGCGTCAAGCAATCCCACCTTATAACCCTCGCGCGCAAGAGCCACGGCAAGATTGGCGGCGACAGTCGACTTACCAACACCGCCTTTGCCCGACGACACACCCACGATATTCTTCACGCCCGGCAACACCGGAGCAGCCTTGGCCGAAGCCGGCTGGCGCGACGCTGTGTGCACCGTAACCTTTACCTCCGGTGACACATATGTATGTATCGCAGTCTCCGCTGCCTTGGCCATCGACTTCATGAACGGATCGGTCGGCTTGTCAAAGATAAGCGTAAAACTAACACTCTCGCCGTCGATACGTATATCATCAGCCACCATTGAATTTTCGATCAGACTCTTGCCGTTACCGGGATAACGCACTGTAGCGAGAGCCTCGGTTATAAGTGAAGGATATAATGTCATGTCTTATGATTGTTTTTTCTTATAATTAATGATTTACAGTCAACACTGTAACAATTTCATCAGCACCGGAGTTTATAACGCATGAACTACATGCCTCAAAGCGATCCGCGTCCGAACGAGCGATACGTATCAGGCTCAATCTCCACCTCCGGCTCCGTCAGCACAGCATCCTGAGGCAGTTGCCAGGCGATATACTTGCTCGGTATGCCGCGTGACAGCCACTGGCTCTCATAAAACGTCGTGATGGGCGGCACCTCGGCTGCAAGCGGAGAGTGATACAGGTCATCGGTCGCCGCAAGAAGAGGCAGATTGTTATGGCGTATCATCTCCAGAGTATAGGCATAGAGAAAAGGCGAGTCAGTCTTAAGCCTTATGGTACCGTCAGCCGAAAGCACCTTACGGTAAATCTCCATGAAATGCGTCCCTGTAAGACGCTTGTTGACCTTCTTCATCTGAGGGTCAGGAAAAGTTATCCATATCTCCGACACCTCGCCCGGAGCAAAAAACTCCGGCAGCAGATGTATCGAGGTACGCAGAAATGCCACATTGTCCATCCCCGCCTCACACACCTGCTTGGCTCCCGTCCACATACGCGCGCCCTTGATGTCGATGCCTATGAAATTGCGGTCGGGATAGGTGCGGCCCATGCCTACGGCATATTCTCCCTTGCCACAGCCGAGCTCAAGCGTCAGAGGCGCATTGTTGTGAAACACCTCCCCGCCCCAGCGGCCGCGCAGCGGACAGCCGCCGGTCTCCTTGAGGTGAGCGAATGGATACTGGTAGACACATGACAGTGTCTCCATCTCGGCAAACTTCTTTAGCTTGTTCTTTCCCATGGGTTTATTAAGAGTGTGGGGTGAGAGATTTATAACGATTGTAAGGATTTTATCTACGGTTGGCGCATCAGCTTGAACGTCACTCCGCGGCCTCCGTCGCGGGTCACGGCCCTGACTATAAAAAAGGCTCCCGCATGGCGCGACGTGTCCAGGCTCACACTGTCGACCCTGATATGGACCGCCGTCTCGAGCACACGCCCGTCCACGCCATAGAGCGTGACACTTTCAAGCTCAATGTCCGAGCTGACTCTCAAAGTCATGCCCATAAAACCGGCCTCCACATGCCCGGCGGCCCCTGAGGTCGAGGGAAGCAGTGTGATCGACGAGCGGCTTATGGAAAACTCCTGCCACTGCGGGGCGGCAAGAAACGCTTCTTCAAGTTCGGGGAGCACATTGAGTGTCACAGCCGGCTGCTCCACTCCGGCCCACACCTCATCGCCCAACGAGGGCACAGTCTCAAGCCGCAGCGCGTCAATCTCCCTGACACCGCTCCAGCCCTCAAACGCTCCATCGCCTATATGTGTCAGCGACGCAGGCAGTGCCACAGTCTCCACAGCCGTCATTCCGGCCATAGCAAGCACCCCTATCTCACTCACTCCGTCGGGCAGATTGACCGACGCAAGGCTCACAGCCCCCTTCAAGGCAAGGGCGGGGACACTCACTGCCTCCGACGGCAGACGCACATCGGCAAGCGACTCACAGTCAAAAAACACTCCCTCGCCAAGTTCTGCGGCCCCCGAGGGCAGTGTGGCCGACACCAGGCGGGCACACGAGGCAAAAGCTCTCTCGCCCACTGAGGCCAATCGCCCGCAGCCGTCAAGAGACACTCTCTCAAGACCGCTCAGAGCAAAGGCCTCATGCCCGATGCAAGTCAAAGACTCCGGCATCGCAATCTCCCCGAGCGAACGACATCCTAAAAAGGCGCGGTCACCTATGGCACTCAGCGAGCCGGGCAGGCTCACCTCGGCAAGCATTCCGCACCCCTCGAAAGTCCTCGCCTCGACCGTAGCCATCCCTTCCGACAGCTCTGCGCGGGTCAGACGACGGCATTGCGCGAAAGCGTCAGCTCCGACGCGGGTCACGCCTTGAGGTATCACCACCTCTTCGATGCGCGAATCCATCAGCGCGCCCTCCCCAATAGCCGTAATCGAGGCCGGAAGCCTCACATGCGCGGCCCTGAGGCCCGCAAGGATATAAGGGGGCAACACATCGGCCGGGGCGGAATACACATTAGCCCCAACCCGGGGCCCCTTGTAGGCCGCCACCGTCACGCCCGACAGGTCGAGCGTATGCAGCTCCTCTATTGTCGCCGCAAGATAGGCCAGATCGGAAGCATCGACCGAACCCGTGACAGTGATGACCCCGGCACACGAAGGCACGGCACACTCGGCCGCAAGCTGCCCGGGCACGACTTCATAAGTCTGCCCCGCAGCCTCTCCCGCCGTCATGGCCACAAGAGCCATGACAGCGACAAGAGCCATATGCAAGTGCCTTGCCATTATTCAGTATAAAGGGGGGTAGGATAGCCTAAACTTTAAACTTTAAACTATCTCCTCTTATTGCGTCTCTGCTGCTCGCGGAGCATAGCCTCCTGCTGCTTCTGGGCCTCCTCGAGTTTCTGAGCCATCCAGCCCTTCTTCTTGGGTTTCTTGGCATTCTCGGCCATCTTGGCACGCATCTTGTCCTCCGACACAAACTTGCGGAAAGTGAAAGTCATGAGGATCGTGATGAGCAGCGACAGGAAGTAATAATAGCTCAGGCCCGCAGCATAGTTATTGAAGATAAACAGGAACATCACCGGCATCAGATACATCATCCACTTCATGCCCGGCATGCCCGACGAGGCCTGGCTCTGCATGTTGAGATAGGTGTATATAATATTGGTGGCGGTCATCAGCAGACAGAAGAGACTGATATGGTTGCCGAATGTCGATGAAATGAAGGGGATATTGGCAGTCCATGACACGATGGCATCGGGAGCCGCAAGGTCTTTGGCCCACAGGAACGACTCGCCGCGCAGCTCGATGGCCGACGGGAAGAACCAGAACATGGCCACCAACACAGGCATCTGAAGCAGCATGGGCAGACAGCCCGACATCGGGTTGGCCCCGGCACGCGAATAGAGTGCCATCGACTCCTGCTGACGCTTCATGGCGTTCTCATTTCCGGGATATTTGTCATTGATAGCCTTGATTTCAGGCGCGAGCAGACGCATCTTGGCCTGTGAGATAAGGCTCTTGTAAGTGAACGGATAGAGGATTATCTTGATAAAGATGGTCAGCAGCAGGATGATGATGCCATAGTTGCTGATAAACGAGCCAAGGAAGCTGAACACGGGGATGATAATCAGCGTATTGATCCAGCGGAATATAGGCCAGCCAAGCGGAATGAGCTTGGTAAGATGCATGTTTTCCTCGGGGAAGACCGTCTTCTCCACCTCCTTCATCACGGGATAGGAGTTGGGACCGAGATACATCACAAACGAGGCCGGATTGGCAAGCGAGGCCGAATAATCGAGCGTGAGCGCGATATTCATCTGCTTGATAAAGTCGGGATTGTCCTTAAGCTCTGAGCTTGAAAGCTCGGCGGCGGCAAAGTTGCCGCGCGACATGAGCACTGCCGAGAAGAACTGATTCTTGCAGCTCACCCACTTGAGTCGCTGCGTTATATCTTCCGAGTCATCTCCGCTCTCGCTGAGATTGTCGACATCACCGTCGGGATACATATAGTACAGGGCCGAGTTGCGCTCCTCAAACACGCGTCCGGCCTCCAGGCGGCGCATCTTCTGGCTCCAGGTCATATCCATCGTGGCCACCGAAGTGGGTATGATGGCCTGCATACCTTCCTGCACCACATCGATATTCACCAGATAGCTGTCGGAGGGCAGCATATAGCGTATGCCCCACTTGGCTCCGTCGCCGAGGTCGAGCATCATGCACACGGTCGAGTCGTTCTCGACCACGGGCTGGAAGTAAAACTCGCGTGTCTCGAAACGCTGGCTGGCCGAAGTGAGTGTGAACGAATACATGTCGGTGGCCGGGTCGAGCAGTGTCACCTGGGTCGAGTCATAGCTGCGATAATCGTTGAGCGAAGCGCGCGATATGACACCGCCCTTGTTGGAGAGCTCGAGGGTCACGAGCTTGTTGGCGAGCTTCACGGTAGTGCTGTCACCCGAGAGATGACGGGCAAATCCGCGATAGCGCGCGGCTGTGGCGAGACCCTGACGCAGAGCCTTGAGAGCCGATGCGGCAAGCGGTGTGCCGAGCGACGAGGTGTCATTGCTCAGCAACTGTGCCACCGACACGGCCTGGCCTTTAGCCTCGACAGTGCCGCCGACATTGCCCTCGGCGTCAAGCGTGAGGTTCATGCCCTCGACACTGAGACGGGCAGTATGGGCCGTAGTGTCGGCCTGGCCGAGCTCGCGGATGGTCGAGGCTATCGAGGCCACTTCGGCCGGGGTGATGGAGTCGAGCGTGAGAAGCGAGGGGTCATCGGCCTTCTGTGCGGCCTCGGCCTCCATGCGTGCGCGCTCCTGACGCTGGCGTTCAAGTTCTTCGGCCGAGGGCTGGTTGAGCCACATGAAACCAAAGATGACGAGGCCCATGAGCAACAGGCCTGTAAGGGTGTTCTTATCCATTATTTATTCTTTTCTTCTTTATATGCGATTGCCGATTTGATAAAGTCGAGGAAGAGCGGTGAGGGAGAGAGCACGGTCGAGGAATACTCGGGATGATACTGTGTGCCGATAAACCAACGGTGGTCGGGCAGTTCGACAACCTCGACCAGACGGGTGTCGGGATTCTCGCCCACACACTTCATGCCGGCCTCCTCAAAACGGGCGCGGTAATCGTTGTTAAACTCGAAGCGGTGACGGTGACGCTCCCTGACCTGAGGTCTGCCATAGGCGGCTGCCACTCTCGAGCCTTCGCGCAACACACAGTCATAAGCCCCGAGACGCATGGTGCCGCCCATATTGTGGATGCTCTTCTGCTCTTCCATCAGGTCGATGACATTGTCGGGGGTGTTGGGGTTCATCTCGGTCGAGTTGGCCTCCTTGAGCCCGAGTACATTGCGGGCAAACTCTATCACCATGCACTGCATGCCCAGGCAGATGCCGAAGGTGGGAATGTCATGAGTGCGGCACCACTCGAGAGCCACAAATTTGCCCTCGATGCCGCGCTGGCCGAAGCCGGGTGCGATAATGACACCATCAAGCCCCTCGAGCTGGCCGCCTACGTTGTCGGGATTGACCTTCTCGGAGTGGATGTAGCGTATCTTCACCTTGTGGCCGCAATAGGTGGCAGCCTGGAAGAGCGATTCGTCTATCGATTTGTAGGCATCCTGCAGCTCGACATATTTGCCGACGAGACCAATGGTCACGGTGCTCTCGGCCGAGTCCATGAGCGAGAGGAAACGGTTCCAGTCGGTCATGTCGGGCTCGCCCTGCGGGAGCATATCACATTTTTTCAGCACAATCTCGTCGAGATGCTGCTCGTGCATGAGCACAGGCACCTTGTAAATCGACGGAGCGTCGACGCTCTGCACCACCGCGTCGGGCGACACGTTGCAGAACTGAGCGATCTTCTTTCTCATTCCGGCCGGAATCTCGTGCTCCGTGCGCAGCACCAGGACGTCGGGCTGGATACCCACCTGCTGCAACTGCTTGACAGAGTGCTGGGTCGGCTTGGTCTTGAGCTCCTTGGCAGCGTGAATAAACGGCACATATGTCAGATGTATGCACACACAGTCGTCCTCAAGCTCCCAGCGCAACTGGCGCACGGCCTCAAGAAACGGCAGGCTCTCGATGTCGCCCACGGTGCCGCCGATCTCGGTGATGACAAAGTCAAAATCGCCGGTCTTGCCCAGAGCCATGACGTTGCGCTTGATTTCGTCGGTGATGTGAGGGATAATCTGCACGGTCTTGCCCAGATAATCGCCGCGACGTTCCTTGTCGATTACGCTCTGATAGATGCGACCGGTGGTCACATTGTTGGCGCGTGTGGTCTGGATATTGGTGAAACGCTCGTAGTGTCCGAGGTCGAGGTCGGCCTCATGGCCGTCCACTGTCACATAGCACTCGCCGTGCTCATAGGGATTGAGCGTACCCGGGTCAATATTGATATACGGGTCAAACTTCTGGATTGTAACTTTGTAACCGCGGGCTTTCAGCAGACAGGCGAGCGAAGAGGAGATAATGCCTTTGCCCAGTGAAGACACTACGCCGCCGGTAACGAATATGTATTTTGTTTCCACGCTGATAATAGGTGTGAGTGATTGCTATCTTTTTAACAAGGTGCAAAATTACAAAAAATTACACAAGTGCCGCAAACTAACCCCCACGAATTTCGTCCCAAAACATCATAATTGGAATATTTGTTGTAACTTTGCAGAAATCCGGATAATGAGATAATGACTATGATAAAAAATCTGCTCTTCGACCTGGGCGGCGTGATAATGAATCTTGACCGCATGCGCTGCGTGCGTGCCCTCGAAGCTCTCGGCATGCCCGATGCCGCCGAGATGCTCGGCGAATATGGCCAGAAAGGTCCCTTCCTCGCACTCGAAAAGGGCGAAATAACCCCCGACGAGTTTCACCACCAGATGCGCCCCCTCTTTAACCGCCCTGTGACCGACGACGAAATCGACCGTGCCTTTGACCTCTTTCTCACCGGCATCCCTGTCAGCCGCCTCAAGGCCCTGCGCGAACTGCGCCGCCGCTACAAGGTGTATCTGCTCTCCAACACCAACCCTATCATGATGGACGGCTACATAGCCGAGCAGTTCCGTCAGGAGGACCGGGAGATGACAGACTATTTCGACGGCATTGTCACAAGCTACGAGGCCAAGTGTTACAAGCCCGACCGCGCCATCTTTGACTACACCTGCGCCCACTGTGGCATCGAGCCCGAGGAGACCCTCTTTTTCGATGACTCCCAGGCCAATGTCGACGCCGCGCGCCGTCTCGGCTTCAACGCCGCCCATGTGGCTCCCGGCAAAGAGTTCACCGACATACTCTGCGACGTATTGTAAATTTTCCCCCACACCTCCCCTCTCACACCAATGAATCTCATCACCAAATATGACACCTCATCGCGCCGCATAGCGGCCGTGGGCATGTATGACGGCGTTCATGCCGGCCACAGGTTTCTCATCGACTATCTCGGAGTCGAGGCCCGCAGCCGCGGGCTCGTACCCTCGGTCGTGACCTTCTCGCGCCATCCGCTCTCGGTGGTGCGCCCGCTCGAAGCCCCGGCCTTGCTCAACACTCTCGATGACCGCGTGAGGCTGCTCTCACAGGCCGGCGCGCAGGATGTCATACTGCTGAGTTTCAACGAATCGCTCCGACGCATGAGCGCGAAAGACTTTCTGTCGATACTACGCAAGAAATTTGCCATCGAGGCCCTTGTAGTCGGCTTCAACAACCGTCTGGGCCACGACCTCGTCGACAGCATGGAACAGTATCGCACCATAGGGCGCGAAGTAGGCGTAGAGGTCATCGCCGCCCCTGAATATCGCGGACCGTTCGCGCCGGTCAGCTCGTCGGCCATACGACGTCACCTCATCGAAGGACGTCCCGAGGAGGCCGCCAAGCTGCTCGGCTCGCCCTACAGCCTGCGCGGCAAGGTCATAAACGGCAAGAAACTCGGGCGGACATTGGGATTTCCCACCGCCAACCTTGCTCTGCCGCCGACTCCGGTGCTCATACCCAAGACAGGCGTCTATGCGGCTTATGTGACCACCCCCGACGGTGTGCGCCGGCAGGCTGTGGTCAACATCGGCTACCGTCCCACCGTGAGCGAGGACGGCGCGTCGTCGCGCGCACTCTCGATCGAGGCCCATATCTTCGACTTTATCGGCTATATATATGACGAGGAGATAACCGTCGACTTCATCAGCTATCTCCGGGCCGAGAAGGCCTTCCCGACCACGGCCCGGCTGGCCGCGCAGGTCAAGGATGACATTGCCGCTGCAAAAAAGCAGCTTAAAGACAGCATCGCGTCAAATTAGAGGTTGTTTTTTCGCAGACCGAGCCGTGGACACATGCCGGAACGCACCTTTTTAATCCAGCCCGCGCACAAATTTTTATCCCTGCGCACCTTCACCCTCTCCATCACGATTTTCGCCTAAATTTGTGCACGGGAATTGAAAATTTTAAGGGCTTGCCGCTATAAATCCGCAAAAAATCCGTAACTTTGCAACCCGTTATGAAATACGGATTTGACAACGAGAAATATGTAAAAATCCAGTCCTCGCACATCAAGGACAGGATAGCCAAGTTTGGCAACAAGCTCTATCTGGAGCTCGGCGGAAAGCTTTTTGACGACCATCACGCAAGCCGTGTGCTTCCCGGTTTTCAGCCCGACAGCAAGTTGCGCATGCTCAGCCAACTGGCCGACCATGCGGAAATCGTAATCGTCATCAGCGCGGTCGACATCGAGAAGAACAAGGTGCGTCAGGACCTCGGCATCACCTACGACATGGACGCCCTCCGACTGCGCAGCGAGTTTCAGAAGCGCGGCTTTACGGTCAACTCCATCGTCATCACCCACTATAACGGCCAGGCCAGTGCCGACGCTTTCCGCGCACGCCTCGAGCGCATGGGCATCAAAAGCTATGTACATTACATCATCGACGGCTACCCTGCCAACGTCAGCCTCATAGCCTCGGACGAGGGCTTCGGCCGCAACGATTATATCGAGACCACCCAGCCCCTTGTCATCGTCACAGCCCCCGGCCCCGGCAGCGGCAAGATGGCCGTGTGTCTGAGCCAGCTTTTCAACGAGCACAAGAGAGGCGTCGAAGCGGGCTATGCCAAATTTGAGACCTTCCCCGTGTGGAATCTCTCGCTCCGTCACCCGGTCAACATAGCCTATGAGGCCGCTACCGCCGACCTCAACGATGTCAATATGATTGACCCGTTCCACCTCGACGCTTACGGTGAAAAGGCTGTCAACTACAACCGCGACATCGAGATATTCCCCGTGCTCAACGCACTCTTCGAGGGAATCTACGGCTCCAACCCCTACAAGTCACCCACCGACATGGGCGTCAACATGGTCGGCTTCTGTATAGATGACGATGAGACCTGCTGTGACGCCTCGCGCAACGAGATAATACGCCGTTACTTCACCGCCCTCAACCGCATGGCCTTGGGCGAGAGCAACGATGCCGAAATCAACAAGATAGCCCTGCTGTTCAACCAGGCTGGCATAAATCTCGACTATCGCCGCACCATAGCCGCCGCCCGCGACCGCGCCAAGGCCGAGGATGTACCCTGCTCGGCCATAGAGCTTGCCGACGGCACCATCATCACGGCCAAGACCTCGCCGCTGCTGGGCCCGAGCGCGGCTCTCATACTCAACGCCATCAAGCACCTCGCCGGCATAGACCACAACGTCAAACTTCTGCCGCAGGATCTTATCGAGCCGATACAGCACACCAAAATCAGCTATCTCCGCAGTCATAACCCCCGCCTGCACACCGACGAGGTGCTGGTGGCTCTCTCGGTGCTCAGCCGTCAGGATGAGAACTGCCGCCGCGCGCTGGAGCGTCTTCCCGAGCTTAACGGCTGCCAGGTGCATTCCACCGTCATGCTCGGCGAAGTGGACCACAAAATCTTCAAAAAACTCGGCGTGGGACTCACCTGTGACCCGGCCTTTAAGAAGAAAGTTTAAAAAGTTTAGAGAGTTTAGAGAGTTTAAAGTTTAGAGTTTAGACTCACATTTCGTCATATGACCACTGCCAAAAAGCCACTCATAGGCCTTACGCTCGGCCAGTTGCAGGAGGTGGCCGCCTCGATAGGGCTGCGACCTTTCGCCGCCAAGCAGATAGCACGCCGGCTCTACGTGAGCCGCGCCACCGACATCTCCGAGATGACCGAGCTGCCCAAGGCGGCCCGCGCGGCCCTCGAAGAGAATTACACCGTGGGACGCACCGCTCCACGGCTCGCGTCGCGCTCGACCGACGGCACTGTCAAGTATCTCTTCTCGACCGAAGGCTACCTCACACGCGGGGCCGGGGGCCGTGACATAGAGGCCGTGTATATCCCCGACCGCGACCGCGCCACTCTCTGCGTCTCCTCCCAGGCGGGGTGCAGGATGGGGTGCCGATTCTGCATGACAGGGCGTCAGGGCTATCACGGCGACCTGAGCGCGGCCGGCATCATCAATCAGATACTCTCCATACCTGACTCGGAGTCGCTGACCAACATAGTGTTCATGGGCATGGGCGAACCGATGGACAATGTGGACGAGGTGTTGCGCGCCATCGAGATACTCACCGCTCCGTGGGGCCTCGCATGGAGCCCCAAGCGCATCACCGTGTCGAGCATAGGCAAGCTCGACGGACTGCGCCGTCTGCTCGACGAGACCAAAGTACACATAGCCATCAGTGTCCACACCCCCTATACCGCCGAGCGCGAGGGTCTTATGCCGGTGGAGCGTGCGTTTCCGCTCACACGCGTCATCGGGCTGCTTCGCGACTATGATTTCGCCCACCAGCGCAGATTTTCGGCCGAATATATCATGTGGCGCGGTGTCAACGACGATATGCGGCATGCCGACATGCTGGCCCGAATACTCAAGGGCACGGATTGCCGCGTGAATCTGATACGCTTCCACGCCATACCCGACTTTGAAGGCCGCCCGGCCACCCGCGAGGCCATGGAACGTTTCCGCGACCGCCTGAACGAGCTTGGCATCACGGCCACCATACGCGCCTCGCGCGGCGAAGACATCGAGGCTGCATGCGGAATGCTCAGCGGTGAACAATCGGCCGCCACACAACCAACCGCCGCCCAGACCCACCAGACTCATGAGTAAGGAATCGAGTTTCTGGTTTCCGCTCCTGCTGCTCACCCTGGCAGGATTCACCTTCAACACATCCGAGCTGATACCCATCGGACTGCTCAGCGACATCGCCGGGTCGTTTGGTGTGAGCGAAGCCCGCGCCGGACTGCTCATCACGGTCTACGCATGGGTCGTGGCACTCATGTCACTGCCCCTGATGCTGCTGTTTGCCCGAGTGGAATATCGCAGGCTCATGACCGGAGTCGTCACGCTCTTTTTTGTCAGCCACATAGCCACAGTGCTCTCCACCGGCTATTACTCGCTCATGGCCTCGCGTATCGGTGTGGCATTGGCCCACTCGCTGTTCTGGTCGATAGCACCGGCAATGGCCGTAGCCGTCACCCCGCCGCAAAAGCGTGCCACCGCCCTCTCGACCCTCGTGGCCGGAGGCGGCATAGCCCTCATAGCGGGGCTACCGCTGGGACGTGTGCTCGGACTGGTGGCCGGATGGCGCATGGCCTTCGCCGCCCTCGGAGGTCTGTCGGGACTTATCATCATAGGCCTGCTGACGATTTTTCCGACACTGCCCCAGGCAGACGGAGACGTGTCACGACGTCAGATGCTCCGCAGCCTGGTGACATGCCGTCCGCTCATCGTAATCTACATCATCACGGCTGTCATAGTCACAGGCCATTACACCGGCTACAGCTATATCGAGCCTTTCATGATACAGATAATCGGCATGACCGAAGAGGCCGTCACGCTGACACTGTCGCTCTTCGGCGTGGCCGGACTGCTCGGCAGCTACATAATGTCGCGCTATTATTACCGCCACTCGGGCACACTTATACTCACGGCCTGCATAGGATTTCCGACCGTGATGGCCCTGCTTCTTCCGGCCGGCCACATATCACCGATATTGCTTGGCGCGCTGTGCATAGCCTGGGGCCTGTGCATGACCATCTACAACATAGCCTTCCAGAGCGAGATAGTCGGGCTCTTCCCGACCGACTCGGCTGTGCCGATGAGCTTCTACTCAGGCATCTTCAACCTCGGCATCGGAGCGGGAGCGTTTGTCGGCGGCATAGTCTGCGACCATTCGCTAATGGCCTACATAGGCTATATCGGGGGAGCCATCACCCTCGCCGCCTCAATCTACTGCATAGTCCGCTATATGCCCATGCGCAAAGTGCCCGACCGGCCGTGAGAGGCACACAGCGCGAACGCAAGTCAAAACTATTTTGACAATTACAATAATTTTCCTTATTTTTGCAAGGAAAAATCCCTGACCTCCCGCTATGATACGTACCTATCTGCTCCGCGCACTCATGATGCTGATGCTGCTCATACCCATGGGCGGATGTACCATCAGCTACAAACTCAACGGAGCGGCCATAGACTATCAGGTGTACAAGACCATATACGTGTCACAGTTTCCGATACGCGCCGCACTGGTGTATCCACCACTGCAGCAGACGTTTGAAAACGAGCTTCTGGATTATATAACCCGCAATACGCGCCTGTCGACAGTAGACTCGGGGGGTGACCTGCAACTCGAAGGCGAAATCACCGGTTACTCGCTCTCGCCCCAGGCCGTGACGGAGAATGCCTATGCATCCAAGACCCGTCTCACCATCACGGTGCGCGTGAAGTATACCGACACACGCCAGGAAAGCAACGATGTAGACCAGACATTCAGCGCGTATCGCGACTTTGACTCGAGCGAAATGCTCACCGACGTGCAAGACCAGCTCTGTAACGAAATATCCAAAGAACTTGTAGACCTTATATTCAACGCCACTCTCGGCAACTGGTAAAAATCTCCCTCCCACACACTTATACGCCATGAATGAAGCCCTGACTCGAGCACTCGCAACGCTTACCGACCCCTCAGCGGGGCCGGCCATTGACGATGTGGAGACTCTGACGAGGGAATATCCGTTCTTTGTACTCCCGGCCGTGCTTGCCCTGCGCCACCGGAGCCAAGATATTTCGGAACCGCTGCGCCAAAAGCTGATGAATATCATAGCCCTCAACTCGCCCGACCCGCAGGCAATGTTTATGCTTGCCGATGTGGCATATGAGGACTGGGCACAATTCTATCCAGCGGCATCAACAGGCGTGACCACCAACGACGCCATCACAAAGTTTCTGGAGACATACGGCCACACCGACCCGCGCGAGGAGGCCCTGCTGGAGCGTCTGATATTCAACCCCACGCCCGACTACTCCACCCTGCTCGCCCGCGAGCAGGAGCAAGATCTGCCCGAAGCCCCCGCTGACCCGGCTGACAACTCGCAGGACGCGTTAATCAACTCGTTTATACTCAAGCACAAGGATGACGAGTCAGACCTCCTGCCGACAGCCCCCTCCACCCAAGAGGAAGAGCGCGAGCCCCAAACCGAGGCGACCGAAGCCACCACCCCTCCCGCGGCAACCGCGCCCACCCCGGCTCCGGCTCCGGTGCACGACACATCGCTCAGCGAAAGTCTGGCAAAAATATATATCAGGCAGAAACGATATGACAAAGCATTTGAAATTATTCACACTCTAAGTTTGAATAATCCAAAAAAAAGTGCTTACTTTGCAGACCAATTGCGTTTTCTGCGCAAGCTCATCCTCAACCGCGACAGTGCCAACAATAGCAAATAACTAAAAATCACCTATATAACTATGTACATTGTACTGATTATCCTGACGCTCATCTGCGCCGTATTGCTCATCTGTGTAGTGCTCGTGCAGAAGTCCAAGGGCGGAGGCCTCTCATCGACATTCGCAGGCTCCAACCAGATAATGGGCGTACGCCGCACCAACAGCTTCATCGAGAAACTCACATGGGGTCTGGCCGGAGCCATCTGCGTCCTCGCAGTACTCTCGACTTTCTGCATGCCCAAAGCCATCGTAGGCAACTCGCGCGTGACAGCCCCCGTAGCTACCGAGCAGACCGTTCCCGGCAACTTCAACACACCGGCACCCGAGGCAGCTCCCGCAGCACCCGAAGCTCCCGCCGCTGAAGCACCCCAGGCTCCCGAGACTCCCGCAGAGCCCGCCGAGTAATCAGCCTTTCCCCCCATTATCGGGCGACACACCATATGGCCTGCACTGACGCGTCGTGAACTCACGCGCATCGGCGTAGGCTTAAAGTGTATATACCACTCGCAACCCACTCCCGCGGTCGGCACCGCACCGTCAAAACGCGGCCTCAGGCCTCACCAATCAGCCCCACAACCAACCACCGAAGCATGAAAGAACTCTGGTCACTATTCAGACGATTTGTCCCGCCATATAGAAAATATCTGATATTAAATATTTTCTGCAACTTTCTCGCAGCCTTTCTCACCCTATTCTCGTTTGCAATAATCATCCCCATCCTGGAGATATTATTCAAGATACGCGAAGCCAGCTATCACTTCATGGCATGGGGCGACGGCTCGTTCAAGGATGTGGTAATCAACAACTTCTACTATTACACGCAGGAGTGCATCTCGGACTGGGGCCCTATAGGCACGCTCGCCGCGATGGCCGGGCTCCTGGTGTTCATGACCATGCTCAAGACAGGAGCCACTTATCTGAGCAGCTTTTTCATCATCCCGATGCGAGCAGGCATAGTGCGCGACATACGCAACTATGTGTATGACAAAATCGTACAGCTCCCTATAGGATATTTCACCAACGAGCGCAAAGGCGACGTCATGGCACGCATGACGGGTGACGTGGCCGAGATAGAGAACTCAATCATGTCGACACTCGACATGCTCTTCAAAGACCCCATCATGATCATCGTGTGTCTGGGCATGATGCTTTTCCTCTCATGGCAGCTCACCATCTTCGTGCTGTTGCTCCTGCCCATAGCCGGCTCGGTGATGGGACGCATAGGCAAACGCCTGAAACGCGCGTCATTTGAAGCTCAGAGCCAGTGGGGCGTGCTCATGAGCAATATCGAAGAGACGCTCGGCGGCCTCCGCATCATCAAGGCTTTCAATGCCGAGGATAAGGTGAAGGCACGCTTCCATGACGGCAATCAAGAGTTTTTCCGCATCTCCCGCGCCGTGCAGCGCAGACAGTCGCTCGCCCACCCCATGAGCGAGTTTCTCGGCACGATAACCATAGCCATAGTGCTCGTGTTCGGCGGCACCCTTATACTCCGTGGCACTTCGGGAATGAATGCGGCATCGTTTATCTATTACATGGTGATGTTCTACTCCATCATCAATCCGGCCAAAGACCTCACTAAAGCAATGTACAGCATCCAGCGCGGTCTGGCGTCGATGGAGCGCGTGGATGCCATACTAAGTGCCACAAATCCCATCCAGGACCCTGCCAAACCGGAAGTAATAAGCGAGCTGAAGGGTGAAATCAAATATCGCGACGTGACATTTGGCTACAATCCGTCGGTACCCGTGGTCAGGGGTGTCAACCTGACCATACGTCCGGGCGAGACGGTGGCCCTTGTGGGACAAAGCGGAAGCGGCAAATCGACTCTCGCCGACCTGTTGCCCCGATTCTATGACATAGACGGGGGATCTATCACGGTGGACGGCCATGACATACGTTCGCTGCGGGTGCATGACCTGCGCGGCATGATGGGCAATGTGAATCAGGAGGCTATATTGTTTAACGACACGATATTCAACAACATCGCTTTCGGCGTGAAGAACGCGACAATGGAACAGGTGGTCGAGGCTGCCAAGATAGCCAATGCGCATGACTTCATAACCGCGACTGAGGATGGCTACAATACCTGTATCGGTGACCGCGGCTGCCGCCTGTCGGGCGGACAGCGTCAGCGTCTCTCCATCGCCCGTGCCATACTCAAAAATCCGCCGATACTCATTCTCGATGAGGCGACTTCGGCTCTCGACAGCGAGAGCGAAAAGCTCGTACAGCAGGCTCTGGAACGTCTCATGAAGGACCGCACGACTCTGGTTATCGCACACCGACTCTCTACTATAAAGAATGCTTCGCAGATATGTGTAATGCATGAGGGCGAAATCGTTGAGCACGGCACGCATGCCGAGCTTCTGGCTCTCGACGGATATTACACAAGACTCGTGGAAATGCAGTCAATGAAATGATCAGAGTTTAGGAGTTAAAAGGTTAAAGTTTAGGGAATAGCTTTGCGGCTGCTTGATGCAATCCGGGCTATTCCCTAAACTTTAACCTTTTAACTTTTAAACTCTACACTTCCTCCCATTCGGCGTCGGAAATCTGGGGCTCGCGGGGGGTATAGGCACGCTTGTCGGTGGCAGAGGCCTGAGAGGATGCGGGGTCGCCGGTACGGACCGTAACTTCCTCAAACTCGATGTACTCGCCTTCGTCACGGCTGAAAATCTTGCGTCTTGGGCCTCGCGGGGGTTCCTGACGCTGACGCGACTGCTGCTGACGAGGCTCGCTCTGCGCGCCAAAGGGAAAACCCTGGGCCTGTGCTCCGCCAAAGGTCTGACGGAACATATCATTGACTTTCTGCTGCATCTTCCTTCGCATATAGCGGGCAAGCCATGGCTTCGCTACAAGCCACAGGAAATAGACAACAAAAATAGTTATAATCGCTGTAAACATAATATACAAATAAATAATAAGAGAGAATAATGCCATCCGAGGCTTCCCATCCTGCGCCTCTATACTCTAACTCCCCGCCCTATTCGTCGAAATTCTTCCTGCCGAGAAGCGAGATGAGGATGTAGAGCACAATGGTCCATGCCAGACCGGCCACGCCTTCGGTGACCACAAAGAGTATGCCTGCAAGCAGGACGGTGTAACGGCGTACATTGCTTTTGAAGCCGAGGCTCTTGACCTTGAGCGAGAACATCTTGAGCTCGCTGACCATGAGCAGCGAAAACACCACTACGATGACGGTCATTACTATGTCGCCGGGCCAGCCGTGCGATTCAATCCAGCCGAGGACTCCGACCCAGAATATGGCATTGGCGGGAATGGGGAGTCCGATAAACGACGTGGTCTGACGGGTGTCAACATTGAATTTGGCCAGACGCAACGCGCCACACAGGCCTATCATCAGGCCTACAAGGCTGAGCCACATCGAGGCACCGGCAGCCACATAGGCATTCATTACCAAAAAAGCGGGAGCGAGTCCGAAGCTGACAAGGTCGCTGAGCGAGTCGAGCTCCTTGCCCATAGACGAATATGCTCCGAGCGCGCGGGCCGAGAGTCCGTCGCAGAAATCAAACACCGCGGCGGCTCCGATGAGCACCCAAGCCCACTGACGCGCGACGAGCGGACCGAAGGTCATGCCGTCGTGAAAGGCAAGAACGATCGCCAGGCTTCCGCACAGCAGATTGAGACAGGTGATGGTGTTGGGAATATAAGTCTTTATGCTTTTCACTTTTGCTGTTTCTTTAGGTGAGCCACCTCGGTGATGCCGCCGGTGGTCTTGTCACCGATTTTTACGAATATCTCTGCATCAAGCGGGAGATATATGTCGACTCTGGAGCCGAATTTGATGAAGCCCATGTGGTCTTCGATGTTGGACGGCTCGCCGGGGCGCGCGTAGGTGACGATGCGCCGGGCCACCGCACCGGCAATCTGACGCATGAGTATTTCCTGGCCGTTGGCGGCGCGTATGAGCACGGTGGAACGCTCGTTTTCGATGCTCGCCTTGGGCAGATAGGCACTCAGGAAGCGGCCGGAATGGTGCTTGACCATCAGGACCTCGCCGTCGGTCGGAAACCAGTTGGCATGCACGTTAAACACCGACATGAACACCGAGAGCATCCTCACCTTGCGGCGCAGTACCTCGGGCTCAAAGACCTCCTCAAGAGCCACGACAGTGCCGTCGACAGAGGAAACCACCACATTTTCCCTGTTGCCCTTGAAAGTACGGCGCGGGGAACGGAAAAAGTTGACCACAAGAAGATACAACACAGCCGATATGCCCGAGAATGTCATAGGAATCGCCTCAGGACGTATAAACATCCATGCCGACAGATTGACTATTACCAGTATCAGCATGAGCACTACAAGTATGTTGGTACCTTCACGGTGTATCTTTACCCTCATCGGTGTTTTAAGGTCTTTGCTCGGCCAATGGGCCGTATGGAAAATATATCTATATGTTTAATATGCAAAGATAGTCTATTTTTTACATTATATCAAACTATCCACCGGAAGAATAGCAAAATTTAATAAAAAAACTAAAATTCCGAGAAAGCGAGCGGAAGTGTAGAGCGTACGGAGGGGAGAATGTAGACCTTGTCGCGGCCGACAAGGAGCACACGCACATCGTGGCCGGCAAGCGTCTCATATTCAAGCAATGCCTGGCGGCATGCGCCGCAGGGAGCCACGGGGTCGGCCACAAACTCGCCGTCGGTGCCACGCGCGGCCACAGCTATGGCCTCGAAACGGGCTTCGGGCCAACGGGCATGCGCATAATAGCAGGTGGTGCGCTCGGCGCATGTGCCCGAGGGGAAGGCAGCGTTTTCCTGATTGGCTCCGGTCACTACCTCGCCGTTGTCGAGAAGTATGGCCGCTCCGACGTGAAACTTACTGTAAGGCGCGTAGGCCCGGCCTGTGGCCTCGCGGGCCTCGTCGACAAGGCGGCGGTCGATGGCGTCAAGTTCGTCAAAACTCATCTCAATCACAGGCACACAGACGTTAAACTCCTTCATAATCGTTTAGATTTTATATGTTCTGAAAAGATTTTCACACCCGTCCTCGAGCAAATCGAGCACAAGTTCAAAGCCTTCGGCCCCTTCATAATAGGGATCAGGCACATAGTCATAACGCGCGGAGGGAGAAAAATACTCGGCCATGGCGTGGATTTTGGTCTCGGCCTCGGGCGACGGGGCTATACGGCGCAGATTGGCAATATTGGAGGCATCCATGCCGATTATGAGGTCAAACCGCTCGAAATCCTCTTCAGTGACCTGACGGCAGTGGTGGGTAAGCTCAAGTCCGCGACGCCGGGCATGGATGCGCATACGGTGGTCGGGAAGCTCGCCGATGTGGTAACGGCCCGTACCGGCCGAGTCAATGACCCAACGTGAGTCTTCACCGGCTTCACCGACAATGCGGCGCATGACACCCTCGGCGGCCGGAGAGCGACAGATGTTGCCGAGGCAGACAAACAGCACTTTGACAGGAGTGGCGGGTGTATCGATATGATTATTCTTGTCCATATGGTTTTAGAATTGATGTAGGGGGTGTAAAGTTCGTAAAATTCTCTGAAAGATACAAAAGTTTATGATGATACAAAAGTTTCATAAGGACAGAAGAAACATAAGTCTTTATATCGACATGAGTACAGGAGTATTTTTCATTACATTATAAATAAAAGACAGGAGCACAGCGAGTGGATTGATTCACTCCTGTGCTCCTGTCTTTAACGGGAAGGGACAGAGGGTCCCCTGCATGTATTTACTCGCCGGCGATGGCTATGGCCACGCGGTTGCGGTTGTTTACATCAAACGGCTGCTCGGTGTCGCCCTTGGCATCAACCGAAATGCGGTCGGCCGATATGCCGGCTGCACGGAGTGCGTCGGCTACGGATTCGGCGCGCATGCGCGAAATCTTCATGTTGTAAGCGGCGGTGCCTGTGCCTTTGTCGGCATAGCCGGTGACAGCCACCTTGGCTGCGGGATTAGCCTTCATGTAGCTGACAAGCTCGTCGACCTTGGCCATCTCCTCTCCACGCACACGCGATGAATTGATGACAAAGAAGACGTCAATCTTCATCGGTTCGGCTTTCTTCACTTCAACAGGTGCGGGCTCGGGAGTAACCACGGGAGCGGGTTCGGGAGCAGGTGCAGGGGCGGGAGCAGGCGCAGGGATGTCCTCATAGACGGCGGGAATCACGCGCGTGTTGGAGCCGAGACGGATGGTGACACCCACGAGGCCGTTGTATTGCCAGTCGAAGCTGCTGCCGCGCTTGGAGTTGAAATGGTCAGAGAGCATGTTGGCGTTAGCCTCGACGTTGATTGCCACACGGGGGCTTACCCAAACGTTGAGTCCGAGGCCGGCGCGGGGAGCCACGCTCAGACGATGACCGTGCCACAGTTTCTCAAATCCGGCACCGGCATTGGCCAAAGCCACGGCTTCGTCGTTATGGAAAGCTCCGTTGAGGCCTACGCCAAGAAAACCGTAGAGGTCGAGTGTGCGGCCGGGATTGAATCCGCAGATTAGGTTGGTCAGCGAAAGCACTGCATCGACATTGCCCTGAATATAGTTGTATTTATAGGTGGCATAGGGTGACACCCAAGCTCCGCGTCCCTGCCATCCGCTCGCGCCGAAACGCAAGGTAAATGCCGGGGAGAAGGAGTAGCCTGCATTGATGGCGGCTGCGGGTGAGATGAGATCCTTGGTCTTGTTGGCCTCGCCGATGGTGTAGCCGGCACCGGCCTGAAGCTGGAGCGACCAATGGGGATTGAACTCTGCGCGCTCGGGCTCGATAAGTCTGCGCGTCTCCTGTGCCTGAATGCTGAACGACGACAGCATCATGAGTGCCGCCGAGAGTAGAACTGATGATTTCTTCATTGTTTTATGCGTGGTTTATGTGATGAATATTCGCGAAATTTAGTATCCGGCAAAAATAAGCCATTTCAATCACGCATAAAACAGGGCTTTAACATCCGTTGTCTAAAATTCAAGACTTTTACGTGGCAATATGCGCATCACTCCCCGGGGAGATACAAAAGTTTCATAAGGACAGAAGAAACATAAGTCTTTATATATTGAGACCGGATCATTTTTCATTACAATATAAATAACAGACAGGAGCACGGCGAGTGGGGGTTGATTCACTCCTGTGCTCCTGTCTGTTATTTCAAACGGGCCAGTGCAGGCTTTATGTCACGGGATTATTCGAGGTCTTTGGGGACGGCGACAATCTTGAGGTTGCAGTCCTGGATGAACTCGAGTATCTTGGTACGCTCAGGCGACTCGTCAACGTCGGCTTCGATGCGCTTGAGGGCGTTGAATACCGATGTGCCGGTCTGATAGAGGTGACGGTAACATTTGGCAATGTCGTCGACACGCTCCTCGGTGAGACCTCCGTGCTTGCGCAGCAGATAGGCGTTGACACCAAAGTAGCTTGTGGGATTGTGGGCCATGATGCAGAAGGGGGGCACGTTGCCTGTAATGCGGCATCCGCCCTTGATGAGCACCCATTCGCCAACCTTGGAGTTTTCGTGGACCACGACACTCGAAGAGAGGATGGTGTTGCGTCCGATCTCCACGTCGCCGGCTATCGAGACGTTGTTGCCGATGACCACACCGTCCTGTATGTGCGAGTCGTGGCCGACGTGAGAGTTGGCCATGAGCGAAGAGCCGGAACCGATGCGTGTGCCGCCCTCGGTCTCGATGCCTCGGTTGATGATGACGTTTTCTCGTATCACCACGTTGTCACCGATGTAGCAGTAGGTGAAGCCACCTTTCCAGCGGAAATCCTGGGGGTCGGCACCTACAATCGCGCCCTGATATACTTTGCAGTTTTTACCCATGCGGGTGCCGCGGATGATGCTTGCAAATGGCATAATCACGCAGCCGTCGCCTATCTCCACGTCCTTGTCGATGTAGGCAAACGGATGGATGGTGACGTTGTCGCCAATTTTGGCCGACGGGTCGATGTGAGCTTTGTCGCTAATCATGTCTCTTATGGTTTAAGGAGTTACTGCAAAGAATCAACGGCCGCCGCCGAGATTCTGATAGAGGTTGATGAGGGCGCGTGAGGCGGCGAGATTGGTGGTAATCTGCGAAGTCTGCGCGCCGAGGAGATTCTGCTGGGCAGTGAGCACCTCGAGATAGGTGGTGGAACCGTCAAAGAGCAGGAGCTCGTTGGTGATGTCGACGGCCTTGGACATATCTTCGACCTGAAGGGCGAGCCACTCCTGCTTCTCCTTGCACTTCTCATAGGTGGTGAGGGCATCGCTGACGTCGGCGGCCGCGCTCATGATGGTGTATTCAAAGTTGTTGAGAGCCTGCTTCTGCTGAGCCTTGGCAGCCTCGAGACGGGCGATGTTCTGACCGCGCGAGAAGAGGGGAGCCGTAAGCTGTCCGCCAAGCTGCACAAACCACTCGGCGGGGTTGCTGATGATGGAGCCGAGAAGGTTGGTGAATCCGCCGTTGGCCGTGATGGCAAGCGAGGGATAGAAAGCGGCACGGGCCGAGGCTGTGGTGTAGTAGGCTGTGGCGAGAGCCATCTCGGAAGCACGCACGTCGGGACGGGCAGCCAGTTCGCACATGGGCACCGAAGTGCGCGCGATGGCGGGCATAGAGAGATTGGCACTTGCGGGGATTGTCCACTTCTGGGGCATCGTGTTGAGCAGGAGCGAGAGAGTGTTGTTGGCCTCGTGGAGCGACATCTCGATGTCGGCAATCGACGACTCGATGCTGTAATACTGAGCCTCGCTCTGCACAACGGCGTTCTCTCTGAGACGTCCGGCTTCCTTGAGGTCGCGCATCAACTGCACACTCTGCTTCCAGAGCTCGGCAGTCTCTCGCGAAAGCTCGAGCTGGCTCTGAAGGGCGGCGATGGTGTAGTAACACTGTGCCACGCCGGCTATAATCTGCGAGCGAGTGGCCTGCTCGTAGGCCTTGGCCTGAAGCTCGGCACTCTCGGCAGTGCGGCGCGCATTGCGCAGCTTGCCGAAGATGTCAATCTCCCAGTTGACAGCGAGGGGGAGCTGGTAGCTCCAGTCGCTCCACCGGCTCATCATGAACGAGCGGTTGGCACTGGGAGCGAAGGCCACCGAGGGAAGATAGCTCAGACGCGCACCCTTGAGCTGGGCGTGGGCGATGTCGACGTTGAGCTTGGCGTTGCGCAGGTCTTTATTATTGGCCAGCGCGCGCTCGATGAGGTCGGTGAGCATAGGGTCGGTAAACACCTTGTGCCAGTCGAGATTGCCGAGGGCATCGGCCTCGGGTGTCTGCTCGAGAGCCTGTGCATACTCGTTGACGACAGCACTGTTGACCTTCTCGGGGCTGTAAGTGGAGTATATCCCGCAGCCGCTGAGCGCGCCCATGCTCAGTGAGGCGGCCAGAAGGAGTGATATGTTTTTGATTTTCATATTGTCAGATGATTGACTTGTCGGGAAGAGCCGTAAAAGCCGGGGCGACGGGTGTGCACCCGGCTTTTACGACATCCAAGACTGTAGACTACGATTATTTAGCTGAATACTGCTCGATTTCGTTCTCGATGCCTTCGTTGTCGGTATCCTCCCACTTGAGCGGGGTGAAGCGTTCCTGAATCTTCTGGAATATCACGAAGAGGGCAGGCACGATGAACACCTGAAGCACCATACCGATGAGCATACCGCCGATTGAGCCTGTGCCGAGGGCACGGTTACCATTGGCACCCGCACCGGTGGCGAACATCATAGGCAGAAGACCGATAATCATGGCCAGCGAGGTCATGAGAATGGGTCGCAGACGGGCAGAGGCACCCTGGATGGCAGCGTTGACCACCGACATGCCGGTGCGGCGACGCTCGACGGCAAACTCCACGATAAGGATGGCGTTCTTGGCCAAGAGACCGATGAGCATGATGAGCGCGATCTGCAGATAGATATTGTTGGATATGCCGAATATCTGAGCGAAGATGAATGTGCCCATGAGACCGAACGGAATCGAGAAGATTACCGCGAAGGGCAGAATGTAGCTCTCATACTGGGCCGAGAGGAGCAGGTAGACGAAGAGCAGACAGAGACCGAAGATGATGGCGGTAGTGCTGCCGGCACCCGAAGCTGCCTCCTCGCGGGTCATACCCGAGTATTCATAGCCGAAGCCCGGGGGAAGAGTCTCGGCGGCGACACGCTCGACAGCCGCAAGACAGTCGCCCGAGGTGTAGCCCGGAGCGGGCTGACCGGTAACCGAGATGGACTGGAACATGTTGAATCGGTTGAGAAGGTCAGGACCGTAGACCTTGGTCAGTGTCACATAGTTGCTCACCGAAGCCATCTCCGCGCCATTGCGTATCTTGATGGCCGAGAGAGTCTCGGGATTGATACGAGCCTCGGGAGAAGCCTGCATCATGACACGGTAGATCTTACCGAAGCGGTTGAAGTTGGAGACGTACATACCGCCGTAGTAACCCTGGAGGGTGGTGAGAATATCGCGGGGCGAGATGCCGGCCTGCTTGGCTTTGGCGGCATCGATGTCAATCATGTACTGAGGGAAGGAGGGGTTGAACGTTGTCATGGCCACCTGTACCTCGGGCTGGGCGTTGAGCTGTGCGAGGAATCCCTGAACCACGGCAAAGAAATCGTCGACGCTGCCGCCGGTCTTGTCCTGCATCTTGAGTTCGAAACCGTTGGTGAGCGAGTAACCCGAAATCATAGGGGGTGCGAACATCACCACGCGTCCGTCCTTGATGGCCGCACCGGTCATGGCATAGAGCTTGCCGAGGATGGCATCGGAGGTCTGGTCGGCCCGCTTGCGGTCTTCCCAGTTTTTGAGCTTGATAATAAATGTACCGTATGTCGCACCCTGTCCGGCCATGAAGGAGTAGCCCACAATCTTGTTGCGATACTCAATCTCGGGGACAGTGGCAAGAATCTGGTCAACCTGGTCCATCACCTTCTCGGTGCGCTCCTGCGATGTGCCCGGAGGCATGTCAATCATACAGAAGAGCGTGCCGGTGTCCTCGTTGGGCACAAGGGTCGAGGTGGTGATGCTCATGAGCCACACGAGCACGGCCACGGCAGCGGCCACGATGCCAAATGAGGTAATCTTGTGGTTGATGAAGAAGGTGGTGCACTTGTCATACACCTTGAGGATGCGGCCGAAACCGATCTCGAAGCCACGGTGGAAACGCTTGCCGAAGATGCCGAGCACTGTGACGATGGCACACACGGCTGCAATTGCCAACTGGAGAGGCTTGTGGATATTATACCATCCGAGCACCATGAATGTAATGGTGGCCACGAGGAAGGCAAAGGTGATGAGCGGGGGAAGGTCGAGAGTGAAGCGACGCTTGGCCTGGCCCACAACAGCCTCGCCAGCCGCCTTATAGGCTGCGCCCATGCGCTCCTTGAGAGTCGACTCGTCATGTCCCTTGAGGAACACGGCGCAGAGCGCGGGCGAGAGTGTCAACGCGTTGAGGGCCGAGATACCGATGGCGATGGCCATGGTCAGACCGAACTGGCGATAGAACACACCCGTGGTGCCGCTCATGAACGACACGGGGATAAACACGAGCATCATGACGAGCGTAATCGAGATGATGGCACCGCCGATCTCGCTCATAGCGTCGATAGAGGCCTTGCGCGCGCTCTTGTAGCCCACATCGAGCTTGGCGTGCACGGCCTCGACCACGACTATGGCATCGTCGACCACAATCGCAATCGCAAGCACCAGAGCCGAGAGGGTGATAAGGTTGATGGAGAACCCGATGAGGTTCATGAAGAAGAATGTACCCACAAGAGCCACGGGGATGGCGATGGCGGGAATGATGGTGGAGCGGATGTCCTGAAGGAACACGTAAACCACAAAGAACACAAGGATGAACGCCTCGATGAGAGTCTTGATAACCTCGTGGATAGAGGCGTCAAGGAAGTCGTTGTTGTTCATCGGCACGGCTATCTCGAGGCCGGCGGGAAGCTCCTTTTTCATATTCTCGACCACCTTGAGACAGTCGTCGATGATCTGTGTGGCGTTGGAGCCGGCAGTCTGGAACACGATACAGCCGGTAGAGGGATAGCCGTTGAGAGCATTGGAGAATCCGTAGGTCACACGGCCGAGCTCGACTGTGGCAACGTCGCCCAGACGGAGCACCTCGCCGGTAGGCTTGGCGGCAACGACAATGTTTTCAAACTGCTCGGGGGTGGAGAGACGTCCGCGATACTTCATGGTATACTGGAACGACTGGTCACCCTGCTCGCCGAAGGCACCGGGGGCAGCCTCGATGTTCTGCTCCGACAGAGCATAGCTGATGTCGGTAGGCATCAGGCCATACTGGGCAAGCACCTCGGGCTTGAGCCAGATACGCATCGAATAGTCGGCACCGAATGACATGACGTCGCCCACACCGCTTACACGCTGAAGCTGCGGAATCATGTTGATTTTGGCATAGTTGTCGATAAACTCGCTCGAGTAGCGGCCCGAAGGATCATAGAGAGCCACCATCATAAGCATTGACGACTGACGCTTCTGGGTGAGCACACCCACCTGGGTCACCTCGGAGGGGAGAAGGTTCTGAGCCTTGGCGACACGGTTTTGCACGTCGACGGCAGCCATGTCGGGATTAAAGCCCTGCTCGAAATATACGGTGATGTCGGCCGAACCGGTGTTGGTGGCGGTCGACTCCATATATGTCATGCCCTCGGCACCGTTGATAGCCTCTTCGAGAGGAGCAATCACCGAGTTGAGCACAGCCTGGGCATTGGCACCCGTGTAGGTGGTTGACACACGGATGGTAGGCGGCGCGATGTCAGGAAACTGGGTGATAGGCAGCGAGAAAAGGCCGATCAGACCCAGCAGCACGATGAATATCGAAATCACCGTCGACAGCACCGGCCTGTTAATAAAGGTATCTAATTTCATTGTTTCTACAGTAAGTTATTGCGGATGGCGGGACGTAACCGACACGCCACCTTCGAAAACTCTATACTTTTGAATATACTCTGTGAATTGTTAACCCGAGCGGAGGATTACTGCTGCGGAGCCTGCTGAGCCTGGGCTGCGGCTGCATCGACGGGATTGATGACCATGCCGTCGCTGAGCTTGGTGCCCACACCCTCGACAGCGATGCGGTCGCCGGCCTTGAGGCCCGAGCTTACCACAAAGTTCTTGCCGTCATTGACGGTCTCGATGACGATGGGGGTAGCCACTACTTTATTGGAATCGTTTACGACATAAGCGAAACGCTTGTCCTGAAGCTCGAATGTAGCCTTCTGGGGGATGACGATAACGTTTTCCTGAAGATCGGGGATAATAATCTGACCTGTCGAACCGCTGCGGAGCACACCCTCGGGGTTGGCAAAGAGGGCACGTACGCTCGAAGAACCGGTGTTGTTGTCAATGACACCCGACACAGTGGCCACCTTGCCCTCAAGGGGATAGGTAGAGCCGTCGCTGAGCTTGAGCTTCACGGCGGGCATAGCCTTGATGGCAGCGTCGAGCGACTTGCCCGAACCGGTCATGTTGAGAAGGTCTTTTTCGGTAAGCGAGAAGTAGGCATATACCTGAGAGTTGTCGCTCACAGTGGTAAGCGGCTGAGCCGACGAGGGGCTTGCGAGCGAGCCTTCACGGTTGGGGATCTGACCCACCACGCCGTCGCTGGGAGAAGTCACGGTGGTGTAGGCGAGATTTTTCTGAGCGTTCACGAGAGCAGCCTTGGCGGTAGCGAGCTGAGCGTTGGCCTGCTGGAGCGAGTTTTCGGCCAACTGATACTCATACTGCGAGATGATGTTCTTGTCAAGAAGAGCTTTCTTTGAGTCGGCAGTCATCTTGGCTGTGTTTACGGCAGTCTGGGCCGAGTTGAGCGAAGCCTTGGCCTGGTCAACGGCAGCCTGGAACTGCACCTGGTCAAGCGTGAAAAGCACCTGACCCTTGCGCACACGCTGACCCTCGTCAACATGTACTTTAGTGATGAATCCTGTCACCTGCGGACGGATGTCGATGTCGGTCTTACCCTTGATGGTGGCGGGGAAGGTCGACTGGAGGTCCGCACTCTCGGGCGAGAGAGTCACGGTGGCGATCGACGGGGCGGGCATCTGCATCTGCTGGCCCTGGTTGCCCGAGCAGGAGGCGAGTGCGGCAGTGGCGACAAGCGCGGCCATACTGCTCAGTTTGATTGACGAGATTGGTTTCATTGTTTCGTTTTCGTCTTTGTTTATTATACCTATGTTTTTATATTGTTTTTGACGCTATGGTTATCCCTCTTTTTTGGTTTTGAGCCAAAAATTCACGCAAAGGTACAACGAAAATCTCCGACTTTGGAAAAATGTATCAACATTTTTCGAGTATAAATACCAAAAGGCCCAATTATTCGACCTTTTGACCAATCACAACCGTTACTAAATGCTTATTTATGTTAAAAGAATTTGCAGTAAGCCTACATATCGTCCGACCACACCGCGCATGCCGGCAGAGAGCCCGAGAGAGAGGAGCCAGCCCTGCGGGGCGCGACATTCATTGTCGGGGCGAGGCCATTGTGTATCAAAAAAAAAATGTGTAATTTTGCAGATATGATTAAGTCTCCTTACCGTCGTGGAGCCGATGACGGATTTCTTTTCGGCATATACCTGACTGTGATGTTTTTCGCGTCGATATTCGCGGGAAGTTTCGCACCGCTGTCGCTGCTCGCCCTCGTCATGATGGTAAGCGTGCCTATGGTGATATACCGGTTCATGCGCTCCTATCACCGCAGCCTCGGCCCTTCGGGCACATTTGCGATGCTGTGGATGCAGGGAGTGATGATATTTTTCTGCGGCATGCTCATCGCCGGCTCCGCGCTGGTGGTGTACATGAAATGGATTCATCCCGGCTTTGTGGTCGAGCAGCTCACAGCAGTGGCCGCGCTCAAGGACTCGATGCCCGGCACACAGGTGGATTTCGCCGCCGATGTCGCCGCCAGGATGCTCGAGGCTCGCTTCATCCCCGCCCCTATCGACATCGTGACCGAGATGATAATGCTTGCCATCGTCACAGGCTCTCTTCTGTCGATGACTATCAGCGGCATATTTACCCTTCACAGAAAGCATAGAGTATAAAAAAGTTATAACTGCCATTATAAAACAAATGGATATATCAGTCATAGTGCCCCTCTACAACGAGGCCGAGTCTCTGCCCGAGCTCACGGCCTGGATAGACCGTGTGATGAAGGAGCACGACTTCAGCTATGAGGTGATACTCGTCGATGACGGCTCGACCGACGACTCCTGGCGCGTGATACGCGACCTGGCGGCGGCCAATCCGGCCCTGCGCGGAGTGTCGTTCAGACGCAATTACGGCAAGTCGCCCGCCCTCAACACTGGTTTCGGCCTCGCTGCGGGCGATGTGGTCATCACCATGGACGCCGACCTTCAGGACTCGCCCGACGAGATACCCGAGCTTTACCGCATGATACTCCGCGACGGCTATGACCTGGTGTCGGGATGGAAAAAGAAACGTTACGACCCGCTGTCAAAGACTATTCCCACCAAGCTCTTCAACGCCACGGCACGCAAGGTGAGCGGCATTCACAATCTGCACGACTTCAACTGCGGCCTCAAGGCCTATCGTCTCGAGGTGGTCAAGCACATCGAAGTGTATGGCGACATGCACCGCTATATACCTTATCTTGCCAAAAATGCCGGCTTTGACCACATAGGCGAGAAGGTGGTGCAGCACAGGGCGAGGAAGTATGGTTCGACAAAGTTTGGCCTCGACCGTTTTGTCAACGGCTATCTCGACCTGGCCACACTGTGGTTTACGGGCAAATTCGGAGCCAAGCCGATGCATTTCTTCGGACTGCTTGGCTCGCTGATGTTTATCGTCGGCTTCATAGCCGTCATGGTAGTCGGCTTCGGCAAGCTGTGGGACATGTATCACGGCAATCCCTACCGTCTGGTCACCGACTCGCCCTACTTTTATCTCTCGCTCACCATGATGCTGCTCGGCACTATGCTCTTCCTCACCGGTTTTATAGGCGAGCTCATCGTGCGCAACTCTCCCTCACGCAACCGCTACGAAATAAAAGAACAAATCTGAGGTCAATTAGTAATTAGCAATTAGTAATTGGCAGTTTATACAACGATGAATTCATATCCCGAACTATACGCCCTGGCTCAGCAGCGGTATTCCTGCCGCTCATATGCAGCCACTCCCGTGCCTGAGGATGTACTGATGGCCATACTCGATGTCACACGCCTGGCTCCCTCGGCATGCAACCGCCAGCCGTGGCTCTTCGTCATCGCCGACAGCGATGACGAGCGCGAGGCTGTGGTCAGAAGCTATCAGCGCGACTGGATCAAGTCTGCTCCGGTCTACATCATAGCCTGCGGTCTTCACGACAAGGCCTGGCACCGTCCGTCTGACGGCAAAGACCACACCGACGTCGATGTCTCGATAGCCGTCGAGCATCTGTGTCTGGCCGCCACATCGATGCACCTCGCCACATGCTGGGTGTGCAACTTTGACCAACAGATAATCCGCGAGGCTTTCCGCCTGCCCGACAATATGGAGCCTATCGCCATCATCCCGCTCGGATATCCGGCCGAAGGCTCTCAGATACCCGACAAAAACCGTCTCCACCTCGCCGACATCGTGCGCCGTGGCAAATTTTCGGAATGAAAAGCCTATTTTACATCTCCGTCGCCACACTCCTGACGGCCTCACTGCTGACTGGCTGTAACACCACAGGGTGTACCGAGAACCAAAATTCGGTGCCCTTGGCCGGATTTTACTCCTACTCCTCAGGCGACGCCGTTGCCATCGACTCGCTCGCCATCAGCGGAGAGGGCGCGCCCAACGATTCGCTGCTCGTCGGACCGTCGGAACGAGCCTCACAGGTATACCTGCCTCTGCGCGCCACCGAGACATCGACCACTTTTGTGATAAAATATATGCAGAAATCACTCGCCCAATACGGGGTCGAGGACCGCATAACGTTTTATTACGAGGCTCACCCGTGGTTTGCCTCCGAGGAGTGCGGAGCGATGTATCACTACCGCATCACCCGAGTGTCACACACCACCCAGTTGCTCGACTCGGTAGGGGTGGCCGACTCGCTCATCACCAATATCGAACGCGAGACCATAGGACTCTATTTCCGCACCTCCGAGCCCGACGAGCCGGAGACTCCCGACACACCGGAAACACCGGAAGAACCCGATGTGCCCGACACACCGGAGACTCCAGATGAGCCGGAAGGACCGGAAGAGCCGGGCGAGAACGTTGGCGACACCTTTTATAATATCTCCCGGTCACAGGCCGCTAACTATCCGCTTCAGGAGGTAGCGCGCCATGAATAGACTCCTTGCATTCCTGGCGGCACTCATGTTTGCCGCAGTCATCATGCCCCTCTCGGCCCAGCGAAGAGTCACCCCCGTGACACCGCGTGAGCCGGGCAGCACTCCGCAGGTCACCACCAATCTCAAACAACAGGTGGACTCATCGCGCCTTGTCACCACTATCGACGCCCACGGCAATACCGTGATGGTCGACACGGTGACCGGTCTCGAATTTGTCGACTCGACCCTGCTCAAAGCTCCCCCCAAGATGGAATATCCGCTGCTGCATGAGGTCATAGCCGGCGTCAACGTGTGGGACCCTATAATGCGCGCTCTCGGCCAGAAATACGGACTCGGAGACGTGTGGGCCGAACTGAGCATGCACAACCGCTACTTTCCCTTCTTTGCCGTGGGCTTGGGCACCATCAACGAGACTCCTGCCGACAAAAACTTCACCTTCAAGAGCCCGGTAGCTCCCTATTTCAAGATAGGCGGTTCTTACAACTTCTTCTACAACTCCAATCCCGACTACCGGCTGCAGATGGGTCTGCGTTACGGGTTTACCACCTACAAGTGGAGCGCGCTCGACGTCACCGTCGACGAAGGCTACTGGGGCACCCCCTCGACCTATTCGCTCAAGGACATCGGCAACACGGCCGGATATCTGGAAGTGACGTTTGGCATCAAGGTGAAAATCGCCGGCAACTTCTCGGCCGGATGGACCATCGTGTATCACTCCATACTGCACGAATCCAAGTCGGCCTATGGCAATCCGATGTATATCCCCGGCTACGGCAAACGCAACGGTGCCATAAGCGGCAATTTCTCCATTATGTACACCATCCCGATAAACAAAAAGACAGCCACCGAGGTTAAACAATCAGAAGAAGGCTTAAACGGTGTTTAATACCCGCTCCGGCCTCCGTGACCACCTGTATTCATCAAAATAATCCCAGACTCCCACATGATAGAACGCATCGTAATCATCGACAACGTTGACCCGGTCAGCTTTTACGGCGTAAACAACAGCAACATGCACCTGATACGCAACCTTTTTCCAAAGTTGCGCATGGCCGCCCGAGGCTCGGTAATCAAGGTGATAGGCGACGATGCCGAGACAGCCGAGTTTGAAAAGAAAATCAAGGAGCTGGAGGAGTATTGCTCACGCTACAACAAGCTCACCGAAGAGGTCATACTCGACATCGTAAAAGGCAATGTGCCGACCGAACCCAAACACGACGACGTGATAATATATGGTGTGAACGGCAAGCCAATCTCGCCCCGCAACACCAACCAGGCCCTGCTTGTGAAGGCTTTTCGCGAAAACGACCTCACCTTTGCCCTCGGACCTGCCGGCACGGGTAAAACCTATATCGCCATCGCGCTGGCTGTCAAGGCCCTGAAAAACCGCGAGGTGCGCAAAATCATACTCTCGCGCCCGGCCGTGGAGGCGGGCGAGAAGCTCGGTTTTCTGCCCGGCGACATGAAAGACAAGATTGACCCTTATCTGCAACCGCTCTATGATGCTCTCGAGGATATGATACCGGCCGTGAAACTCAAAGAGTATATGGAGACCAATGTCATACAGATAGCTCCGCTGGCGTTTATGCGCGGCCGCACGCTCAACGATGCCGTGATCGTGCTCGACGAGGCGCAAAACACGACAGTACATCAGATCAAGATGTTTCTTACGCGCCTCGGCATGAATGCCAAGATGATTATCACAGGTGACGCTACGCAGATTGACCTCCCGCGCTCTGTGCAGTCGGGTCTGATACAGGCTCTGCATGTGCTCAAGAATGTGCCAGGCATCGGACGCATCGAGTTTGGCAAAAAGGACATCGTGCGCCACTCGCTCGTGCAGCGCATAGTCGAAGCCTACGAACGACATGACGCCGAGGAGAGTATAGAGGATAAAGGTTAAAGTTTAGAGGAGCAATGCTGAAATTTTTGGCATCGCTCCTCGACTCTTTTTTATCCCTATTTTGTTTCTATAAACTTTAAACTTTAAACTCTAAACTCTATAACTTAGCTACGGCATTGGCCATGGCCGGTGACGAGATAGCGGTAAGTGGTGATTTCCTTTAGTCCCATAGGCCCGCGCGGACCGAGTTTTTGCGTGCTGATACCTATCTCGGCTCCGAGACCAAACTGCGCACCGTCGGTAAATGATGTAGGCGCGTTGACATACACACACGACGCATCGACCTCGGCCTGGAATCGACGGGCGGCTTCGTCTGACTCCGTGACTATGCTTTCGCTGTGGCCCGAGCCGTGACGCGCGATATGGTCGATGGCCTCATCGATAGACCCGACCGTATAAACACCCATTTTATAGTCCATCCATTCACGGTCGCGGTCAGACTCCGCGGCCTCGACAAGCAACGTCTCCGGATAATGTCCCCGAAGAGCCGCGAGCGCGTCGGCATCGGCGTGCAGCTCCACAGCCTTGGAGGCAAGCGGGGCACAGAGCGCGGGGAGGTCGGACAGACGCGAGCGGTGGACAAGCAGAGAGTCAAGAGCATTGCATACACTCACCCGGCGCGTCTTGGCATTGTCGACAATAGCGGTCCCGATGGCAAGGTCTCCGTCGGCATCGAAATAGGTGTGCACCACCCCGGCACCCGTCTCGATGACAGGGATGCGGGCGTTGTCACGCACAAAGTCTATGAGGTTGCGTCCGCCGCGCGGTATGCACACGTCGATATAGCCAACTGCGTTGAGCATCTCGGCCGTGGCTTCATGAGTGGAGGGGAGGAGCACCGCTACGTCAGGGCTGATGCCGTGGGCCTCGAGGGCCTGATGAATCAGCGCGATAGCCGCACCGTTGGATGTCTCGGCATCGCGCCCACCTTTGAGCACACAAGCATTGCCGCTCTTGAAGCAGAGCGAGAACACATCAAAAGTCACATTGGGCCGGGCTTCGTATATAACGCCTATAACTCCAAACGGCACCCTCACCCGACGTATGAGCAGACCGTTGGGAAGTGTGCGCCGCTCTATCTCCTCGCCGACGGGCGACGGCAAGGCGGCCACGTTGCGCATATCGGAGGCTATGGAGCCGAGTCGGTCGGCCGTAAGCCGCAGGCGGTCATAGAGAGGCGAGTCGGGACTCATGCGCGCAAGGTCGGCGGCATTGGCTTCAAGCAAGGGGCCGATATTGTCTTCGATAAGCCGGGCAAGCGTCAGGATGACTGCATTGCGCTCGGCGTCAGTGATATTGGCGATGGTGCGGGACGCCTCTCGCACCGACCGGAACAGAGAGTTGTTTTCGGACATGTCGGATATGCAAAATAGAATGAGCCCGTGACCCGGGTCATTCAGGATTCAAAATTATAGAGATAATCATAATGTATCACCGGCCGATGACCATGGCGGCCCATCGCAGCGAGAGTGTCGGACGATGAGAGTGATGCACGGCCCACACCGATAGCGGAGCCGTCGGGAGCAAGTATATTGACGATGTCGCCCTCCTCCCATTCACCATCGACCGAGGTTATGCCGACCGGGAGCAGACTCACTGCCTTGTCGCTCTGCAACACTCGGGCTGCCTCACGGTTGACGCGGATTATGCCCTTGGCAAACGACGAACTGTGGGCTATCCATCGCTTGATGTTGCTCAGAGGCTGTGGCGAGGGGCGAAACACGGTGTGGGGCACTGTGTCGGGCGACTGCAAAAGGTCGACCAGCACACCCGGACGGTCGCCACGCGCTATAATCACGGTGATGCCCTCATCGCTGACCTTGCGTGCTATGCCACACTTGGTGCCCATGCCACCGCGGCCAAATCCGCTCTTGGCGGCGACTACATATTCACTCAGGTCGCGCCCCGGAGCCACTTCGGGGATAAGAGTTGAATCAGGATCGGAGGGAGCACCCGTGTAGATGCCGTCGACGTTGGAGAGTATCACCAGCGTGTCGGCGTCAAGCATGGCGGCTATGAGTCCTGAAAGCTCGTCGTTGTCGGTAAACATCAATTCGGTGAGACTCGCGGTGTCGTTTTCATTGACAATCGGGAGCACTCCGTGCTCAAGCATGGTGAGCATGCATGCCCGCTGATTGAGATAAGAGGTGCGCGATGAGAAGTTTTCCTTCTGCGTGAGCACCTGCCCGACCGTGATGCCGTAGGAGTCGAAAAGCTGGTTGTAAAGATTGATGAGATGTATCTGGCCTATCGACGAATAGAGCTGACGCGCGGCCACGCTGTCGAGCTGACGTGAAGGCGTAAAGGCTCCGCGACCACAGGCTACGGCTCCGCTGGAGACGAGTATCACCTGATGGCCGAGTGCGCGGATGGCCGCTATCTGGTCGACTAACGCCGAGAGGTTGGTGGCATTGGGTTTGCCGTCGGGACGCGTGAGTATATTGCTCCCGACCTTTATCACTATACGCACTTCTTTTAATTAGTAATTATCAATTAGTAATTAGTAATTTTTGGAGAGCCTTGTCGGATGCTATTTATTACAGGAGGCTTTGAGGCCGTTGATTACTGCCGATGAGAAACCGGAGTGCTCCATAGCGTTGAGCCCTCGTATGGTAATGCCGCCGGGAGTGGTGACTTTGTCAATCTCACTCTCGGGATGCGCTCCGGGCTGCGAAAGGAGTGATGCGGCCCCGATGAGTGTCCGGACGATGATATGCTGGGCGTCGGAAGCGCGAAATCCGAGTTCGACACCTCCTTCCATAGCCGCCCGCACATAACGCATGGCATAAGCTATGCCACACGAAGCCAACGATGTCGCTGCAGGGAGCTGCTTTTCCTCGATGACCATAACTGTGCCAAGGCGCGAGAATACCAACAGCGAGCGCGTACAAGCCTTCGGTCCGTCGACCTGAAAGGTCATTGACTGACATTGCGACACTGCGGTGTTGGGCATAATGATACAATAGGGGGGCAAGAGAGGGTGCTCGCTGTCGTCAGTGTGACGGACAAGCCAACCGGCTATCTTATCAAGGGGAATGCCGGCAGCGACCACCGCCACCTCGGTGCGCGAGTAGTCGATATATGGCTTTATCTCATTGATTACCTGCTCTACCAGCCAAGGCTTTACGCAGATTATCACCAGGTCGGACTCCGCGCCTACAGCCTCGACATTGGAAAGGGTCACGCGTGCCCCCTCGGCGGCAAGCGGCTCGAGCTTAGCGGCGGTAGGATTGGAGACGGCCACAGACAACCCGGCTGATTGCTGCGGAGAGACCTCATGGGCCGGCCGAGAGAGGAGTCCGCGGGCTATAGCTCCGCCCATGGCTCCTGCACCGATGATGGAAACTTTCATTATGTTGTGATTTTACAGCCTGAGCTGAGTGATTGAAAGCAAAGTTAAGATTATTTTGTCAGAATGCCAAATATAATCATGCCGGTTATCAACCGTTGTGGCATCAAAGCTATAACATCGCCATATGCTACATTATTCTTTGTAGAACAGGCGCGCACGCTTACTTGTTAATATTTTTTAACATAAAGATAATTGTATATCGTCCTTGTCATTGTATCTTTGCAATGCAAATCAGAGCGAACAGCATTCATGCCTCGCTCTCTGACGGGAGATTACATCACCTCGGCAATTTGGCTATACCTAATATATATTATATGAGGCCAAAAGTGATGGGACGGCTCTTCTCCCCCAGATCTTAGGTTGCTAAGATAATTATGTGACATATCTGCGTCCCGTCTTGCAGAATCAACGCCCCAGCGTCAGCCGTAAGAAGAGCCCATTCAGACTCTTGTCTTACGGCAATGTTGACGCTACATGATTCTTCAAGACATAATGATGCAGGCCGTCAACTCAAACATTACTAATCATAAGGAATTACGGTATTCTATGCTGGCCATGACACCACGCGCAGTGGCGTCACGGTTTTAAACGCATACACTTATTATTGTTGACTTTAGTGCTTATCAGTGTGATACGCGACGGGCGACTCCAAGTCCACGCCGTGCTTTTTTATGTCTTGTGCATTTTTTGTTACGTTTTGCTGCGCTGTAACAATTTTGTAATATTTAAATTTACCCCGCATCACCTTGATTAATAAATATATATTCCGATTTTGAAATTAATTTTACACTTCTGTGATTTTTTCAGCAAACACAAATCACACTATTATCCTGGGAGGTTATAACTTTGAACTATCGGAAGGAAATAAGCCCGGCCGACGGACTCTACACCATTCGACAAACCTCAAACGTTCAACTTTTTATAGCATAACTATTATGGCAAACAAAGAATTTGAAGCTAAACTGATGAGCCTCCAAGGCAATCTGCTCAACTTTGCCTATATGCTCACCTCCAACAAGGATAACGCCCACGATCTGCTCCAGGACACCACACTCAAAGCACTCGACAACGAGAGCAAATATGTTGACAACACCAACTTCAAGGGCTGGGTGTTCACTATCATGCGCAACATATTCATCAACAATTATCGCCGTAATGTAAGATCGCAGACCGTGGTCGACCAGACCGACGACCTGTATCACCTCAATCTCTCCCAAGACTCCGGCCTCGAGAGTCCCGAAGGCTCCTATGGAGCATCAGAGATAACCTCTGCCATCAACGCTTTTCCCGAAGAATATCGCGTGCCGTTCTCAATGCACGTTGCCGGATATAAATATAACGAGATTGCCGAAAAGATGAATCTTCCGCTCGGCACCGTCAAGAGCCGCATATTCTTTGCCCGCAAGAAACTTCAGGCACAGTTTGCCGACTATCGTTAGGCTGCGCCCCCACACCACTCTCCCCTCCCCCATCACGGACTATTTATTTGCGAATCGTATTCAAATTTAATATAGAGATCTAAATGACATACAAGCTCTTGTGAAGAAGCTCCCCGATATAATGATTGGTATATAATATTAGAATCTTTTCAACTGAATAATCTAACAAAAGCGTGCCGGGTCGATTGGATATCGATCCGGACGCAACAATATATGCATGTTATAAATTGTTAACACAAGCGAGATTTTTGTAACGAAGTTGTCGGGGTTTGTAACTAAGTTGTAACTTTGCAATACAATACCACCGTAACCTAATGCGGTGAGCAAAAAAGGATAAACCATCATGAAAGGCATAGGCAAAGCTACCTGCATCATTGCAGCCACACTCTGCGTGGCGGCGGTAAGTTGCCGCACGACAGGGAACGAGGACACTCAGACAGAAAAAATGTCAGGAAGCGTCATCAAATCTCCCGCGACATTTGACAGCGACAGCGCGTATGCCTACGTAGCCCGGCAAGTGGCCATGGGCCCCCGCATACCTGGCACCCGCGCCAATGCCGAATGTGCCGAATATATCCGCACCGAACTGATGCGTCACGGGGCCGACACAGTGACCGAGCAGCGCGCCACCGTGACAGCCTATAATGGCGACCGTCTGCCCATCAACAATCTGATGGGTCGCTTCAACACAGAGGCTCCGGCAAGAATACTCCTTGTGGCTCATTATGACACACGTCCCTGGGCCGACAGCGACCCGGAGCAGATAAATCACCTCGAGCCCGTGCCAGGAGCCAATGACGGAGCGAGCGGAGTGGGCGTCATCCTCGAGATAGCCCGACATCTCTCGGTCAACAAACCGGCCATCGGAGTAGACATGCTGCTGGTCGACGCGGAGGATTACGGACAGTCGTCGGGATTTTCCAACCATGACGAGACATGGGCTCTCGGCACACAATATTGGACGGAACATATGCCCTACACCCAGGACAATATGCCTCGCTATGCCATACTTCTGGATATGGTGGGAGGTATCGACGCGAAATTTCACCGCGAGTATTTCTCCAATAACTATGCACGCAACATCGTTGACAAGGTGTGGGGCATCGCAGCCCGCTCGGGCTACAGCGACCGTTTTGTAAACCTGGACGGCGGTGCAGTGGTGGATGACCATTTGTATCTCAACCGTGCAGGCATCCCGGCTATCGACATAGTTGAATCGAAAAACGAAGTGACCAAGTCATTCTCCCCCACATGGCACACTGTAGACGACAATATGGACAACATTGACCGCTCTTCGCTCAAAGCTGCCGGCCAGACAGTGCTCAATGTGATATACAACGAAAGCATTTAAAACATCCTATCTATAAAACAAGGAGGCCGGATAAGCCTCCTTGTTTTATTTCAGGCAACGAGGCTTCTGCCCAAACCACAAAAAAATCTCCTGCATGGCCACTCGGTCGGCAGGAGTTTGAAAAGAGTGGGTGGATAGGTCTAATATCCAATCATCAATGTTAAGCTGTAATTATGAAATATTAATTATACAGCAAATATACTACACATTTATCATATTTCCAAGCGTTTTAATAAATAATTTGAAAATATTTAGTAAAAATTCTATAATACTGAATATTTGATTAACTTTGCGACACACAATAAACTAACCCCTTAAATCAGAACACAACATGTACAGCGACCCTAAAGATTGCCTTTATTGTACTAATAACGAAACACTTAAAAGTCTCATGCTCCCTATCGCCGAGCTGAGCGTATCAAGAGCATTCCTTTTTAAAGAGCAGACTTATCGCGGACGTTGCCTCGTGGCCTACAACGGCCATGTCAATGACCTAAACGAGCTGTCAGATGCTGAGCGCGACGCTTTTATGGCGGATGTAGCCCGTGTGACCCGCGCCATGCAGCGAGTGTTCAACCCCGAGAAAATCAATTATGGCGCATATAGCGACAAGCTTTCCCACCTGCACTTTCATCTCGCGCCCAAGTATGTGGACGGCCCCGACTATGGCGGCACTTTCCGCATGAATCCTGGCGAGGTATACCTCTCCGATGAGGAGTATGCCAGGATGATTGACGACATCAAGGCCGCGTTATAATCGACCACATCAAGAGCGTGTTTAATAACAAACAAAGAGCGCAGGAGTCCAGATCAGACTCTTGCGCTCCTTGTTTTTAGCAGTGCGTTAATAACAAAGACAGGAGTACGGAAGAGTTAAAATGAGTTCTCGCACTCCTGTCCTGATTTTTTATGCTACGTATTTTTTACTTACCGAAGTAGCGGCGGAAGAGGCCTTCAAAGCCGCGGCCGTGACGGGCTTCATCCTTAGCCATTTCATGAACTGTATCATGGATAGCATCAAGGTTGAGCTGCTTGGCACGGGAAGCGATGCGCATCTTGTCGGCACATGCCCCTGACTCGGCGTTCATGCGCTTTTCGAGGTTGGTCTTGGTGTCCCACACCACGTCGCCGAGAAGTTCGGCAAACTTGGATGCATGATCGGCCTCCTCGAGAGCGTAGCGACGGAAAGCCTCGGCGATTTCGGGATAGCCTTCGCGGTCGGCCTGACGCGACATCGCGAGATACATGCCCACCTCGGTACATTCACCCATAAAGTGAACGTTGAGGTCCTTCTTCATCTCGTCGTCGGTGTCGGCAGCGATACCGATTACATGCTCCGTAACGAAGTTAAGGGGCTCATTCTCGTCAAGTTCCTTGAACTTGGAAGCGGGAACGCCACACTGGGGGCACTTCTCGGGGGCTGCTTCGCCCTCATGCACATAACCGCACACGGTGCATATAAATTTCTTTTTCATTGTAATGTAGTGATATTAATGATTATTGTTGAATTGTCAATTGTTTCGATAATGCAAAGATACACATTGAAAATGACTGACGCAATATCAATTTCAAAAAAATTCTTAAGAAACAAGCCGTGGCTCAACCCGTGTGGGGAACGACGTGTTGTAGAGATAAACGTTAACTCTAAAGAATAAAAGATTATGGATTCAAAACAAGCAGACATAGCAAAATGCGCAAGCAAGGTCTCGGAAGAGGCTGCAAAGGTAAGCGCAGAGGCAGCCAAAGTGGCGACCGATGCCAGGGTTAAAGCCGACAAGGAGGCTGTGGCCGATAAAGTGGCTCAGGCCAAGGATGCGGTCGGCGACAAGATAGATGATGTGAAGAGCACCGTGGCATCGACGGTGGCCGACGCGAAAGAGTCGCTGTCGGCTTCGGCCGAAGACCTGAAGGAAAAGGCCGCTCCTATCATAGACAAAGTAAAATCGGGCGCGGCCAGCGCACTCGATTCAATAGCCGGTGCCGCCGCCAATCTGGCCGATAAACTGAAATAGACGGAGGCTGTAAATAAATAGGTATAAACCTAATACTAATCTAAAACACCGGGCCGTCTCCCCTCGGCAACAATTGATGTTGCGTGGGAGACGGCTTTTAATATAGAGTATAGGACTTGGCAGGTGTTAATTTGCGTTAAGGAAGGTTAGCACGGACGAACTACCCGCCACGACCGTGTGTTGTCAATATGATGCAGTGTAGGGGGTGCTGACGCGGATGTGTAACTATTCACGCGCCAATAAAGAAAAATTTCTTTAATTATGCGTTTATTTCGCAAAAAAGTCACTACCTTTGCATTCGGATAAGAAGATAATCATTCAATTCTAATTTCTTTTTCAGAAATATCAATTTCCACACATATATCAACCAACACTCTAACTGTTTACAATGAGTACAATTGATTTATCTCAGTATGGCATCACCGGCGCAAAGGTGATCCACAACCCCAGCTACGACCAGCTGTTTATCGACGAAGTTAAGCCCGGCCTCGAGGGCTACGAGAAAGGTCAGGAGACCGAGCTCGGCGCAGTAAATGTAATGACCGGCATCTATACCGGCCGTTCACCCAAGGACAAATTTTTCGTAAAGGACGCTACTAGCGAAAACTCTATCTGGTGGACATCAGAGGAGTACAAGAACGATAACAAGGCCATCACACCCGAGGCCTGGAAGGCCCTCAAGGCTATTGCCGACAAGGAGCTTTCTGACAAAACCCTCTATGTAGTAGACGCATTCTGCGGCACCAACCCCGACACCCGTCTGGCTGTACGCTTTGTAATGGAGGTTGCATGGCAGGCTCACTTCGTGACCAACATGTTCATCCGCCCCACCGAAGAGGAACTCAAAAACTTCACCCCCGACTTTGTAGTGCTCAATGCCTCCAAGGCTAAGGTTGAAAACTGGAAGGAACTCGGCATCAACTCCGAGACCTGCGTTGCATTCA
>ERZ778496.422-NODE-422-length-42595-cov-7.368829_pt1 | contig 42595 bp, 32 predicted proteins | sample MGYA00433099_ERZ778496 | MGnify/ENA primary metagenome ERZ778496 (study PRJEB29527, sample SAMN07138962) | mouse gut metagenome | material: feces | host: mouse | place: China:Nanjing | collected 2016-01-25 ...
GCATCTGTAATAAAACAGCTAGGCTGCCTTGAACAATTAGATTATACAGAATGCCTAATTCACATAGCCAAAATACAAAATATAAAACCGAAAGAAAATTTAGCAAATATCTGTATTACCCCATTTAGCAGCAGGAGTGATACAGATATCAGCAGAAGAATAAACTGGATTACAGACAAAGATAAATTCACTAAGAAACATTGTGCTAAAACTGGTATACTCGCTGTTGCGCTTATATTCCTTCTTTCACTTTTACCTGATTTTTTTATCTTAGAATCTAAACCGCAGAACATACCTTCGACAATTCTAGAACAATATACAATCATAAATTCCGAGAATGCTTATTATATTTATAACGATAAAGGTACATATGATATATATGTTAATGGAAAATACTTCTCGACTGTAACAAAAATTTTTGATAATACTATAACTATTTATTATAAATGAGATGAAAAATATTGGAAACTATAATAAAATTTGCTGCTGCTGTTTTGTCTGTATTTTTTATATGCAATACATACAATATTGTTAATCATTCATCAACCATAGATCCTTATCCATTCGAATCGGTATCAGAAATAGGCATTCGATCAAGTGATACTGTCTGGCTTTATAAAACTGTTGATGGCAAAACTTATCGACGTTTGTATGACCTAAATAAACAAAAATGGATCGGTGATTGGGAACTCTACCCATAAATCTTACACTTCCGCTACTTTCACAATGCACCCGCATAATTCCTTTTCCTTCCAAATTATGCGGGTGCATTTTATCCTATCAAGCATTTTTTCCCAGCAAATGCAAAACCATATTTGCGAATCCGCTCTGGCATAATGCCTTCTGCAATGAGCTCTGCTTCATACTTTTTTTCATTAATCTGCCGCAATGCTGCCTCTACAGATTCTTTCAATGTTTTTTCCTCCTCTGTATCCTGCACTTTAAACTCCAATATTATTGCATTATCATGGTTATTTTTAGGTGTCAGCATAACATCATAACGGCCAAATCCGCTTTCGCGGTTTGAAGTAATCCGAAAGCGATCTGATAATTCAACAATAAGTCCCAACACAAATCCATGATAAAAGCGCTCTGGTTCTGCTCTGCCGGAAGGCTTATTTCCAACATCAAAACTACTAAATGTTACAAGGGCAATTTGATTCATATAATGATTCATAGCCTTTTTGTCACCCTGCAGCAGTGCTTTAATAAAATCATTGTATGCTGATGAATAGTTTTTAAACCACCCTTCTATCATATCTTGGAACATCAGCTTTACTTCTTTATTTGTCAGCTTTAGAATATATTCTTCTTTTCCGGTATCTGTATCCATTGTATGTTGTTCCACTTTAAGATATCCGCTGGCAAGCAGAAGGCTCCATATTGCATACTCATTGTGTCCAAGCTGATCAAATACAATCTGTTCATCAATTTTTGTATGAAATGTTCCGCCATTTAAAAGGTTCTCCATTGTAATTTTTATATCCTTACTTCCTTCGCGTATTAATTTGCTAATAAGACTATTACTGCTTGTATTTGCCCAATAAGCCGCAAATTTCTTTTTTTCAAGAAAATGAATAATTGACCACGGATTATAAATATCCGTTCGCTCTCCAAAGGTAAAGCCGTTATACCAATCCTGTACTGCTTCTTCTTGGTCTGACAAACCAAACACAGACAATGCCTGCGAAACCTCTTGCTGTGTAAAGCCAAAAGAATCTGCATATTTATCAGAAGTTGTCGTTACCACCTCTGGATTATTTAAGTCTGAAAATATGGACTCTTTACTAACTCTTGTAATTCCAGTCAATACGCCCCTGCAAAGATACGGATTTGTCTTAAATGTTGCATTTAATAAACTTCCCATAAATGTGACAAGCTCATTCCAATAACCATTCAAATAGGCTTCCTGCATTGGTGTATCATATTCATCCAGTAAAATTATTACTTTTTTATGGTAATATCTTGTCATCAGTTCAGACAACTTTTTCAAAGCTAATGCTGCAATGTCATTATCCATATCACGTGATACCGCTTCAAAAAACACTCTGTCACTATCGCTCACCACTTTTTCCTGTTCCATTAAAAAACGGTTTCGATTATATACCTCCACAATCTCCTGACAAATCTGCCTTCGAGTGTCGATAAAGTTAATTCCCTTTATCCCCGCAAACCGTATACTTAGCACAGGATAAGTTCCTTGAAGCTGCCTGTATCGTTCTTCTTTCCATATGTTAGTACTTTCAAATAAATCTCCCCTGCCTGCATAGTCAACAGAAAAAAACTGTTCCAGCATACTAATATTCAAGGTTTTCCCAAACCGCCTAGGGCGTGTAATCAGCGTTACCTCATCATTATTTTCCCACCACTCTTTAATAAAACTTGTTTTATCCACATAAAAAACTTGTTTATTCTGGATTTCTTCAAAGCTCTGTATCCCTATCGCCACCTTATTGCGCACTGTTTTCCTCCTCCAAACTCTTGCGAATACATTCCATTGCTGTTTCCTGATCCATATCCTCTAAATGGCGCACCAATTCTGCATCCAATTTTCTATCAAATCCACAAACACTGCTGTAAACACAATATGTACAAGCGCTGCCCGTCGCGGTTCCTTTGGGGCTGTTTTGTTCATAGGGGCTTAACGAAATCTCTCCGTCAAGAATCGCGTTTCCTAACTCCTTAATTTTATGGTTTACAAAATGGGAAACCGTATTAAAATCCTGATCGGAAAGCACAGACGATGCCTGTGTAAAACTGCCGTCCTTTTTCCGCGCTACAGGGATAATTTTTGATTTCATTTCAAAGTCACTGTCAAGAAGTTCGATTATTTCCTCGTCATCACTTACAATACCCGTCATGCGCAGTTCTTCCAATATTGCATCCTCAATCTCCTGCTCATCGGGTTTTCCTTTTTCAGTTTCTGTCATGGGATCGTTTACATGGTAGTAGAGCATTGCCGCCGGAATTACGCGCTTATCAGGATTTTGGCGGCTCTGCACCTCCATTGCAGCATTCATATAGACCACCAACTGCAGCTGCAAACCATAGTAAAGCGCCGCCAGATTAAACTTACGGTTTCCAGATTTATAATCAATCACTTTTACATACAGTTTATCCTCCTTGCGGCAGGTATCCACACGATCAATCCGCCCGACAAGCTGTACTTTTTCTTCATCAGACAGCGAAATATTCACGGCATTCAAATCAGAAGTTGTCTGAAAGGACATTTCAAAATTCTCTGGTGTAAAAGCACCATGTTTTAGTTGATACTGCAAGGTCTGAATCGTACGGTTTAATATGCGGTGCATACGCGTAATCATATATTCGTTGCGCTTACTGCTATAAAGCACCGTTTCCCCATAAGATGCCGCATAGCTTTCCAAGCACTCACCTACCAGCCGCTCCCCTAATTCCTTAGGAAAATCAAACCACGTATAGCCTGCTTCCGCAAGTTTATCCGAAAAGCCCTCCAAAACGGCATGGAACACATTTCCCATATCCACGCTTTCAAAACCATATTTGTCACGCTCGTCCAATTTTAAACCATATTGCAGAAAATGTGCATAGGCGCAGGAAGCAAATTTTTCCAGACGGCTTACACTGTTTTTCAGTACCTGACCATATAAAAACTGTGCAAGTTCTTTCGGCAGGCGGCTGCCAGAGTTTTTTAGATAGGAAAAAGAAGCACGCCTCATTTGCTCAACGATCGGCGCATACTCTTGATTTCTGACATATGCGTCATAAAGTGTAAAAAATAACTGACGTTCCTCGCCAATCTCATCTGCCGCATACTGCCGCATAAAATCTACCAGATACGACAAACCATCTGCAGGCGAGTCTATCTGCTCCACAATTGGGCGAAGCTGCGGTCTTTCAATCTCAAGTTTGGGAAACAGCTTTGTCACCATTGCAATAAGATAGGCAGGGCGAATGCTTTTTCCCTCGTTGTCTACTTTGGCATAGGAAAGCACTAATCGCTTTGTTGGCTTTGTCATAATCATATATAAATACAATCGCTGTATATACATCTGCTGCCTTGGTGTCGGCGCAAGTTCAAACTCTGATGCCTGCAAAAACTCACGATCAATATCGGAAATAATACCACCCGTTCCACCACCTTTGGGGATAATGCCGTCATTTATCCCAATAAAAAACAGTGCTTTTATCTCACAAAGACGTGTTCGCTCAATATCACCGATAACTACCTTATCAACGCTCTGCGGAATCGTACCAACTTTCATTTCATGAAAACCCGCGTCCAAAATATCAGCAAATTCCTTTATCGTCAGTTCCTCATCGCCAAGCAGTGCATCAATCTGTTCCAAAAGCTCCATCACAAGACGATAAATCTGCGCATATTCCTTCGCTTTTACCAAATCGTTTTCATCTATAAACAGTTGTTCATATTCTTCCAACTTCTGCTCAATTTCTGCATTTACAATAAATGCATAAACTGCCTGTACCAATGCACTTCCTGTCGCCTTTTTTATCATTAACGGCTCCAGCATCCCCACAATTTTTTCCCGCAATGCATTTAATTTTCCAAGTTCTTCGGCTTCTTCCGCCTGCCTGTTTCGCCGCCTTGTAAAACTAGTATTCCATGCCTTCCTTCCGCGTATGCCAAACGTTAGGCAATAATTTTCCAGCAAATCCGCCTCCTCCGGTGTAACTCCAGAAAGCCCGCATCGCAGGAAATGAAACACCGCCTCATAGGAATATTCTTGTATCATAATAAGCAGCGCACTGCGAATAAACTCAATAAACGGATTTAACACCAGCTTATTGGTTTGATCCAAGAAAAAGGGAATAGAAAACTGCGCAAATTCCTCCTTTGCCAGAAATCCGTAGCGCTCTAAATCCCCCGTAATCACAGCAATATCCCGATAACAGTATTTCCCTTGGCGCACAAGTTCTCTAATTTTTAAGCATACTTGGCGCAGTTCCTCTTTGGGGTTAGACGCTTCGAAAATGGAAATACTGTCTTGAATCATTATACTATTTTTAATCGTATTACTGTCTTTCTCATCAAATACGTGATAGGGAATCCGGAATAATTCGCGTTCAAGGTGCGCAAGATAAGGATTATCACGATAACGGTATACGTTTTCTACTTGTATCAATTCATCTTTTTCGCGTTTTACATGCGCCTCTTTGCATAATTTATCCAAGTCATGAATTGTTTTTTTGCTAAGATGAAACAATTTCTGCTCACTGTCCATAACATACGGATTTTCCCGCGCATCCATTGTAATGGTAATAATCACCTGCTGCGCCAGCTCCATTAATCCTTGAATGACCTGATTCTGCACTGGCGTAAAGCCCGTAAAACCGTCAAAAACAATTACGCTGCCACTGACAACGCGTGATTTCGGCAAAACGGTTCGTAAGCGATCCAGCGTTTCCTCCGTTGTAATATATTTTTCATGAATATACTGCAAAAAGCCGCTATATAAAATATGTAAATCCCTTAACTTATATGCAAGTGCGCCCCTTTTTGCGGCAAATGTGCAAAGCTGTTCCACCTCGTTTATGCCCAATCCATACTGCATAAACTCCGATATCGCAGATTTCACTTCATGAATATAGCCCAGCTTCTTAATATTCTGCTTCATAACGCTTAATTCATCCGCAAAATTTGCCGCCACACGCCGCAGCACAAGGCTTTTTCCTGTATCATCCAGCACAGGCTTATCGTTGCCGCCTACCTCCTCAAAAATGCGGTGGGAAAGCCGCCCGAAACTTAACACATCAATATTCATAATCCCCTTGCTCGGATGACGTTTTACCATTTCAAGCTGTGTCTGCATCGTAAACTGATCCGGCACTACCACCAGATAGTTTGTATGGGGATGTTTCTGCGATTCTTCAATAACATATTCGTACACAGCATGGCTTTTCCCTGAACCGGACGCCCCGATATAAAACTTTAAGCCCATTGATTATTTCCTTTCTTTTATCCTTAGGAACTGTCAAGAAATAACTTTTAAATAGTGTGCAGGATTTTTCTTCGAGAGTGCTGCTCAAAAATCAGGCGCATAGCGGGCTATGTAACTGATTTTTGAGTAGTGCTATCGGAGAAAAAGACAAGCAATATTAAAAGTTATTTTTGGACAGTTCCTTACTATTTCTTATAAATCTTATAAATATCAAATTCATTATGTTCAATTCCATAATGTCCCATTAGTTCCATTTGCAGCCCATTGGCTTCCAGTACGGCAGGATCGACATCTGGATTCCACTCCGTATCTAACACCCACACAGCCCGAAACTCTTGTGAAAAGTCAAAATCTGGCAGATAGACCAACTGCTCCTCTGGGAAATAACACTTATAAATAAATCCAAAAATATCCCAATTGTATACAATAAAATCATCCTCTTGTAGATTCTTTGCAAAAAATGCTTCTGTCTGCGGCACATAGGTACTGCGATATTCCTGATGAAAACATTCTTTGTACTGCCCTGCACCTACCAGCAAAAGGAGTGCACTGACTGCACCAAGAAGCCAACGCTTTGCATCACGCATAGAAATCCCAAAGAACAGTGCCAAAAGCCCTAACGACGGAAATACATATTGATCACGGTAAATCGGTGTTTTTATACAGGAAATCACCACGCCCAAAATCATCGTTATTGTCGGCACCAGCATACAGAGCAATGCAAAAAAATCAAACTCGTCCTGATACTTTGCAATCTTTAGGGTGTTGTATGTGCTTGCGCCCTTTAAAATCACAAGAAAAAGAAATACCACGCCCGGCACAATTGTCAAATCAAATGTCCATATAAAATATTTCCATATTGTTTCTGCTGTAATCTCTGGTATCCAGTATCCTTTCTGCACCGCTGTCACCTGTTTTATAAAAAACGGCATCCAAGGCGCATACATTACAAGCATCCCCACAGCAGCCGCGCACCATAATACCAGCCGCCCTCTCCGCCAAGCACGCATTTCCATAACATATGACCAAGGATTGCGATTATCCGTGCTGTCCATTGCTTCGCCGTCTGTGTATGCGTCCTCTGCTTGTTCCTCCTCTATTACATCATTATCTGTATTAACGCTTCTGGCATTTTTTCTCCTGCCTAAAGTGCGGATTTTCCACTCCTCCGCTGTAGGTATTAATATTGCAAGCAGCAGGAATCCCACAATAATAATCACAGAAACAAATGCAAAATAATGCGTATACGCTGCTGCAACTCCGCTGACTGCCATAATTACAAAATCTTTTTTCTCTCCCTCCGCAAATGCCAAATAAGCATAAACGCCGCAGACAGTTACGCACAGCAGCGCAAGCGAATACATCCGCACCTGAACAGCAAACTCCATTGAACACGGAACGCATGTAATAAATAATAGAAACAACAGCGAAACCATATCCCCAAATTTCTTACGCATTACGGTTGCCCCAAACACCAAAACCGCTGTCATCGGTATAATTGCTGCCGCCTTCTGCACTATTAAAGCATCACCAAACACTGTATAAAAAATCTTTGCATACAGATAATAAAGCGGCGGATGCACGTCCTTTGCGGTGCCAGTAATAATCCCCTTTACATTTTCGTGCAGCAATTCCAGTGTGAATGCTTCATCAGTCCAAATATTATGGTTAAACAAAAGAGAGATATACAGCCCTGTAAACAAAGCGACAATTCCCCAGATACATACTGTAAATCTTTTATCGTTATTTCTTGTCATTTTATATCCTCCCAGATTGTTTATTGTAATATAGCAAACCAGCTTTTTGCATTTCCTGTGATTTCAGCAAAAAACGGATGCGCCCTCGCATTTTATCGAACAAAAGCATCCCTCTTCCCCGACTAGCTGCGCAATCACATTTGATACAGCAGTTTACTAATTTCTGCCAAAGCAGATACGCCTATGTTTATCCATGCTTGCCGCATAAAATTAGATATATTTTACCACATATTATCCAATTTTACACTATAATTATAGGGGAACTTTATCTTCCTTTAAAAATTCTGCAAGTCCTTATCAACGCACTATGAACCTAGAGGAAACTCTAATCGTTTTTGAGTATATCAATTACATGATAAATTAACAGCACGTCTAAAAAGTATCCATGTACTCAAAAAATAGCAAACCAACAAGATTGACAAAATTCCTACTGTGATACCAATCTGCAATATTAATTCCGTCAACCCTATATACGCTGAAATTTCTGCTGATATTGTTTGTATAAAATAAACTATCACAACAGCCGCCACAGCAATTGCTGCAATAATTGGAAGTCCAAACCATACACCTAACTGCTTAAAGACAAGTTTTTCTATACGGCTTTCCTCCACACCCAATTTACGCAATATAGAAAAACGGTATTGATATTGTCCTGCGTCTAAAAGCTGCTGCAAGGAAAGCACTGTAAGACAAATAACCATTAAAACAATGGCACCATACAGCATCGCAGCCTGCAAGATAAAGTTATTCGCGATTGTACTGTTAATTTGTAATGTGCGAAGACGCACATCATATGCAGCACCATTTTCTGCCTGTTCCGAATATTTTGTCATAAAAAGCATTTCCAATTTATGGGCATCCTCATAAGTAATTTTTTCTGTTGTTATAATATAGCGGTTTTGCATAACTGGCAGCAATTCCTTACAAACTTTATCTGGAAATATATAAAGGACATTGGTATAAAGATTATAAACTGTTTCCCCTATTGCTTCCTCATAGTAAGATTTTGATGCCTGTGTTAATGTTCCCGCATCTGTCACAACAGTGCTGTTTTCTTTGAGAAATGTATTCAATTCTTCCTTTGTTGCAATCGTCTTCCACTGAGTTGTAAATTCATTTTCTTCTAAAGAAATCTGTTGATATCCCAGCATTTCCCGTATGGCATTATAATCGCTTAAAGAAATTGCCACGATAGGGAAATCATATTTTATCCGGTGTCTGAAATCTTTTTTCCTCGGCAGATATAGACGAAATGTGCAGTCAAAGGCTGCTGCAATATCATGTTTATCCAGAAAATCCGTAACGATTTCATAATTATCTTGTAATAGTTCTTTTTCTTCATATATATTATTATATTTTGAAAAAATCTGCACATCATACATGGAATGTATCTCAAGATAACCAGAAGCCCAGCCATTCAATATTGGAGCGGCGATAAACAAAAAGATAGCAAGCACCAGCGTTACACATATCAGCGTCATTGTTTTACTGGTTGTATTTAATTTTGATATTATTTGCCCGAAGAAGAACAAATTTTCTTCTTTATATCTATGTTCCGGCGATTTTTCTTTCCATGTGACAATCAAGCTGCTGGCAAGATAAATCAATGCGCAAATAAAGAAAAGTAAGTCGATCAATACAAACAATAGATACTGCCTGAGCATTCCATTTCCCAAAGGAAGATAGTATCTATTGGTAAGTACAGGCACGCTTGCCGCTATAAAGGCATTTAAAACAGAACAGGCTAATAAGCCGCACAGCAGTTTTTGAAATCCCCATTTTTTCTTTCTAAGCCTCCATAAAACAGACCAAAACAATGTAACAGCAGGAATCAGAATATTTCCTAAATACATAAACTGCACAGGAAATGCAAAGCGAGAATCATAAAAGAACAAAACTTTTATACTTCCTGTTATAAGTGCCCACGCTGTAAATAGCTCAAAGAGTATAACTACAACGATAATCCAATGACTCTTTTTTAGTTCGGGTTCGTTTACTTTGTCTGCGGAAAGCATATCAATAATTTTCGTTTTTTGTATAACGCGTGTGTTTTGAAAACCCACTATAAAGAAGCTTAACATAAAAAACCCGACCGTTAATAAAACGGTATCTGGAAATAATGTCCATGACAATTCATAACTTTTCCCATAACTTGTTAGAAGCATTGCAGTGATAAACTGTGAACAGAAAACGCCAAAAAAAAGTCCAATCACAATCGAAATCACTCCCATAATTAAGGTTTCCGCAAAGAAAATCCTGCCAATGGTTTTTTGCTCCATTCCCATGATAGACTCAACAGCAAATTCTTTTTGTTTGCGCCGTAGCATATAATAATTGACAAATCGTATTAAAAATATTAATAATAGCGTTATCATGCAGACTGCTAATTTCAACCCATCGCTTAATAAAGTAAAATCATACGTATTACCTATATCTGGGTTATAAGAACTGCTGGAAATGGAAAGGAATGCGTAAAACAAGGTAACACAAATCGACATCGTAACCATAAAAACTAAATAGTCTTTAGCAGACCGTTTTGCATTTCTGAAAACAAGTTTAGCATACATGGCTCTGCCCTCCTCCCATTATCGTAAGGACATTTAGAATCTTTTGGAAAAAAGCACTTCTGTTCTCACTGCCCTTACGCAATTCCGTAAATATTTCTCCGTCTTTCAAAAAAAGAATACGACTGGCATAGCTAGCTGTAAAAGCATCATGCGTTACCATTAGAATCGTTGCCCCAAGCTGCTCATTGATACACTGAATCGTGGATAGAAACATTTGTGCGGAATGGCTATCCAGTGCTCCTGTCGGTTCATCTGCCAATAGCAGTTTGGGATTATTGATAATCGCTCTTGCACAAGCACAACGCTGTTTCTGACCTCCTGATACCTGATAAGGATATTTATTTAAAATATCATGGATATTCAACTTTTGAGCCATCTCCAAAATGCGCGGCTCCACACTTTGCGCAGGCGTTTTGTTGATTGCCAGTACCAGTGCAATGTTTTCTGAAATTGTTAATGTGTCCAATAGATTAAGATCCTGAAATACAAAGCCTAAATTTTCTCTGCGAAACCGAGCAAGGGACTTTGGTTTAATTTCTGTAATATCAGTTCCTTCTAAAAAAATATGACCCGCACTTACCATATCTATCGTAGAAATGCAGTTGAGCAACGTTGTTTTACCGGAACCAGACGCACCCATAATGCCAAGGAATTCCCCTGCTTCAACAGAAAAGCTAATATCTTTAAGAGCCTTTGTGATATTACCTTGATTGCCATAATATTTCTGAATATGTTCCAGCTTTAAAATTGTATTCATCGCATAAACCTCCTTAAATTCATGCTTTTATTATAAACAGAGTGATTTATTCTTTGTATTCAGTTTTCTTACACACTTCTTACAAAAACGTAAGAAGTGCAATATATATTACCCCTGCACTCCCATAACAAAATCGTTTATTTGAAAAGAAAGCGCAATCGTTGTCCCTTTGTTTTCCGAATAGGCAGCCAATCCTATTCCCAATTTATCACAAAGACGTTTACAAAGATACAGACCTATTCCCGTAGTATTTTTTCTAGTTCTTCCATTTTGACCCGTAAAGCCTTTTTCAAAAATTCGGGGCAAATCACTTTTGGAAATACCTATTCCATTATCGCTGACAGACAAAATAATACTGTCATTTCTCTTTATCACAAAAAAGTGTAAAACAGGCTTCTCTGTACAGTATTTTACAGCATTACGGATAATTTGATTTAAGATAAACCTTACCCATTTATCATCCGTGTAAACAATGTTTTCTATATTGTCAATCGTAATGGTCATATTGCTTTGGCGCAAAAGATATTTATTATCTGCAATTGCACTATGCACAATATCACACAAGTTTATTTCGCGAACAGAATAGTCTTTTTCTGTATGTTCGCTTCGTGCATAATAAAGTGCCTGTTCTGTATATTGATTGATATTCTCCAATTCTGCAAGTATATCTCTGGTAAAGGTAGAATGGTTATTCTCACAAAGCAGCTTCATTGCTGTAATCGGTGTTTTTACTTCATGTATCCACTGCTCAATGTATTCTTTATATTCTTTTCGCTCATTTTGGATATCGCCTATTTTTTCAAGCATAGATTTTTCTGCCATTTTCATAATCTGATAAAATACCTGATCGTCCGCTTTATCTGGTATCGTCATAATTTCTGGTATTAAATACCGTTCTTCTAACTGTTTTGTCATATCCAGCAACTTATTTAGATACCTTTTTCGCATATTATATGCAGTTGAAAGATATGCAATTAAGATTATCATCCAGACTATAAAAATAAACAAGACCGTTTGAAGCTGATTTCCGTTTGCAAATAAAAACAAGGCAAGTGCCAGCATACCCATAAGATTGACAAAAATAACTGGTATTTTATTTTTTAAATATTGTTTTCCACTCATAATATATATCCTTGTCTATGTTTCGTCTTAATAAAGTCTATCAGTCCAATTGCAGCCAATTTGTCACGAATACGGGTAATATTTACACTTAAAGCATTATCGTCAACATATAGCTGATTATCCCAAAGAAAATCCACAATATCATTTCGGGAGCAAATTTTCCCAGCATTCTTGAAAAGATAATACAGAATTTTCAATTCATTTTTGGTTAATTCGGCTTTTTGTCCATTATATTCAATCATACTGCTTTCCAAATGCAGGACAGCTCCGTTCCATGTAAAAATCTCGGTCTGCGAAGAAAAATACGTCCGCTTTAGCAATGCAGAAATTTTGGCAAGTAAAATAGCGATATTATAGGGCTTTGTAATAAACGCATCTCCGCCAAGCATAATACTGTTTAACTCATCCATATCCGTATTGCTGCTTGTTACAAATACAATCGGCATATCTGAAAAAGTACGGATTTGCGCGCATATTTCAAAACCATTGTTTTCTGGCAGTTTTATATCCAAAAGGACTAAATGCGGTGCAAACTCTTGTATTTGCTCCATTATCTGAGAAAAATTTGTAACTGTAAAAACCTCATATCCATTTCCGGTCAAAAGCGTTTTTAGCTGTGTTTGTATCGTAAGATCATCTTCAACAATTAGTATTTTTTTCTTCATAAAGACACCTCCCTGATACCCAATTATACTATATTAAATCATTTTTCTCAATCTATACTGACAAGCACTTAGATTTGTCTTAAAAATACCTCTAGCATATCGCGCCAAAAAATGGTAAAGTAAATAGTAGCGATGAAACAAGTGGGAAACAGCCCTTGTTTGTTTCGCAAAATCTATTTAAACTATTACAAGGAGGTTCACATACTATGAGTGAAACAGCAAAAGAAACGATTAGCTACGAAAAAAGAAGCGATGTCCCAAAGGAATATACATGGGCAGTGACAGATCTATATGCAACCGATGAGGACTGGAAAAAAGACCATCTGAAAATAAAAGAGCGGATTCCCCAGCTCGAAAATTATCAAGGCAAACTCGGTGAAAGCGCAGAAAGTCTGCTTGCTTTTCTCCGCCTGCAAGACGATATTTCTGTATTGTTTGACCAATTTGCAAGCTATGCAACGTTAAGTTCCGATGTTGATACCAAAAACACCACTTATCAGGGGTTCCGCGACCAGATGTTAAGCACTTATGTTGCAATGTCTGCCGCTGTTTCCTTTTTGGAGCCGGAACTGCTTACGCTTTCTGATGAAAAATTGGATGCATTTTATGCAGCACAGCCAGATTTAAAGGTTTACCAGCGTTATATCAACGATATCCGGCGTAAAAAAGCGCATATTTTAAGCAATGAGGAAGAAAAAATACTTGCCGCAGCAAACGATTTAGCGCAGGCGCCTGACAGCATCTTTTCGCTGTTAAGTGATGCCGATATGACCTTTGACTCTATTACAGATATTGAAGGAAAACGCCTTCCGGTAACGCAGTCCAGCTATATTCCACTGTTGCAGAACACAAACCGCAATGTCCGTAAAGATGCTTTCGAATCCTATTACAAAACATATGACGGTTTAAAAAATACCGCGGCGGCTATCCTGTCCGCACAGATGAAACAGCTCCAATTTTTTGCAAATATGCGCAAATATGACAGTGCACTCAGTGCTTCCCTTGACAATACCAATGTCAATACTCAAGTTTACTATAATCTTATTGAAGCTGTCCATGAAAATATGGAGTCTATGTACAAATATGTACGCCTTCGTAAAAAGCTGTTAAAAGTTGATGCGCTGCATATGTACGATCTCTATGTGCCGATTGTACCAGACTCTAACCGATCCATTCCCTTTGAGGAAGCCAAAAACAATATTCTTGCGGCGCTTTCTGTGCTCGGCGACGACTATACAGCACTGCTTAAAGAAGGCTTTGCAAACCGTTGGATCGATATTTACGAAAATACTGGCAAACGCAGCGGAGCATACTCCTGTGGCGTACGAAAGCATCCCTTTGTGCTTTTAAATTACAAAAACACTTTGGACAGTGAATTTACCACTGCACACGAAATGGGACACGCCCTGCACTCCTATCTCTCCAACAAAACACAGCCTGTTATTGATTCGCAATATGTAATTTTTGTGGCAGAGGTTGCCTCCACCTGCAATGAATCTCTGTTAATGCAGTACCTGCTACAGCATACAACGGACAAAAAAGAGCGTGCTTATCTCATTAACTACTTCCTGGAACAGTTCCGCGCTACGATCTACCGTCAGACAATGTTTGCGGAATTTGAACTAAAAATGAGTCAAATGGCACAAAACGGCGAGAGCATCAATACCGAAACAGCCAGCAAAGTTTACCATGATTTAATCGATCTATACTTTGGCAAGGATATTGTACACGATGCGCAAATCGACCTGGAATGGGCACGGATACCACATTTTTACTACAATTTCTATGTATACCAGTACGCAACCGGCTTCTCGGCAGCGATTGCACTCTCACAGAAAATTTTAAAAGAGGGCGCACCAGCAGTCAAGGCATACAAAGAAAATTTCCTAAGCGCTGGATGCTCCAAAGACCCTGTTTCTATTTTAAGAGATGCAGGTGTTGATATGTCTACAAAGAAACCTGTTGAAGAAGCTTTGCAATTATTTGACAGTTTAGTAGACGAGTTAGAAACATTAATGAAATAATTTAGAAATTTTGTTTTCAATCACAACGAGCTCTTACGGACTTTGCAGCAAAGTGCAAAGCTGAATTATTACGAAATTTTCCAATTTTCGCACAGCATATATTGCATAATCGTGCAATATATGCTGTGCAGAAAGGAAAATCAAATCATGCCTGCCGTCTTCTGACTTATTTTATAAAACCATAAACAACGTTCCCACACCGATAAGTATACATCCAACAATTGACTTTATTGTAAATTGCTCATGTAGAAATACAAACGCCAAAAGCAGTGTAATCACAACGCTTAATTTATCAATGGGAACGACCTTAGATGCTTCTCCCAGTTGAAGCGCTTTATAGTAACACAGCCACGAAGCCCCTGTTGCCAGACCTGATAAAATAAGAAACAGCCAGCTTTTTTTCCCTATTTCAGATATCCCTGTATGGGTATGTGTCAAAAAAACCATTCCCCAAGCCATAAATAACACAACAACTGTTCGGATTGCTGTTGCAAGATTTGAATTTACGCCGCTAATCCCAACCTTCGCCAAGATCGATGTTAATGCGGCAAAAACAGAGGATAATAGGGCAAATAACAACCACATATTAGTTCACCTCTACAACAGTTCCTTCAATATCCGATTCACCATTGCCGGATCGGCTTTTCCTTTCATGGCTTTCATTGTTTGACCGACTAAAAATCCGATTGCTTTCTCTTTCCCATTATGGTAGTCCTCAACAGACTGCGGATTTGCAGCAATTATTTCTTCTATGGTTTTGCGCAGCGCGCCTTCGTCATTTACGGTGTTCAATCCTTTGTCTGCCACATACTGCTCTGGGTTGATATCTTGTGCAAAAAGCACTTCAAATACTTCCTTTGCCACGGACGAATTAATCACTTTCTGTTCTACCAACGCAATCAGCTTTGCGAGGTTTTCGGGTGAAAAAGAAATATCTTCTGCATCCATACCTTTTTCTTTTAATAGGCGCAGCGTTTCTCCCATAATCCAGTTGGACACTTTTTTAGGCTGCTTACAGATAGCAACCGTCTGCTCAAATAAATCGGCCAAATGCTTGGAATCCGTGATAATGCCGATATCGTACTCTGGGATATCATACTCTCGGCGGATTCTCGCCATTCTTTCCTCACGAAACTCCGGCTGCCTGCTGCGGATTTCCTCCAGCCACGCATCACTAATATAAACTGGTACAAGGTCGGGATCCGGAAAATAGCGGTAATCCTGCGCATCTTCTTTCGATCGCATTGCATAAGAATACTCCTTCGTATCGTCCCAGCGCCTTGTTTCCTGCACTACCTGCTGCCCTGCTTCGAGCAGCTCGATCTGCCGCTCTCTCTCGCCTGCAATTGCATGCGTAATCGCTTTAAAAGAATTTAGATTTTTCATCTCTGTTCTGGTTCCAAACTCTTTTGCGCCAATTTCCCGCACGGAAAGGTTCACGTCGGCACGCATAGATCCTTCATTTAATTTGCAATCCGAAGCCCCTAGATATTGAATAATAATGCGTAGTTTTTCCAGATAGGCAATAACCTCCTCGGCACTGCGCATATCTGGTTCTGATACAATCTCAATTAACGGCACGCCAGAACGGTTATAATCTACGAGCGAACAGTCCTCCCACTCATCATGAATCAGCTTTCCGGCATCTTCCTCCATATGGATTTCATGAATCCCTACCGATTTCGTTCCCTCCGGTGTTTCAATCTCTACGTGTCCATTGCGGCAAATCGGCAGATAAAGCTGGCTTATTTGATAATTCTGCGGATTGTCCGGATAAAAATAATTTTTTCTATCGAATTTGCAATACTGCGTAATCGTGCAGTTCGTTGCAAGTCCAACCGCAACTGCGTATTCCACTACCTGTTTATTTAATACGGGAAGTGATCCGGGCATTCCTGTACAAACTGGACAGGTATGTGTATTCGGTGCGCCGCCAAACGCTGTAGAACAGCCGCAGAAAATCTTTGTTTTCGTCGCCAGTTCCACGTGCACCTCTAAGCCAATAACGGTTTCATATTGTTTTGACATTTTCATCCCCCATTCTTATGATACTTAAAAGCAATTAGATTTTCAGTATAGACCCACATCTTAGAGTTGCAGGCAGCCGCTTTTACACGTTTCATACGTATAAGCTGCCTGTATCAGTTTCTTTTCTTGAAAACGATCCGCAATCAACTGCAATCCAATCGGCAGCCCGTTAGTATCCTTTCCGCAAGGGAGCGCGATGGCGGGCAGTCCTGCCAAATTAACGGATATTGTATAGATATCGCTTAGATACATTTTTAATGGGTCGGATAAGCTTTCCCCGAGCTTCGGCGCAGTCGTTGGCGCAACAGGCCCTAGTATGATATCATACTTTGCAAAGGCATCATCAAACGCATTTTTAATCATTGCCTTTACTTTCAACGCTTTTAAATAATAAGCATCATAATAGCCAGAACTTAATACAAACGAACCAAGCATAATCCGACGTTTTACTTCTGTACCAAACCCCTCGGAACGGGTCTTTTTATACATTTCATGCAGCCCCTCCGCATCTGCCGCACGGTAGCCATATTTAATGCCGTCAAAGCGTTCCAAATTGGAGCTTGCTTCCGCTGCTGCAATTGTATAATACGTTGGAATCGCATATTCCACAAACCCAAGGTCAAAGGTTTCTATCACTGCCCCCTGCGTTTCTAAGCATTTTGCAGCGGCAAGCACAGACTCCTTAACTTCCGCTGAAATTCCTTCTTTAAAATAGTCGTTTGGAATACCGATTTTCATTCCGCAAACATCCTGTATTAACGCCGATGAAAAGTCCAAATCCTCCCGTTTCATAGAAGTAGCGTCTTTGGGATCATGCGACGCAATCATATCCAAAACCGCTGCACAGTCTGTGACATCCTTTGTCAGCGGCCCAATCTGATCAAGCGACGAACCATAGGCAATCAGTCCATAACGTGAAACCGTGCCATAAGTCGGCTTCATACCGACAACACCACAAAAGCCTGCTGGCTGCCGGATAGACCCCCCCGTATCGCTGCCAAGTGCGAAGAAACATTCGTTTGCAGCTACAGCCGCAGCCGAGCCGCCTGATGAGCCGCCCGGAACGTGTGATAGATTTCGTGGATTTTTGGTTACACCAAATGCAGAGGTTTCTGTCGTAGAACCCATTGCAAACTCATCCATATTTGTTTTGCCAATAATTACAGCACCTGCTTTCTCAAGATTTACAACTGCCTGTGCAGAAAACGTTGGAATAAAATTTTCCAATATCTTCGAAGAACATGTAGTAAGCATTCCCTCTGTACACAAATTGTCCTTAATCGCAACGGGCACACCGGCAAGCGCCCCTGTAAGCGTCCCCGCCTGAATCTGTTCCTGCACCTTCGCTGCTGTACTTAACGCTTTTTCTCTGTCAACTGTAACATACGCATGAATGTCCTTTTCCACCCGATCCATCTGCGTAAGCACCGCCTCCATTGCGTCTACAGCCGTCACCTTACCCTCTTTTATCGCCGCAGAAAGCCCCACAGCCGTATATGATAAAATATCCATCTATACCATCCTCCAAATTACTGCATCCCTTAGCGCAAAACCTTTAGAACTACTTTTTGCCAGCGCATAATTTAGCAGTTCTTGGCTTTGTGCCCCTTGGCGCAAAGCCTTTAGAACTACTTTTTGCCAGCGCATAATTTAGCAGTTCTTGGCTTTGTGCCCCTTGGCGCAAAGCCTTTAGAACTACTTTTTGCCAGCGCATAACTTAGCAGTTCTTGGCTTTGTGCCCCTAGCGCAAAGCCTCTAGAACTGCTTTTTGCGCTTTATTCAAACGTTCTTGGCACCATAAACATATTGTCTTTTTGTCCTGGCGCATTTCTTAGCGTCTTTTCACTCTCATCTTTGTTTGTCACGATATCCTCACGGAATACATTCTGAACAGGAAATACATGTGACATAGGTTCAATGCCTGTGGTATCCAGTTCATTTAATTTATCAATATAATCCAGCATATTTCCCATATCCTTCTTCGCTTGTTCTTTCTCCGCGTCAGAAAGCGCAAGTTTCGCCAGAATCCCTACATACTCTATTGTTTCGTCAGAAATCACGTTCGCCATATATGCCTCCTTTTTCCGCTTCCCTGCTTGATCATATTTGAAAAAGCTTTCTGTCAGATACACATTTCTTATATACGCTATATACTCAGTATAACAATATGCACACAACCACACATAGCAAAACTGCCGCTTTGCGGCGTGTGGCTGGCACAACTGCACAGTAAATCTTTTTATCGTGCAGTATACACTGTAATATTAATCCCGCACCTTAATATGCACTTCCCGAAGCTGCTGTTCTGTTACGTCATTGGGTGCACCGCACATTAAATCCTGCGCCGAACCACTCATCGGGAATGCAATAACTTCACGGATATTTTCCTCATTTTTCAACAGCATTAGCATTCTGTCAATACCAGGCGCCATGCCTGCGTGAGGCGGTGCCCCAAATTGGAATGCCTGATAAAGTGCGCCAAATTTTGACTCCAGCGTTTCCTTACTATACCCCGCAATCGCAAACGCCTTTTCCATAATCTCCATATTATGGTTGCGGACAGCACCGCTGGAAAGTTCCACACCATTGCACACAATATCATACTGATATGCCAGAATATCCAGCGGATTTTCGTTCTGCAATGCTTCCAATCCTCCCTGCGGCATAGAAAATGGATTGTGTGTAAATCCAATTTGCTTTGTTTCCAGATCCCGTTCAAACATAGGAAAATCGTTGACATAGCAGAAACGATATGCATTTTTTTCACAAAGCTCCAGCCGATTTCCAATCTCAACCCGAAGCTTCCCTGCATAATAGTTTGCCCGCTCCTCTTTATCCGCAATAAAGAAAATGGTATCGCCATGCTTCAAGCCTGCCTGCTTTGCTAACTGCGGTTTTAAATCTTCTGGAATAAATTTGTCGATAGGTCCTTTGTAAGACATATCCTCTGCGACTTCTAAATATCCCAGCCCGCCCATGCCAAGGGAGGTAGCAAAGTCTAACAGCTTCTCATGAAATCCTTTTGACATTTCTGCGTGTACATTAATCGCACGCACAGTTCTTCCTATAAATGGCTTAAAGGTACATTTCTGAAAAAAGTCCGTCACATCAATAATCCGCAGTGGATTTCTAAGGTCAGGCTTATCCGTGCCAAATTCTAACATTGCTTGTTTATAGCTAAAAATCGGATACGGTGCTTTGGTAACGGTATATCCCTCCGGCGCAAAGCGCTCAAATACAGCCGATAGGACTTCCTCTCCTACCCGAAATACATCCTCCTGTGTTGCAAAACTCATCTCAAAATCAAGCTGGTAAAACTCACCCGGTGAACGGTCAGCACGCGCGTCCTCATCACGAAAACATGGTGCAATTTGAAAATATTTATCAAAGCCAGATACCATTAAAAGCTGTTTATACTGCTGCGGCGCCTGCGGAAGTGCATAAAATTTTCCTTTATATTTGCGTGATGGTACAATATAATCCCTTGCGCCTTCTGGTGAGGAAGCACATAAAATCGGTGTCTGAATCTCCAAAAAACCCATTTCTGTCATTTTCTGCCGCAAAAAACCAATAACCTGTGACCGAAAAATAATGGTATCACGTACTTTTGCATTTCTAAGATCAAGATAACGGTACTTTAACCGAATGTCTTCTCTAGTTTCCTTGGAAGTCATCACTTCAAAAGGAAGCTGCTGGTATACTTTTCCAAGAACTGTTATTTTTTTTGCATCTAATTCAATCGTACCTGTGGGAATTTTGGGATTGTACGTTTCCTCATCCCGTTTCTCAATCAGCCCCTCAATTGAAAGACACATTTCTTTTGTAATACCCTTTAATAAACTAGTATCGCGCAAAACCACCTGAAGCACACCATACATATCACGCAGGTCGATAAAAGATACCCCACCGTGATCGCGGATATTTTCTACCCAGCCCGCTGCCTGCAATGTCTGCCCAATATGTTGTTCCCCGATTTCCTTCATTGTCAAATCTCTGTACATTTTCATAATCCTCCATTCTCAATTGCGTCTGCAAAATATAAACCTTTTTTACTAATCGAGTAAGAGAATGACCTTCTCTCCTACTCGCGCGCCGGGCACTCGTCAGCTTCTGCTGACAAACTTCATCTGGGTGCCGTGTGCAATCGAGTAGGGGAATGACCTTCTCTCCTACTCGCCGCACGCCCCATGCGCCGCTTCTGCGGCATATTTCCTCTGCATGGGGCTGTGCATAAAAAAATCCCAGAATACAAATGTATTCCGGGACGGATAATGCAAATATACCCGCGGTACCACCCGCATTGACAAGACCTGTAACCAGCATACTCTTCGGCGGTTTCTGTCTTATCCTCTCTTACATTTAACGCATGCATACGTATTACCCTAATGGGACAGTTCGTGCCATTGCCTCGCCTGCCTGTTCAGATAATCTGCTCCGGAGTGTTCCCTTTGTTTGTTCCCACGGTTGGTGCTCTCAGTCGGTGACACCATCTTCCTGTCGCTTTTCCTAACAAGAGTCTCCTTCATAGCATTTTCAAGTCATTGTTATTCCAAGATTCTTTTACTAATTGGTATCATAACATAAGTATTTGTGATTTTCAAGATTTTTTTATTAGGAATTGTCAAAAAATAACTTGTTAATTTGACGCCGTATAAATGTTCAGCTGCAAAGAAGATAATCGCAGGCGTAGCGAACTATCGTTCTATTAAACTCCCCTTTCTCCCAAGCCGCTTCCTATCCTATGCCAGTTTTTTTATTCCAATAAATATTGGCATATTGTTATTACAGTCAATAATCATATATACAAACGGACGATCTAAATATACTTTTTTTGGTTTCTCCTTTGGCTTTGCACAAAGGCAGCGAATGCCAACCAGTGTAGCTGCGCCTGCTTTCGTTCCTTTTTCGTCCACGGATATAAATGTCTTATGTATTACTTGATCAAAGTAGATCTTTTCGCCTCCCAAGCTTCCCATTCCTGAAAAGTCTGCTCTCTGTGGAGAAAAAGCATCTTTTATGCCCATTTTGTGTAAAACTTCAGATAAATCAATACCATATTCCATTTCAAATTTGGGCAGGGCTGTTTTTACTTCTATATCTTCTGCATTTGATAATATCTGCTGTATCCGTTTACCAGTTAGCGAAGCTACATACTCTGACACTTTTAAGCCCTTTCGGGGAAGCAGTGCGGCAAATGCGTACTGAGAACCCTTATAATACTTTATAAATCCCGCTGCATTGTCCTCCTTTAGATACATATGTTCTTCTCCATACATAAAATCTATTTCCTGTACTGCTTTATCTTCTTGAAAAAATTTTCCTTTTCGTACCGATTCCTGCTCATATGCCTTTTCCCACTTTGACTGAAAAGCAAGGGCATTAACCAGATACATTGTAGCCTCTCTGCCGATACAATCAAGAATTTTTTGAATCATCCCTTCCGTCTGCTTACAAACCCAGTGATTAATATTATTCCATGTCGTTTCATCAAAAGGCGCTAGATGAACCTCAAAATCAAAGTATTTTTTGTTGGTCTGCAAAAAGTCCTGACTTACCGTAAGATCCATTCCATCCTGAACCCATATGGCATTTGCTAAATGGAGTTTCACCGCCCCCAGCGGCGGCGTTAAGATATAGCTGCCAAGAAATGGATTTAATTCGTTCAAAGATGCGCCAAACACCTCCTCCATCTGAGAAAGCGTTTCTCCCCGTGCGCCGTTCGCTGTCATCGCAAGGGCGCAGAGAACGGATAATGGAGAAACTAAAATATTTTTATTTTCTTCCCCCTTAATTATCTCCTTTTTCATACTATGCTGCAGTAAACGCACACCAAAATCCGTAACCGCAAATGCTGCTGCTGTTTCTGTTTCCATTATTTCTTGTTCCTCTTTTATTTCATGATTACCATAAACTTTTGCTTCGTTATTCTTTTTAAAAAATCCAAACATCGCTATCTTCTATTCCTTAGTCCTTTATAATTACTGTAGTGCCGTACTCGTGCTATAGTGTACCATCTGCGCCACAATCTGCGGAAAAAGTATCTGATTTTTTACCCGCCTTAAAATGCCGAAGTTTTCGCCATCGCCGCCAAAAAAATTATTATCCCACCAGCAGGTTGTCATCCCATAATGTCTTGCCTGCGCAACATAATATGCCGCAAACTCCGTGCGCGCCTGTATATTGTTCTTTTTAATTCTTGCGCCGAACTCGCCGATTACTACGCCAGTTCCTTTGGAAATATACTTGTCATACAGTTTTTTCATAAATGTATCGATATCTGCTGTTCCGTTTTGTTCCGCAATGGAAAACTGATCGGTGCTGTTCTTGTCATTTTCACCCGCCAAAGCAAAATTGTAGGGTGTATACGCATGAACCGATACCAAAATCCTGTTTTCTGCACTGCTATCGTCCGTTGGCAAAACAAAAGCATCTGCCAGCGCAAAATCTGGTGAAGCGCAGTATCCCGGCACCATAATATAGCGGGATCTGTTGTATCCTTTTCCATTTGCCCGTATGGTATCTACCGCCGTCTGATTTAACTGATTTACACAATCTATACATTCCTTTCCCACTTCGGAATTAATATCAATCCACCATTCATGATCTGTCCCTATATGTCGTGGCTCATTTAGCGTTTCAAACACCAGTTTTTCATTATACTCCGCAAACCGTTCTGATACCTGCTGCCATATTGCCTGTACATACTGCTTGGAATGCTGCAAATATCCTTTTTCCTTATGATAATAGTCCAAATAACAATATATTCTTCTTGGAGATAATCTTCCAGCGCAGCTAGTGTTGTTGTCTTTCCATACTGACGTCCTCTATTGATTACATAATATTTTTCTCTATTTATTAGTATCTTTTATCTGATCCAGCCTATCCTCCAGATTTACCATATAGTGCTTTTTAGGTCTGCACAAACCTTCTGTATTAAAATACTTTTTCATACTGATACCCCTTGCGTGCTTTAACACGCATATTAATCAATATTTGAAAGTTTACTTTCAAACTTGCTCTCTTTAAAGTCAAATGCTAACGATACAATCATTTTATCCAAACAATATTAAAAAATATCTTCTACTCTACACTATCTCCGTTACAGTCCCAATAAATACAGGAAAATTTACTTTGCAGTCGACAATCATATAAACAAACGGACGGTTTAAATGTACATACTTTTTGTCAGACGCAAGCGCCCCTAACAGCATGGCGCTTGCGTCTGTGCCGTTCTCATGAACAGAAATATAAGTTCTATGCAGTGCCCCCTCCAAAGACAGTTTTTCTCTTTTTAATCTGCCAATCCCCGAAAAGTCTGCCTGCCGCTGGAAGGCATCTATTATTCCCATTTCCTGCGAAATACTACTAAGTTCTATACCATACTCTACCTGAAACTTCGGGAGTTCTATATCAACCTCATTATGAATTGGATTGGCTAAAATAGAATGCAGACGCTCTCCCGTTAAAGAAGCTGCATACTGCGCCACCATTATGCCTCTCTTGGGCATAAGGGCGGCAAATGCATATCGCCCACCCTTGTAATATTTCAGAAAACCGCCTGCGCAACTGTCACGCAAATAATAATCTTCCTCTGTGCACATCATCTCTACACGTTGGATAGTTCCATCTTCTTTGGTAAAATCCCGTTCCTCTACCTGCGTTACCATAAAAGATTCTACCCATTCTGCGGAAAACGAAACCGCATTGAGCAGATACATCGTTGCGCAAGGATTTAGATCATTTAGAATTTCCGTAATTTTTCCGTTTGTATGCTTTGTTACCCAGCCGTTAATCTGCTCTAATGTTGCTGTGTCAAAAGGCGCTAGATGTACACTTGCGTTCAAGTATTTCTCACCTGCCTGCAAAAATTCAGGTTCTAGTGCAATTTCTAAATTCTTCCGCAACCAGACAGCATTGGCAATCAAAAGTTCCCTGCCCGCCGCCTGCGTAGCTTTATACCTGCCCAAATACTTATTTAATTCCGACACGGAAGCACCAAACGCATTTTCCATCTGCGCAAGTGTATTTCCTCTTGCTCCGTTTGCCGCCATCACAAACGCCGTTAGAATTGACAATGGGGAAATCAAAACATTCCCTTTCCCTTGTTTTCGTATACTGTTTTGAAACAAACGCACGCCAAAATCCAATGCCGCTATGTCGGTTTCTTTTTTTGCAGGCATTCCTGCCGCTGCCGGAAATGAAGGCGCAGCATTACGCATCATCGGAACTGCATAATTTACGTTATTCCACACCGGCTTTAATATTGTTGGTAATCGCCTTTTTATAGACATTGTAACGAAATCCCCCTTTATACTCCCAAACATACCAAATACAGCGGCACAAACATTTCAAATTGGATTTATTGTGACGCCTTCTGCAATTTCTTCACTAAATAAGCAAATTCATCTTTATAATCATCAGATTCTGTATCTACCAATTTTAAAAGCGCTCTAACATTCTCAAAAGAAGCGTCTTTTTTATATTGACTGTCACGGACAATTAATCCAAACTCCGCCACTGCTGCCGCAAAGGAAAAATCCTGAGTCGGTTCTTTTTGGTAAACTTCTTCGGTTACAGGATATTCGCAGAGTTTGCTTTCATCCTTATCCGGTTCTTTGTATCGAATTTTTAGGTTTAACCATTCGCCGTTTTCCGTACCAGCACTTGCTTTCTTATCCTGATATTTTAAGTCAGTTTGGTCTATTTCCTGTGCTGATGTAACAGGAATAATTTCATAAAGTGCCGTCACCATATGCCCTGCGCCGATTTCGCCTGCATCTTTTTTGTCGTCGTCAAAATCCTCTGCCGCCAATGCCCGATTCTCGTATCCAAGCAGACGATATCCTTTTACATAAGCTGGATTAAATTCAATCTGGATTTTTACATCCTTTGCTACTGTCACCAGCGTTGCGCCCATTTCCTCTACTAAAACTTTTTTGGCTTCGCTAAACGAGTCAATATATGCATAGTTCCCGTTACCGCAGTCCGCAAGGGTTTCCATTTTATTATCCTTGATATTGCCTGTGCCGAACCCAAGCACGGACAAAAATACACCGGATTCTTTCTTATCGGTAATCAATGTTTGTAATTCACTTTCACTGGTTGTGCCCACATTGAGATCGCCGTCCGTTGCCAGAATTACACGGTTATTCCCGCCTTCTATAAAATAGTTCTCTGCCAAGGCATACGCCGTTTCAATGCCTTTTGCTCCATTCGTTGAGCCGCTTGCTGTCAAACTGTTTAAAGCGTTCGTTATCTCCGATTTCTTGCTGCCGTCCACGCCTTTTAACACAACTTCATCATTGCCTGCGTATGTAACAATAGATACCCTGTCCTTCTGTGTCAATTCTTCTGTAAGTAAGCAAAACGACTTTTGCAGCAGCGGAAGTTTGTCCTCCGTATACATTGAACCCGAAACGTCCAACAAAAACACAAGATTGGAAGCTGGTGCTTCACTAAAATCAATTTCCTGTGTCTTTAAACCGATTTGCAAAAGCTTTGCATCTGCATTCCAAGGGCAATCTCCCATAATCGTTGTTACGCCGAATGGCTCTGTTCCCTTTGGCAAATTGTAGTCGTAGGAAAAATAATTCAGCATTTCCTCAATCCGAACTGCTCCTTGCGGTATCTCGTCCAACGTATATCCGTCCTCAATCATACGGCGCAGATTGCTGTAGGAAGCCGTATCGACATCCACCGAAAACGTGGAAAGCGGCGTATTTGCCACACTTGAATATCCCTTTTCCTCAATTGCGCTGTACTCCTCTGTATTAAAGTCCTCGCCTGCAAAACTGCCCTCCGCAGGTACTGGCATTTCCCCTTCGTCTATAGCAAAATCGCCAGCAAAAAGCGTATCTGCACTATCCGAAGAAGCCACTGCACGATCTGCGGCAAATCCATCATTATAATCTAAATCAAAAACCTCTTGCTCCGCTTCCGTTACACGATTATTACTGCTGATATTATCATTAACTATTGGTCTTTCTGCTGCGCCGCCAGATACTGCGCTGTCCGAAGCGGATTTATTATAGGACGCATTGCCGCAGCCATAAAGTGACACGCCTGTCATAAGTACGCTTGTTAAAAGTAACATTGTTTTTTTCTTTTTCATAATCTTACCCTTCCCTTTCACTCAATTAGTTTAAAATAACTTCAATAATGTACAGAATCTAAAAGCTATTTCGTAACAATTCCTGATTAGACTTGTGAGCGGTAAACTTTGCCATCTTGTTGACGATACTTGCACTTGAAAATCGGCACTATTGACAAACTTTAACGTTCTTTCAATATAAGATACGGATAACGCACTGGGTTTTTATGGGAAAAGATGAAAAAGTTTTTCAATTTAAGAAATTTAATCTGATATCCTTATATTTCAGCAATGGTACATCATGGTTTGTGCAGGCTTCGATATCTATACGAATATAAAATATCGCCATCTTGCACTTCCATTGTTACTGTAGTTGTATTATTGTATCATATATACGATTCTTAGACAATGATAATTTAGTGGCTTGATTCCTTAGGAATTGTAAATAAATAACTTGTTAATTTGACGCTGTATAAATGTTCAGCTGTAAAGAAGATAATCGCAGGCGTAACGGGCTACGTCAAGATTATCTGATGCCGCAGATGGACATTTAGACAAGTAATTGTCATAAGTAATTTATTAACAGTTCCTTAGTCTTGTTTTATCGCCTGTTACTCACCCAAAACTTTTTGATTAATTTCGCTAATTCCTCTGGTGCTTCCATATTTACTTCATGTCCAGCCTGCCCGATCAAATATAGCTCTGCATTGGCAATTATTTTTTTCATACGAATTGCAGCTTTTTGGTTAGCCTTGTCCTTTTCCCCACAAAGAATCATGATTGGGCAGGTAAGTCTGCTTAATTCTTTCTGAAAATCCAATCTTAACATAGATTTTGTTAGAGATAACATATCCTTTTTCGAGATACCTATTTCCAAAAAACTTTTTTCAGGCATCAGATGAAATATTATATTTTGAATATAAAGTATTCCTTTGGGCATTTTATACTGTGGCGCAATTAAAATTAACGATTGCACTTTCTGGAAATGCTCTACTGCATAATTTAATGCTAAAACTGCCCCCAGCGAAATGCCGCATATGCACACCTTACCATCATATTCCTCACAAGTTTTTTCAAACTGTCTAAACAGATTCGGATAATTTATATCCTGACCTTTTAACATCGAAAACAAATCTGGACAAATTGGATCTGGTATACGCAAAATGGAAAAAACTTTGTTCCAACTTGCTGCTGTCTGCCCCAGTCCATGCAAAAAGATGTAATTTTCATTTCTGTTTTCCATAAAACTGCTAACCCTCCATCTTTTAAACCTTACTTATACTCACAAACGATTAGATTTTCCTTTCTGCACAGCACGTACTGTCTGCTTACACAATATGGGCTGTGCAAAAATTGGAAAATCTTAACGGTCGTTAGTATATATATTCTTGCTTGTCTATTTCTCCAATCTTGCAGGACAAAAAGCCTCGCCGTAACCCGCTGCGCCTACGTTTTTTCTCCTACAATCTTGAAGAAATATCCTGCGTAATCTGAGCACTTATTTTCCTACATTTCCTTACGAAACCAAAATGATAATTTTTGATAACCTAAATGTTCATAAAATTCATGTGCGCCAATTCGTTGAAAACCTGATGCAAGACCAATCAGCGAAATCTTTCGCTCATGTGCCAGTTTCTCAACACGTTCCATCAGCATTTTTCCGATACCATGGTGCTGAAATTCAGGCAAAACAGCAAGCCCATTTACCTTAATGTATCCATTTGGTTGATCCATCGCTAAAGTTTCAACAGTTGTAACAAATCCGGCAATCTTGCCATCCACATCAGCAACAAATGTACAATAACGATTATCGTCTTTCATTTTTTCACAAGTTACAGTTACCATTTTATCTGTTACTGAAATAGCCCCAATGACATCACGCCAGAGTATTGCTACAGATTTATAATCTTTACTTTTTATTTCTCTTATCACAATATTCATGTTTTTCACCATTTCTTTCCAAGTCACAAACAAAGAATAAAAGTTTTGTCAAATTCTTTCACTCTTTCCTCCTGCATATCCAAATATTCCCTCCATCTCCCCTTAGGTTTTGAACAGTTCCTTACTCCATTAAATATATCACATTCCCCTCAACTTTCTGAATTAATAATTTAAGGTTATACTGTCTACCTATTGTTAGTTCTATAGCAGTATCGCTTTGGCTATATACTTGTATCTGTGAACCTATTTCCAATTGTTTCATAAGAATACTGTTCTCGGATATATTGGGTGTCTCCGATACATCTGATTTATCCGGTACTTCCAGACCATCAGCATCTGAACTATCCGGCACATCCAAAACATCAGCCTCCCGTTTCCCCTGCTCGCCCAGAGCATCTATTTGTATGGTATAGAGCATTCCATTGTCCTGCAACACTGCCTCTAGTACAGTTGCGGTTACAATAATTGAAGCAAATGTATCTAAATCAGCGTTATCCGTTATTTCTTGCTCCGTCTGCTCTGCATTGCTGCCTGCTATAGCAGTATGGTCTGTATCATATGCATCCTCCGAAACAATACTATCGCCAGCCGACGCAGCGTTTCTTTCTTGCGTATTATCTGATTTTAAAAAATCCTGTTGATTATCCGCAATCATATTGCCTGCAGCATCATTATTTGTAATTGCACTGTCCTTTAGAGCATTATCCATTACACCATTATCCACTATAGCATTATCTGCTATTTCATAATCCGACGCAGCATTATCTGCCATATCATAATCCGCTATAACATTATCTGCCATATCATAATCCGCCATATTATAATCTGCTGCACCGTCTGCCATATAGTCCGCACCTGAACCACTCTTGGCGCTTTTTCCTCCTCCCCTAGAAATATGAGAAACTATACTGAAAAGAAGCGGCACTGCTGCCACCATGCAAATACACGCTGCCACTGCTGTTCTGCGTATTATATTATCATTTATCTTTGAAGAAGTATCTGCCAAACTGCCTGCTCTATTATTGAGAAAAATCTGCAATTCTTCCCCTTGCGGACAATTACCGGCTTCTATCTGATTTTCTCCACTGTCACTTACCTCAATTCCGGCTTCTATCCGTTCCCATAAGTCGGGCACAGTTTCATTAATAAGAGTTTTATATTCCAAAGACAGGTTTTTATATCGTTTTCTCTGTGATTTTCGATGCAGTTTCTGATTCAAGTCTTTATTCATAGCCATGCCTCCTTAGCTTTTTGATTGCATTATGATACCGCCATGTTACGGTTCCCAATGGTATTTTTAGAATATCTGCAATCTCCTGAAACGTGAGCTCACCCAATATTTTCAGATGAATAATTTCCCGTTCTTTCGGCTTTAATAATTCCAATACTGCTTTTAAAGTAATGTCTGCAATTACTTTTTTCTCAAGATCCTCATCAGAGGCCTTCTCCGAAACGCCGTCTGTCAGGTCATTGGATAAGCATTCTTTTTTCCGCCTGCGCATAAGGTCAAACGCCATATTGCGCGCAATCACAGCAAGCCATGCACGATGTCCCTTTCCTTCTTGATATGTATGGGAAAGCCGCCAAAGCTTTATAAAAAACTCACTTGTTAAATCCTCTGCATCCTCCCTGTTTTGGACAATTTGCAGGATAATTGTATAAATATAGCCAATATATACATGGTAAATCTCATGCAGGGCAGATTTATCCCCCGCCTTCATGCGTTCCATACAGCTATAAAACTCTCCTTCCTCCACAGGCACTCCTTTCCATCCAAAATTATACGACTGACGCTAAGGAATTGTCAAAAAATAATTTGTTATTTTGATGCCGTATAAATGTTCATCTGCAAAGAAGATAATCGCGGGCGTAGCGGGCTACGTCAAGATTATCTGATGCCGCAGATGGATATTTATACAAGTCACTGGGCACTCGCCAGCTAGACAATCTTTCTTTGCATGCCCGTATATATAGAAAAACCGCCCCCGCTGCATTCCCTCTTTGCAGCAAAAGCGGCAGTATTCTTAGAAATCCCACGGCAGCCCACCTTCCTCTGAGGATTTTGCCCATGATACTTTCGAGGAAAGTCTGCCTGTTTCCAAGAAATAAACGACAATTTCTGAAATCAGCTTATCGTCTGTTAGCGCAAACATTTTCGGAACAGGAGTTTGTTTTCCATATGCCAAAAATGCTTCCTCCTGACTGTCTATGTAATCCTGATTCATTGGGACAATGCCGTCATCTCCATTATATAGAATAACAGTCCAGCCGTTTTCCCGCTCAAGGTTTAAAAACGTTTCATCCCCATACGGCTCTAGCGACATTGTCAGCGACACAACGTTCCCTTTCGCAACCGCCTGTGCTAATTCTTCCGTCATAATCTTTTTCAACGACGCATCCAGCACTTCCCAGTTGTCCATTTCATCATATACAAAATCTTCATTGTCCTGCCAATGCTGCGGCGTCTTGTAGAACGCCACATCTACATATTTAACGTGCTGCGTGCCGCCTTGCGATAAATCCAGTTCTTCCTCCGTCAGTACTGCATAATGATATTCAAACATCCGACTTCTCCCTTCCATAGAGCCTGTCTAAAATCTCATTCCCCCGTCTGCACACCCCATTATGTGGGATCTTTACCCCTCACATGCAGCATGTATCTGGCAAAAAAACAAATTTAGACAGGCTCTTATACTCACGAGTGGTCAAATTTACCACATATTCATGATGCTTCCCACTTGTGAGTCGGGTGATTTGGCAAATTTTAGTGACCATGCGTATAAATTATCCACAGTTTATGCACCGATGAAATGGTGTCTGGCTCTTCTAGTTCCTCAACTTTTTCCCTTTCTCAAAATATCTACAGTATGCGCGCCTGCACCGATTAAATCTTGCCGCTCACAAGTGGCAAGCTGATACTGCACAAAATACCCAAATTCTTCCTCAGTCATCTGGTTTAACACCTGCCGCATATAATTTGCCGCCCCATCCGGCGAAATAATTTTTATCCGCTCCAATCCCGCTGCTTGATTGAGTGCGTCAATATCTTCCAACCGCACATAATCATACAGTGCTTTCTCGTCCGCAATCGTATGAAAATCCTCTGTAAGCTGCCCGTTTTTGGCACAGTCTAAAATGTGATGCTCCTTAAATGCATAGGTTAATACTGCGTATTCATTCATGCAATACGCCACCAAAATAACGCCGCCCTCTTTCGTCACGCGTTTGGCTTCCATAAGCGCCTTTACTTTATCTGCAAAAGCTGTTAAATGATACATCGGCCCGAATAGCAGCGTTACATCAAAGGAATTGCTTTCCAGTTTCTTTAATCGCAGCGCAGTTCCCTGCATTGCCGTTAATTTCAGCGCATTTCCCAATGTTTGACCGTCTGGCATTGTTCTCTTTGCGGCGGCTGCCTTTGCCTTCTTTTTCAAAATTCCTAGATTATATTTCACCAATTCAACGGCTGTTACGTTATAGCCCTCCTCTGCCAGCGGGATGCTGTAGCGACCTGTTCCAGCACCAATATCCAGCAGCCGTATCGTAGACTTTAGACTGAATTCCTCCGATTTTAAGCCTACCGACTTTAAAGCTTTTAGCGATCTCTGCTGCATGCAGCATTGCAGATAATAGCGGATATATTCCATAGACACACGGTATTCCACCTGCCCATGACGCGACGCAAAGCGCTTTTCCTCATTAAATTTATTATAATACTGCTCCAATTCGGTCATTAGGCAATGAAAACCTCCATTTTCTTCTGCACCCATGTAATTACAGGGCCTAAGAAAAAGGCTACCAGCACCGTAACAATGCCGACATCACCGCCCAACAGAAATCCCGCTGCCATAAAACTAATATCCCAAATCATACGCACAATTTTAAATGGTACCTTTTTTACATGATTCGCAATAATAAACGGTAGTGCATCATAAGGCGAAGAGCCCAGTCCAGCACACATATATGCCGCAGCCCCCAATAAAAATACAGCAAGCGAAGGAATAAGCAGCGCATATCTTGTAACTGTCCCTTCAAAAAAGCCAAGCGGCAGCACCAGCGACCAAATCCAGCCAAAAAAATCGGATATGTAACCAAGAAAACACATATTTCCAATAGTACCAAAGCCAATCATACTTAAATCAAACCGTATTACAAACAAAAATGTCACTAAATGGCACATCAGCTGACACGTGCCGAAACTTAATGGCACAAAATTTGTCACGCCTTGTGTTAAGCAGGAACAGGGGTCTGTCCCAAGCGCAATGGATCTTAACAGCGAAAGCCCCAGCCCCTGTGCTATCACGCCGCATATCATCATTCCCATGCGCTTGGCAAACTTCGGCGGACGCGCAAACCATTGCAGATTTTGAAAACGATTTTTTCTATTATTGCCATTACTAGAACTCATAAAAATTATGCTCCTCATTTTTCGGCTTTTCCGGCGCGGTTGTATGTGGCACAGGCTCATCTTTTTTCTCAAGTAATACAGGTGTTTTGGGCTTCACTGTTTCCTTACGAATCTCAATAATCGGCCCGCCAGTTCCATTAATATAGTCACCTGTAATTGTCACCTCACCTATATTGTCATCCTTGGGAATTTCATACATAATATCTAGCATAAATTCCTCAATAATCGCACGCAGCGCACGCGCTCCGGTATCGCGTTCCATTGCTTTATCTGCAATCGCTTCCAGTGCACTGTCATCAAATACCAGCTTGACTTCATCTAGCTCCAGCAGCTTTTGATACTGTTTCAAAATCGCATTGCGTGGCTCCTTTAAGATCTTAATATAACTCTCTTTCATTAAGCAGTCCATTGGGCAGATAATCGGCAGACGGCCAATAAACTCTGGTATCATACCGAACTTTTTAATATCCTCAACCGTTACTTTTTTAAGAATATTGCTTTCCTTGTCAAATGCATCTTTTAATTCTGCATTAAATCCAATAGAGGACTGCTTCGTCAAACGCTGTTTAATAATCTCTTCCAAATCTGGAAACGCGCCGCCACAGATAAACAAAATATTTCTGGTATTAATCGTTGTTAATGGTACCATTGCGTTTTTGCTGTTTGCCCCAACGGGTACTTCCACATCTGCGCCCTCTAAAAGCTTCAACATTCCCTGCTGCACAGACTCACCGCTGACATCGCGCGAAGTGGTATTTTTTTTCTTGGCAATCTTATCGATCTCGTCAATAAAAACAATTCCCTGCTCCGCCTTATCCACGTCATTATCTGCCGCCGCCAAAAGCTTCGAAATTACAGATTCAATATCATCACCGATATACCCCGCTTCTGTCAGCGAAGTTGCGTCCGCAATCGCAAGCGGCACATCCAACAGCCTTGCAAGCGTTTTCACCATATATGTTTTGCCGCATCCCGTCGGCCCTAGCAAAAGAATATTGGATTTTTCAATTTCTATATCATCCATAGTTCCTGTTGAAACGCGCTTATAGTGGTTATAAACTGCTACAGAAATTACTTTTTTCGCATATTCCTGTCCAACAACATAATCGTCAAGCTGTGCTTTAATCTTGTGCGGTGCTGGTAAATCATTGATATTAAATACCGCCTCATCTGTTTTTTCTTTGGGCTTTTTCTTTTTCAGCCGCTGACGGTTGGGAATCCCTCCCTCCCCCTGCAAATCTGCTATGTTCACAAAACTTATGTTTGGAAAACGCCGTTTTGCATTTTTTGACTTTATTTCATCCGGCGTCGGGATATTATTTAACATTCCCTGATAGTCAAATTGGCTGACTGTATCCATTGTCTTATGCATACAATCTGAACATACAGAAATATGATTCGGTAGTTTAAACATTCTGCCTGCCTTGCTCTCCGGCCGCCTGCAAATAAAACAGACATCTTCATACTCGCTTTCTTTGTCACTCTCCTGCTCTGTTTTATCGTCTGCTTCTTTCCCGTCTGTACTCTCTTTACCGTCTGACACACTCTCTTTGACATCATCAATCAAATCTTCAAATTCTAAATCGTCATCCCTATTTGACATATCTACCTCCATATATCAATCTTCTTTATGCCCCAAAACAACATTCACTGTTTTTTCCTGATAACCGCCCTCCTGCTGACGCATCAAAGTAATCTCTATCTCCATTCCAGCCGTATAATACTCCAAGATGCCTTGCAATTCTGTCATTTTAGTAACCTTCTCACCAGCAAGCGCCATAATAATATCACCTTTTTTAATACCCGCCTGCTCCGCCGCGGAACCCTTTATCACACGTGACACATAAACACCCGCTGGCATATCGTATTTCTCAATGGCTTCCTTGGAAACATCATCTCCCGAAACACCCAAAAATGCCCGCTGTTCCTCGCTTGCCTTGCGTTTGGTTTCCATCTGTGCCAACTCGTCAATAATCGGCTTTGCCGTCGCAATCGGAATGGCATAACCCATTCCCTCGATTACATAATCCGCAATTTTGCTGGAATTAATTCCAATCACCTCTCCCCTGATATTTAGGAGTGCACCACCGGAATTTCCGGGATTAATCGCCGCATCCGTCTGAATTAGATAATCCTGCCGAATATCTGGATCATCTGGAAATGCTTCTCGGTTCAACGCACTGATTACACCGGTTGTAACAGACTGCCCAAATCCCAGCGAGTTTCCTATGGCAATCGCCGGTTCGCCAACTTGCAGTGCATCAGAATCTCCTAATACTGCAATCGCAATCGCCTCAAGCGTCGGACTGCTAATATCCTGCTTAAACACAGTAATCACTGCCAAATCATCCTTTGGCGCCGTTCCCTTTACATAAGCAGCCACTTCTTTGTCATCCACAAATTGCACATACAATTCTTTACTATCTTCAACTACATGGTAATTTGTCACAATCAGCAGTTCTTCTTCTGTCTGCCCCACAATAATTCCGGAACCGTTTGCCTCCTCGTCTATCATCTGATCGTACCAGTAATCATATGCTGTATACTCGTTCGTAATCGCTACCACACATGGCATCACAGCCTTTACCACTTCCGACACATCCGAAACCACAACATTACCATATTCTGCTGATGAAATCAAATCTGCATTTGCCACATTCACATTCGCACCCGCAGACGGCTGCGTGTATGGCAGTGCTGGTTTTTGGTGCTCTATCTGCTCCTCCTGTTCCTGCTGTGCAAATGCAGAAACAGCATCGTCATCTTGCTGCGGCTTTTCCAAGGCATCTTTTCCAAAAGAATCCTCTGGCTTGGATTCTTCCGCCTTTGCGTTATTTGCTTTCGCCTCCTCCGAATTTGCCCCCTGCTCCTGCAAAAGCTTTGTCTTGGCAACCGCTTCCTGATAAAATTCTGTCTGTTTCAAGCGCTCTACTGCGTAAATACCGCCGGAAATATAGACAACCGCCATTACCACACAGCCAAGAACCGCGCATACCGTCTTGAAACTTGATGATTTCTTCTTATTTTCATTTTCCATATGGCTCCCTCCTAGCCCCAAAGGGCGAAACCAATCTTAGACCCCCTATTCCACCGTAACAGACTTCGCTAAATTCCTCGGCTTATCTACGTCGCAGCCTTTTCCAACCGCCACATAATATCCAAACAACTGCAGTGGAATAATCGCCAGCGAATTGGTAAAATAAGGGTTGGTTCTTGGAATATAAATTACGTAATCCGCCGCCTTTTCAATTTCTGTATTCCCTTCGTTTGTAACAGCAAGCACAAACGCTCCCCTTGCTTTTACTTCTACCATATTGCTTAGGGTCTTTTGGAACAATGCATCCTGTGTTGCAACCGCAGCAACCAATGTCCCCTGCTCAATTAGCGAAATCGTACCATGCTTTAATTCTCCTGCGGCATATGCTTCAGAGTGAATATAAGAAATCTCTTTTAATTTCAGCGATCCCTCAAGGGAAATCGCATAGTCAATACCGCGGCCGATAAAAAATACATCCTTTGCACCAATATAGCGGTTTGCAAAACGCTGTATTCTGTTTTTGTTGGATAACAGCATTTCTATCTGCGCTGGAAGCCGTTTTAAATCCTCCAGCATATTACAGAATGCAGGAGCTTGCAATGTGCCGCGCGCCTTTCCGAATTTCATTGCCAACAGATATAGCGCAATTAGCTGTGCACTATACGCCTTTGTTGTGGCTACTGCAATTTCAGGGCCTGCCCATGTGTACATAACATTGTCTGCTTCCCGTGCAATAGAGCTGCCTACAACATTGACAATGCCAAGCACTTTATGCCCCATTTTCTGTGTACCGCGCAGCGCTGCCAGTGTATCTGCAGTTTCACCGGACTGGCTAATTACCACAATCATATCACCTTGTTCCAAAATTGGGTTGCGATAGCGAAATTCGCTCGCAACATCCACCTCAACAGGAATCCTTGCTATTCCTTCAATTATATATTTTGCTGTTACCCCTGTATGGTATGCCGAACCGCATGCGACAATATGAATTTTGCGGATTGCCTGAATTTCCTCGTCTGTCATGCCAAGTTCTTCAATTACAATATCATTGTCCTTTATCCGCGGCATTAACGTATCCGTTACTGTTTTAGGCTGCTCATACATTTCTTTCAACATAAAATGTTCGTAACCGCCCTTTTCTGCTGCATCTGCATCCCAGTCAATTGTTACAGCTTCCTTGGTGATTTCCTCCTCGTCCACCGTATAAAAATGCATATGATCCGCACGCAGCCGCACAACCTCCTGATTTTCTATAAAATATACCTTTCGGGTATACTTTAGAATCGCCGGCACATCAGATGCAATAAAACAGCCGTCCTCATTCTGCCCTACAATCAGCGGACTGTCCTTGCGCACCGCAAAAATTTCATCGGGATGATCGGCAAATAAAATTCCCAACGCATACGATCCTTGCACGCGGTGCATCACTTTTGTAATTGCTTCCAGCGGATTTCCTTTATAATAATAATCAATTAAATGCGCCAATACCTCCGTATCCGTATCTGAAATAAACGTATAGCCTTTTGAAATCATCTTCTCTTTTAACGGCAGATAATTCTCAATAATACCATTGTGTACCACCGTGATGGTTTCTTCTGCATTAAAATGCGGATGTGCATTTTCATTGCTTGGCACACCGTGCGTTGCCCATCTGGTGTGTCCAATTCCCACCACGCCCTGCATTGTAGAGCCGCCATGTGTCAGCTCCTCCAATACTTTTAAGCGTCCTATTGATTTTGTAATCTGTATTTTCTCACCGTTAAACACAGCCATGCCTGCCGAGTCATACCCTCTGTACTCTAAACGCTCCAATCCCTCCAAAATTATCGGCGCCGCTTGGTGCCTCCCAATATATCCTACAATTCCACACATTTTGAACGATACTCCCTTCTAAGAAAATTTCATGATGCGTTCTTCCAATACCGCGGATTGGAAGTACACCACCTTATTATACCATATGGAAGGCATTTATAGTGCATTCCAAATTGATATCCTAAATATTTATATGCACTTGATAGTATCAACATTGGTATCAGCCTTTTCTTTTTGGATTCTATCAAATGTTTTGCGGTCTGTTTGACAAGCTGCATCCCCTCGCTCTGCGAAGAAACGCCTGCAAACACCTCTGGATGCTGCGCCTGCGATACACCCAAGTCAAAGTTGCGCCGAAACTGCTGCATACAAGTATAATTATGAGAATGAATGACCTGTGCCTTTGCTGCATAAACAATCTTAAAATGATTCTGCACCGCTTTGGCAGCATAAATCATATCTTCGTTAAAAATTGCCCGCGAAACAAATCCATCGAGTCTATCAAATATCCTTCGGTTATATGCTGCACATACATTCGAGCAAAAAAAAGTCTTAATGCCAAGCCGTTCTATATCCTCTATTGATTTTACCGCAGACTGATTTGGATAATTAAAACTTCGCGTATAACGCTCAATCTCTCTGCATTGTGTTCTAGGAAGTTGTCTTGCATATGCCACAGCCGCATTGGGTGTGCCCTCTAGCGCCTCCGCCAACTGCTTTATTAAGTTCTTATCCGCTGGCACGGCATCTTGTGTCATGCAGACAAAAATATCTGCATTTGAATACATTACTGCCTGCTGCCGCGTACCACCATGGTCAAACGCCTCCGCCGTAATATGGTGCACTTCAATATTGGGATAGCGCTCCAAAAGTCCAGCCGGCTTCATCAGTGCTGTAAAATATGCTTCTTCCGTATTGATAATAATGATTTTCCTTACAGGATACGTCTGTTGTTCCAGTGCTTTTAAAATATGAAGCACCCGCTTGTCTGGTTTGTAAGTCAGTAAAATAACGTCTATACTCTGCCGCATGGCAATTTTTACCTCATTTTTACAAAAGGGAACCGCTGCTGTTACGGTCCCCTTTCCATTCTATTACGACCCCGATACACTCACTCCGGTATCTGCTGCTATTTTTTTACTGCATTTCTTGACAGTGTCAGATGGTGAATAATCTGTTTCCTCATCAAAGAAAAATTCATGGAGAAGCTTGACATTCTGCTCTAAATCCACAGGGATTACAACGCTTGCCTTCCCAACGCGACCGACTTTTACATTACCCTCAAACGGGAAGCCAGTAGTTTCGCCAATTTCATATTGTGCGATATCCTTGAGCAATGTCGATATTTCATCCCACTCCAATGATGTAGCAATTTTAGGGAACACTGCCTCCGCTATTTTATCCAATGTCGAGGGATTTAGCGTAATGGCTTTTTTTGCTACTTGTTTTAGTACCGCCTGCTGTCTTTGTGTACGCTCGAAATCACCATTTCCTACATAACGGATACGACAGTATGCAGTCGCCTGCAGCCCGTTCAGCGTCTGAAGTCCTGCGTGTTTTACCGGCGTATAAGTTCCCGGATCAGCTTCATAATTTGGTTCTCCCTTTGCATTTAGCGTTCCGTTGGGCTTGCCTACAATACTTATCTGAAAATCGTTTAAATTCCCTATTTCGCTTTCTTTCACGTCAATCTCCACACCGCCTACAGCATCTACCAAATCAATCAACCCATCAAATCCTGCTGTTACAAAATCTGTAATATTCAAATCCAGATTCATATTCAGCATATTAATTGCCTGTTTCGGACCCCCTTTGGCATATGCTGCATTCGCTTTATTATAGGTATCTGTACTTAAATTCAGCCATGTATCTCTGTAGACAGATGCCATACGTACTTCATGCGAATCTAAGTTAATGGAAGCAATAATAATTGTATCTGTTCTGGTGTTTTTCTCCAATTCACCCTCTCTGGAATCCACACCAAACAGTACAATAGTACGATAGCCCTTCATCGCACTCTCGCCGGTTTCCAACTGCTGCTTAATTTCCAAATTGATTGCTACGTCACCGTCATTGATTTTCACAAATTTCACCTTACGCACTTTGGTAACAGCCCAGAAAGAAATTACTAATACAAGCAGCAGCAATATTTCCCCGACAAAGAGCAATATCCTATTTCGTTTTTTGCGTGCTGCTTCCTCTGGTGACAGATTCTGCTTTTTCTTCTTTTTTGACTTTGAAGCTTTCCCTGTTTTGGAAGTATTTCCCGTTTTAGAAGCCTTCTCTGCTTTATGCGTTTTTCCTGCCTGGGAAGCATTATTGCCATTACTTTTTGATGCCCTAGGCACTGGTGCGTCCTGTGCATATGCTTCCTCTTCCATATAATAATCTGATGAATACTGCTGATCCTGCCAAGATTCCTGCTGTTGTGGCTGCCTTCTTGGCGGCTGCCGCCTTTGAACGTTTTCTGTTGACTGCTCATAATACGGCTGGCGTGATCTCGATTCGCCAGATTGACTAGAGCGCGGCGGCTGCGGACGCTGCCTCGGTATATCAGAGGATTCGTAATACTGTTGTGTTTCCTCTGTCGTGGGACGTTTTCGCGGACGCTGCACATTGTTTTGACCATTATGGGACTGCTGCGGACGTGGTCTTGGCATATCAGCCGTTTCATAATACTGTTGTGCCTCCTCCTGTGGCGGTGCAGGACGCCTTCTCTGTGGCGGTTTCGCCTGCCCGCTGTGCGGCGGTGCTCCCTGCGGACGCTGCGTTTTCCTTGGCTGTCCGGAACCATTAGCAAACGGTCTTACATTTCTTCCCTCGTCTGCCTCGTTATTTCTGTTACTATTTGGTTTTTCATGATTATCCTGCATTTTACTTCTCCTAATCTTTAATAGGCGTTTTTGTTGATAAAGCCTTTGAAAAAGGTCAAAAACAAAATCCGAAAATCCAATGCCATAGACCAGTTTTCGATATAGTACAGGTCGTACTCAATCCGCTTCCGAATGGAAGTGTCGCCGCGATACCCGTTGACCTGCGCCCAGCCGGTAATGCCAGGGCGCACTTGATGCTTTATCATATACCTTGGTATCTCCTCCTTGAATTTCTCCACAAAGAGGGGTCTTTCCGGGCGCGGCCCTATCAGGCTCATATCACCCTTTAAAACATTAAAGAACTGCGGCAGCTCATCAATGCTGGTTTTCCTCAATATCCTGCCAATCTTTGTCACTCTGGGGTCATTTTTTCTCGTCCAGCCCTTTTTCTCGTCCTCAGACTCCTGTACTTCCATACTGCGGAACTTATACATCTGAAACGGACGATTATGCAGTCCCACCCGTTCCTGCTTAAATATCAAAGGACCTTTGCTTGTGGTTTTTACACCAATTACTGCTATCAGCATAATGGGAGAAAATAGTACAATTGCCACAACAGCGCCGAAAATATCGACGAAACGCTTAATCAGCATATTGGCAGTATTGGCAAGCGGCACACGCCGGATATTTACTACCGCAAGCCCTCCGAAATCTTCCAGATAAGGATGACTAGGAATTACACTGTTATAATCTGGAATAAATTTGGTATGAACGCCCGACTTTTCACATATATTAACAATATATTCCAAACGGTCGTAATCTGCCAAGGCTAGTGTAATGCCAATTTCATCCAACTGATTTTCAGGAAGGATTGCCTGCAGGCTGTCAATATCACCGATGACTTTTACTCCTTTGTAAACGGCGTCTACTGGCACTCTATCGTCCAATATGCCGCACACAACATAGCCCCATTCTGGATTAGATGTGACTTTATTGATATATTCCTCTGCCGCACGGGAATATCCCACCAGCAATATATGCTTAATATTGTAGCCCTTTTTCCGAATAAAGCGCAGAATACTTCTTACATATTTACGCATCATGGAATCAGCAACAATATTGATACCATAAAAAACGCCAACCATACCACGGGAAAAATCCGGAATATTAACGGCAAATAAAACCACCATAATGGCGATAAGCCCAATGGTATTGGCTTTCATTATATTAAATATCTCGTAAGTCGTCTTGGCAGTCCGCTTCGACGAATACAAGTCAAATGTATTGTATAAAATCAGGTAGCCCGGAATAATTGCAATAAGCGCTGTAAAATAAAATTCCGTAGGCAGAATACCTGTACCGGGTTCCATTTCCTTTACAGACCCACTAAGCCACAGGAACCATGCAAGCCAGTAAGACGCTGCCACAACAACTGCATCCAATAAGACCAGCAGCCTGTTAAAATATTTTTGATGATCCCTTATCAACTTATCTCACCTATACCCTTTTTCCAAACAGAAGGAAAGGATACCTTATATCGTATAATCTGATACCCGCCTATCATTCTACAATATTTGAGCCAAAAGTACAACTGATTTTTTTATTTGCACCCATCTCCTGTGTGTTAAAGACTTA
>ERZ778496.425-NODE-425-length-42515-cov-6.563542_pt1 | contig 42515 bp, 36 predicted proteins | sample MGYA00433099_ERZ778496 | MGnify/ENA primary metagenome ERZ778496 (study PRJEB29527, sample SAMN07138962) | mouse gut metagenome | material: feces | host: mouse | place: China:Nanjing | collected 2016-01-25 ...
TCGAAGAAAAATCCTACGCGTTATTTAAAAGTTATTTATTAACAGTTCCTAAGCAGATAAAAACATCCAAGAGAAAGATGTAAGTGTTACATAAATGGATCGTTTATGCAGCTGTAAGCGGCATACTTTAAAGTGTAAAAGGAAGGTATTAACAATATGGAGTGGAATTTAAAGCAGGATGCAAAGCGGCTGATTGTAATATGCCTTGCATCGGCGGCTATGGCACTGAATATTAAAACGTTTGTAAGAACTGGAGGTTTATATCCGGGAGGTGCAACGGGACTAACGCTTTTAATACAAAGAGTTTTTGAACTTTTTCTTAATGTGGAGATACCATATACCATTATTAATGTACTACTGAATTTGGGGCCGATTTATATAGGTTTTAAGTTTATTGGAAAAAAATTTACTTTGTTTTCCTGCATAACAATTATGCTGACAAATATTTTAACGGATATTCTGCCAGCTTATGCGATTACATACGATATCCTGCTGATTAGTGTTTTTGGCGGAATTATCAATGGTTTTTTAATTAGTTTATGTTTAATGATGAATGCGACGACTGGAGGGACAGACTTTATTGGTATCTTTCTATCTGAACGTAAGGGCGTGGATTCCTTTAATGTAATTCTTGGGTTTAATGCGATACTGTTGATTGTAGCAGGTTTACTGTTTGGCTGGGAGAAAGCGCTGTATTCTATTATTTTCCAATATGCTTCTACGCAGGTGCTTCGGATGCTTTATCAGCAGTATCGCCAACATACGCTTTTGGTGGTGACAAATCATCCGAAGGAGGTATATGAAGTAATTGCAAGGGACAGTAATCATGGCGCAACAGTCATAGATGGAGAAGGCTCTTTCCAGCACGAGGAACGTAAAATTGTGTATTCGGTAGTGTCGCGTGCGGAATGTAAAGGAATTATTAAGGATATTAAGCGGGTTGACCCTAAAGCTTTTGTAAATGTAATTAATACACAGCAGGTATCGGGATTGTTCTACCAAAGACCGCATGAGTAGCTAGGTTACTCGGAAAATGTAAGTGATAACTTCTGGATTAAATTGGGTGACTTGGGTACGTTTTGTTATAAGTATCAGGAAAACGGCAGATGGGAAAAGTATGTTTTGCGTGTAGAGAATGGGAAGTATTGGCTTTTTCAAGACGGGGGCAGTGGTGAGAATATAAATCTGGAAGAACTTGCACAAAGGCTACAGGAGGATACATGAATTGTAAAGATTGTCCATATATAGGGAATGAATTGCAGAAAATAATTGCAGATTGTCAAAGCCACGTTAAATGCAGCAGTGAACTATATCAATATATCGAGATACAATATATAATAGAAACGCGATATATGGATTGCTTTTGTAAAAAAATAGGCAGTTGTTTAAATGCGTGTAATGAACACTGTGATAATATATACCATGCTGCATCACAGATAAAAGTGCGTACTAAAAAATCAAAAAAATTTTCCAAGAAAGCAAAAAACGATTCGCGTATCCAAAACAGGTATGCAAATAATACTCGATTTCATTCTAAGAAAAAAAGAGGATATCAAAGAAGACAATATTTAAGAACCCAAAAACAATTGCAGCAGTTATGGAGGATTGTACGTTATCCGTATCCGGTTATCTATGTGGATACTGTTAAAATTAACGGTGAATTTTGCAGCAGAGAAGTTCCTTATTATAGAAGGGAATGGGAAAATCATGGAGGTAAAGGTCGCAGGTATTGTAAAAAAATGTCTAACAGGCATGTTCGATATTATAAAGGCGGGATTTCCAAAGGCGGAAATTATCGGAAAATATATGATTATCAGTGGACGCTTCAATAACTAAAACGAAAATGCTTGGCATGAACATAAGTTTTATTATGTTTGGTATCTGAGCAAAGTGAAAGGAATGGATATAAAAATGAAGATTGTAAAAGCAGGATACGAGATTTTAACGCCAATTTCTCAAGGAGGAATGCAAGAGTTACAACATATTGAGAAGATTGCGCGTGTTTGTTATAAGAGTGAGAATTTGATTACGGAAGATGGAGAGTCGGCGAAAAAAATGGTGAAAATGCTGATTAACCGTGACCATACGGCAATGATAGAGCATTCTATGTTGTCGGTTAAATTTATTGTGGACAGAGGAGTAAGCCATGAGATTGTGCGGCATCGGATTTCTTCGTTTGCGCAGGAAAGTACGCGGTACTGCAATTATGCAAAAGATAAGTTTCACAATGAAATCACTGTGATAAGACCAAACTTTTTTCTGGACGAAACATCAAAAGCCTATCAGCAATGGGAGGATGCAATGCGCAGTGCAGAGAAAAGTTATTTTAGTTTAATGGAAGCAGGTGCAACGCCGCAGGAAGCACGTTCCGTGTTGCCAAACAGTACTAAGACTGAGATTACAATGACTGCCAACTATCGAGAATGGCGGAATTTCTTTAAGCTTCGGACAGATAAGGCAGCGCATCCGCAGATGCGGGAAGTGGCAGTTCCATTGCTAAAAGAATTGCAGAAGAAGCTGCCAATCGTGTTTGATGATATTATAGTTGAAGAATAAGAAACATTTGCAATAATGTGTGAAAGGAAGGGCGAAACACTTGAATATTATTGTAGCTGCCGATAAAAATTGGGCAATTGGGTATCAAAACAGTCTGCTTGTGCGATGTCCTAGTGATCAGAAGCGTTTTCGGGAAATTACAACGGGCAAAGTGGTAGTAATGGGAAGAAGAACGCTGGAGTCTTTTCCACAAAAACAGCCATTGAAAAACAGGACAAATATTATATTGACTACAGATAAAAAATATAGCGATTATGCGCAGCACCATAAGGATTGTATTGTGGTATCTTCTATGGAAAGGCTGTTTGAGGTATTAAAACCATATCCCAGCCAAGATATTTATATTATTGGTGGTGAGCGTGTATACAAAGAACTGCTGCCATATTGCAGCAAGGCATATGTGACACGGATTGACTATGCATATCAAGCAGATGCTTTTTTTCCCAATTTAGACAATCTGCCGGAATGGGAACTAGTGGAGGAAAGTGAGGAGCAGACGTATTTTGACTTGGAATATGTCTTTGCTGTTTATCAGAAAAAATAAAATAGTTTCACTAGCAAAAATGCTTTTTTTGTGGAAAAATCAGGAAAATAGGAATTGACATAGATTTTTTACAACGGTATAATAATACGGTACTTTATGATATTATAGTAAACGCATTTTGTATTTGCGTTTTGACTTTTTGTATCTGCTGTGTATTCAATTAGATTTGGATGCAAAACGCAAAGGTATAATTCGTTTACTATATAGTAAACGACAAACGCATTTGCCGTTTACTATAATTGACGCACATGACCGCATAAAGGAATTTAGCAGCTTTGCGGTATGCGGTCGGCTCAGGCAAACACAAATATTATTTGTGTTTACTATAAATATATTTACGGAGGAGGTATTTTTTTTATGTCGCAAGAAAAAAAGAATAGTGTGTTGGAAACAAACAGCCTTAGCAGGAAAATTATTTCCAAGCTGCTAGTTACAGTCGCAGTAATGCTTTTTTTGATTGTGGTGGTATCAGCTGTTATTTCTATGATTTCAAAAATTAGAAGTGCAACGGATAAATTGGTGTCAGTTGCCTATGAGAATGCCTTTTTAATTGATGATGATATTCAAATGGCATATGGGCAGGCGTTGGGATTTGCCAATTCATTAAGAAATATTTCAGCATTGGATCCCAAGGAGCAACGGGATGCGATTGATAATGCGTTAGAGGGAGTCTTGACTTCTAACGATAATTTCACAACGGTATTTGCTTACTTTGAGCAGAATGCGATTCCGAATGCGGAGGGGCAGCCGTACAGTGTACATAAAAAAGAAATTGCTTATGAAGCAGTTGCATATCTCAATGAAGATAAAACGGGTGTTACTTTTGAAAAGCATGAGGATGCTTTCGACAATTTTGATAAGGAGTATTATAAGCAGATAAAATCTTCTGGCGAAGTGTATGTTATGGAACCATATATCTATTCACTGCGGGGCGAAGAAGATATTATGATGATTAGTATTATTGCACCTGTTTATAATGCAGAAAATGAATTCTTTGGTGTAGCTGGCTGTGACGTGGCGCTCTATGATATGCAGACGCAGCAGTATGCGAAAACAGGATATCGTTCAACGCATATGGTAGCGCTTGCGGAGGATGGTACGGTACTTCTTGATTCGTCAGACCGGGCAGCTGTTGGAAAAATCGCTGCGGAGGCAGGATATAAATCACTGTGGGACGATGCGCAGAAGCTTAAAACGAAGCCGGAAGGAGCGTATGTCAATAGTATTTCTGTAATTAATGACAGGATTACTAATTATGCGACCAAAAAAAGTGGTGTTGGTATTACCGTTCCATTAAAACTGCATAGTGGAAATTATTGGACATTGTATCTTGCTGTAAATAAAAGTGAGTTTTTATTGGAAATTATAGCAGATACGTTGAAGTTAATGCTTGTTGTGGTAGTAATTGGTGCATTGCTGCTGCGGACAATTTATTATACCATTGAGAAATCGCTTGCGCCGGTTCAGGATATTTTAAGTGGTGCAGCGCAGTTAGAGGGCGGAAGTCTAAAGATCAATATTGCAGTGGATACGGATGATGAGTTGGGGCGTTTGGCGCAGGCGATTAATCATATTAGTTTTACTGTGGACAATTATGTCAATGATATTTCGCAGAGGCTGTCTGAGATGGCGGAGAACAATATGGATATAGAAATCCGTCAGAAATATATCGGTGATTTTATTCCGATTCAGACTTCTATTGAGAAGATTGTGGATTCATTAAATGGAACATTACAGCAGATTATTGTATCGGCGGATGATGTGGCATCGGGTTCTGTTAGTGTTGCCACCGGAGCGCAGGCTTTGACAAAAGGGGCAAATGAACAGGCAGCGGCAGTTGATGAACTGGCGGCTTCTATTGAAAATCTGTCGAATGACGTTGCAACGAATGCAGAAGATGCGCAGAATATGAATCAAATTGTGCAAAAAGTCAGCGATCGAATTATGGAAAGTAATGAGGAAATGGGCAAGCTAATGAATGCTATGACCGATATTCGTGATTCGTCCGCAGGAATTGAAAAGATTATTATGGCAATTCAGGAAATTGCGAGCAAGACAAATCTGTTGTCATTAAATGCTTCGATAGAAGCGGCAAGAGCAGGGGAAGCAGGCAGGGGGTTTGCTGTGGTTGCTAATGAAATCCGCGATTTAGCGACACAAAGTGCAGAGTCTGTTGGTAGAACAACAGAACTTATCGGACGTTCGCTTGAAGCAGTGCGCAATGGCACACAAATAGCGGATGATACGGCAAAATCACTTATGGCAGTGGTAGAGGGGGCTAAGGAGATATCCGGCTCTGTTGATAAAATTCGTGATGCTTCCCAGAATCAGAAACAAGTTTTGCATGAATTGACAAAGCACGTGGATTTAATTGGAGAAGTTGTACAGTCCAATATTATAGCGGCAGAGGAGAGTGCGGCAACGAGTGGAGAATTGTCCCAGCAGTCCAGCCGCCTGCATGAACTAGTAAATCAATTCCATCTGCGCGGTTAACAAAAAAATCACCTTTTTTATTGACTTTTCACTTTTTTCGTATAATAATTGAATAGAACTTTAATGAAATAAAAAGTTTTGGATGATATAAAAATACGAAAGGAAGTACTGATTATGGAAAAGAAAAATTTGGATTGGTCAAATCTTGGTTTTGGTTACAGGCAGACAGAACAGCGGTATGTCAGTAATTATAAGGATGGTGCATGGGATAACGGTGCATTAACAGAAGACGCAACAATTGTGTTAAATGAGTGTGCAGGTGTTTTGCAGTATGCGCAGACGTGCTTTGAGGGATTAAAGGCATATACAACACAAGATAACCGCATTGTTGTATTCCGTCCGGATCTCAATGAGCAGAGAATGCATGATAGCTGTCTGCGTTTGGAAATACCTGCGCTGCCAAAGGGACGCTTTGTAGAAGCGGTAAAGCAGGTGGTAAAAGCGAATGAGGCATATGTGCCGCCTTATGGTTCTGGCGCGACGCTTTATATTAGACCTTATATATTTGGAACAAATCCTGTTATTGGTGTAAAGCCCGCAGATGAATATCAATTTAGAATTTTCTGTACGCCGGTAGGCCCATATTTTAAGGGGGGTGCAAAGCCGCTTACCATTAAAGTCAGCGATTTTGATCGTGCCGCACCACATGGGACAGGTCATATTAAGGCAGGGCTGAACTATGCAATGAGTTTATATCCGATTGTTACAGCACATGAGGAAGGCTATGATGAAAATATGTATCTCGATCCCGCAACACGCACGAAAGTGGAGGAAACAGGCGGCGCGAACTTTATTTTCGTAACAAAAGACAATAAAGTCGTTACGCCGAAATCCGATAGCATTCTGCCTTCGATTACCCGCCGTTCACTAATGATTGTGGCGCAGAAATATCTTGGGTTGGAAGTGGAGGAACGAGAAGTCTTATTTGAGGAAGTAAAAGATTTTGCTGAGTGCGGTTTGTGCGGAACGGCTGCTGTTATTTCTCCTGTTGGAAAAATTGTGAACCATGGCGAGGAACTATGTTTCCCTTCCGGCATGGAGAAAATGGGCACAATTACACAGAAACTTTATGATACGTTGACAGGCATTCAAATGGGACGCCTTGAAGCACCTGAAGGATGGATTGTTGAAATCTAAGAGATCTAAGCAAATGTTTATAATTAAAAGAAAAGGCTGTCTGCAAATGTTTATTTTCTGGCAGTCTCTTTTTTCGTTTTTGGTGTTGTCTTATGTCAACAAATGAGGTATACTAAAAAATAATGCGTTTTTTAAGGAAGTGAAACAATGAGGGACAATAGGGGGCAGGTGCGCTATTTGGAAATTTCCTGCGAAAGCCTTGAACTGTCAGCAAAGCCAGAAGAAATAATAGAAGGCAGCTTTACCATACAAGCAACAGACAAGTATGCGGAAGGGAAAATTTATTCGTCAGATACCAGAATGAACTTGCAGTTGCTTGATTTTCAAGGGCAAGAATTTGTAGTACAATATTTCTTTAATGCGGCAAATACGGAGGCTGGCAGTATTATTCGTGGTGAATTTGTGATTATCAGCAATTGTGGTGAATATACAATTCCATTTCGGATAACGATACAAAAGCCACAGTTGGAATGTTCCCTTGGCATTGTAAAAAACTTGTTTCATTTTACCAATTTAGCAAAGGCAAATTGGGAAGAAGCAGTTGCATTGTTCTATTCCCCAGAATTTTGCATGATAATTCCCAAAAATGATAAAAACGCGCTGTTATCATATATTGGATTGTCGCGGCATTCTGGAAATCAGCAGAATGTAGAAGAGTTTTTGATAGAAGTAAATAAGAAGACGATATTGGAATTTCAGTTTGATATTGAGGGGTTTATCTTAGAGGATGTGCAGGATAGCATTTCGCGTACTATTTGTATTACAAGAAATGGCTGGGGGTATACACAGCTACGGGTAGCAGTAGAGGGAAAATTTATCTGTATTCCGACGGATATGCTGACAGAGGAGGAATTTGAAAATAACATCTGTAATTTTACATTTTATATTGATGCTTCCCAGCTTCATCAAGGGATGAATAACGGCTGCATTGTATTTTATAATGCGTGTAAGATATATCGCATTCCGGTGGATATCTTAATGGAGGAGGAAACGCAGCGGCGTACAGTCGAGCGTATGCGCAATCAGTCGCTGTTAAACTTAACGAAATATTACGTCAAAATGCGGTATGGGAAATGTACGCGGGATCAATGGGTTGATGATGTTGCGCGTGAAGTTGAGAAGCTGCGTGCTTTAGACGAAGAAGATGTTATGGTACAGCTTTATCAGGCACAGGTGCTGATTACAAGAGAACGTTTTAATGAAGCGAAGTGGTATTTGGATAATTTGGCGCATTGGATGACGGGTGAAGGAATTCCTGCCGTGACGCGCTGTTATTATCTATATCTGACAACGCTGTTTAACCGGGATGAAGATTATATAACAGGTGTTGTTGATGAGATACAGTCGATTTATGCCAATCATCCTCAGGATTGGTGGATTGCGTGGTTTTTAATGCATCTTGAAGACCGCTATATTAGAAGCAGCGAGTATAAATGGCAGTTTTTGGAGGAATTGTTTCAAAACGGCTGTACCAGTCCTGTTATGTTTTGCGAGGCAGTGCTGCTTTTGCAGGAAAATCCAACATTTTTGCTGCGGCTAAGCACTTTTGAGGAAATGGTTTTGTGGAATGGTGCTAGAAATCATGTGCTGCATAGTGATTTGGTGGAGCAGCTTCAATATCTAGCGGCAAGAAAAAGAGAATATTCTCCGCTTTTATTCCGTGTTTTATGTGAAGTTTATAAAGTGAGCAAATCGCCGCAGACGGTCGCTGCAATTTGCCGTCTGCTAATTATAGGGGATAAAAAAGGTGCGGCGTATTTTGAATGGTATGCGCTTGGTGTAGCGTATTCTGTTCGCGTGACGAAGCTGTATGAATATTATATGATGTCGCTGGAATTGGACAAAAGCGGCAGACCTAAGAAAAAAGGATTTGAAATTCCGCGCATGGTGCTGATGTACTTTGCTTATCAAAGTTCACTAAATTATATCTTAAATGCGTTTTTATATGCATATATTATGCGCAACAGCGAGAAATATTCTGATTTGGTGTCAAGCTATCGGATTGCGATTGAACGGTTTGTGGTTGATCAGATTCGTGCGGGGCATATTAATGAAAATCTTGCGTATTTGTATCGGCGTGTGCTTGTACCACAGATGGTAAGCGGTGACGCTGCATACGATTTTACGCCGCTGTTGTTTATGCACCGTATTTATATAGAAGATCCACGTGTCAGAAATATCGTGGTGATTCATGAGAAAATTAATGGTGAAAGTTCCTATCCTGTAGGGAATGGTGTCTGCATGATACCGATTTACGGCAGCGAGTATAAACTGTTTTTGCAGGATGAGAACGGTAATCGCTTTACAAAAAGCATTCCCTTTGAAAATTATCAGCTAATGGAACCAGAAAAGATGATTTCCTATGTTAGTGGATATATGCAGGGCCGGTTAAGCTTTGATATTTATTTAAGCGAAATTGATAAAAATTATATTACAATTACGCCAGAGAATGTCAGACGGTTTAAAAATCTTGCAGAATCGCCGCAAGTAGTAGAGAGTTTTAAAAGGGAAATTCGGACAAGACTCTTGCGCTTTTATTATGATAATGATATGATTGGCGAGTTGGATGCGTTTTTGGAAGATATTGACGCAGAGGAAATGGAGTCGCAGGAACGTGCAGAATTTATCCGTTTTATGGTGTCACGGGGGATGTTTGACAAAGCGTATGTTTGGATGCGGCATTATGGGCTGACAGGAATTAATCATAAATCACTTGCACGGCTGGTCAGCAAACATATCACATCGGAGCAGTTTCGTTGTGAAGAATTTCTGATAAATGTGGCGCATTATATTTATGTCAGTATGAAATATGATGAAAATATCCTGCGTTATTTAATGCTTCACTATGAGGGACGAACAACGGAACTGCGGAATCTTTGGAAGTCTGCAATTGAACTGGAACTCGATACCAAAGATATTATGCACCGGATCTTAAAACAGATATCTTACACAGGAGTGTCTGTGCCGGAGAAAGATGAAATCCTGCTTATCTATGCAAAATATCCGGACAGGGACTGGGCGCTTGTGGAAGCGCTGCTAAAAGAATCGGCTTATGGATATTTTGTGCAGGGTGCAATTTTGCATCGCGGTGTATTTGACTGTATGTTTGCAGAATATTGTCAAAACAGGCTACGTGACAGGGGCTGCAAGCTTGCTATTTTAAAATATGCCTCTGAAAATCAGGATTTTTTGGAGATCCTGCCGCGGCAGGGGGTTAATTTGCTGGTGCAGGAACTTTTGCGTGAGGACAAGTATTTTTCATTTTATCCAAGCCTTGCGGATATTGTGCCGGAACTGCATTATTTTAGAAACCGATTTTTTGTGGAATATCGAACAGTTCCGGAAACAAGAGTGTGTATTCACTATATTTTAGATGATTTTGGTGATGAAAAACTGGATTTTCGTTCACAGGAGGAGAAGCAGACAAGCGCGGAGCATTATGAAATACAGGAAATGCGGGAGATGTACGAGGGGATTTATGTCAGCGCGTTTCAGCTTTTCCACGGAGAAGCACTGCAGTATTATATTACGGAAACCTATGCAGAGGAGGGGGCAGGCGTGCAAGAGCATATTACACACAGTGACACGATTTTCGGTGATTTTCAAAGCGAAAACGATCGGACACAAACAAACCAGGAGGGACGCTTTGATCTGTTGAATGATATTATGGTGGGAATCAGTATGCAGGACGAGGCGACAGCGGAGCAGTTGACAGAGGAATATCTGTATCAGGATTTTTGTGCACGGGAATTGTTTCATGTAATATAACTGGCGGATGTTTTTTGACAAAGTATTAGGAATTGTAGGAAAATAAGTGCTCAGATTACGCAGGATTGTCACTTATTTTTCTACAGTTTCTTAGAGCTGATAAAAAATGGAGGTTATGGCTGCGATGTTTATTGACAAAGCACTAGAGCTGACAAAGAAGAATAAAGTAGTGATTGGCTTTGACTTGTGGAATGATTTTTCGCAGATCAGTTATTGCAGAGTGGATCAGAGTATGCCAGATACGCTGAGTATGGTAGTCGGTGAGGAACAGTATAATATTCCAACGGTGCTTTGCCGCATACCAGATGATGAGAAAACGGTAACTTGGCTGATTGGGAAAGATGCGCAAAAGGCGGCGCAGGATGGACAGGGAACGTTGGTGCAGGATTTGCTGCTGCTTGCGGAACAGAATGGAAGCATTTGTATCGAGGAGGATGAATACAATGCGGAAATGCTATTGGAATTATATATGCGCAAAGCGGTTGCACTTTTGGCGGCGTATATTAAAGTAGAAGATATCTGTGCAATTGCGTTTACCATGAAAGAGATGAAGCCGGCGCTGATGCATATAATCCGTAAGGCAGCAGGGCGTATGCGCTCTAAGAAAATGGAGATATATTTTCTTAGTCATGAAGACTGTTTCTTTCAATATATGATACATCAGCCGCAGGAAATGTGGGTTCACAATGTATTATTGTATGATTATGGAAAAGATGGTATTACAAGCTACAGTCTTCAGATGAACCGCAAAACAAATCCAGTTGCCTGTTTTATTGCAATGGAGGAATATCCGCAGATGAAAATGTTGGAAATTTCAGAAATGACAGAGGAGGCGCAGGCGGATTTTTTCAAGCAGCTTGACACAACGCTTCTGGAGATAACGACAAGACAATGTGAGGAGCAGCTTGTGTCGTCGGTTTTCCTTCTAGGAGATTATTTCTCAAAAAATTGGTGTCAGGAATCACTGAAATATATGTGCCGCAACAGGCGTGTTTTTCAAGGAAGCAATCTGTTTAGTAAGGGCGCATGTTATGGTGCGCGAGAGCGTGTAATGCCCTCGACGCTTTCTACATCTTATGTATATCTTTCTGATGATAAATTACGCGCAAATATTGGTATGAAATGCGATAAGGGGCGCGAGGAAATTTACCTGCCGATTCTGCACGCAGGGACAAACTGGTATGATGCCAAAATGGAATTGGATGTAATGTTGGTGAAAAATAATACTATTACACTGGTGATTTCGCCTGTGGACGGCGGTAAGGTAAGGATTGCGCAGATATCGCTGGAAGGGCTGACGGTACGAGGGAATAAGACAAACCGTGTGGGGCTTTTATTCTTTATGGAGGATGCGCAGTTTGTGCAGATAGAGATTCGGGATAAAGGATTTGGGGAAATTTTTCCTTCTACGGGGCAGGTCTGGCGGGAGTGTCTTCCGCTGGAATTTCAATAACTTGAAATGGGAGTTCTTTGATGAATAATGTATGCTTATGTGTAGGAAACTATGCAAAAACACCGTATTATGTCAAAATTTCTGATATTTCTCTGTATTCTATAGAGGAATTGTGTTATTATTTTATGGATAAAGTATATTTGCTGGATGATTCGATTGTATCGGCGGAATTGGTGCGTTGGATTAAATTGGAGTGCGGACTTACGGAACTAGCAGAGGAATTGGAGATTTTTGTTAGGAAACGGATGTCTGCGGCGTCTTTTGTAACAACAATTCTCGAAAGAACGAATATGTATGACGAGAGTACTATAAAACGGATTGAGCAAATCCTAAAAGAACAGGCGAATTTATCTAGTACGGATCGATATCGGAAACAGGCGGAATATCTCTATAAACAGGGACGTTATCGTCAGGCGCTGATTATCTATTCGGAGCTTTTGGATTATCTGCCTAAGCGCGATAATCTGGCAAGGGCGCAGCTTTACTATAATATTGCGACGATCTATGCAATGGATTTTGCATACAACAAGGCGGCGGACTTCTATTATGAATCGTATCGGCTTTATCCGGACAGACAGGCAAGACTTGCATATATTTTGGCATGCAGAAGATCCATGTCCGATTATATATATGGAAGCTTTAAACGGGAAAATCCTGACTGGGAGGAGGATTTTCGGGAAATAGAGGAACAGTGTGCTCGTGTGGAGGAGCGGTGGCATACATCAAAGGAGAAAGCAATGCTGTCAGAGTTGTTTACATATCGGGATCAGGGGCAGACAGAAGAATATTATCAAATGGCAGGCGCGCTTCTGCGGCAGCTAAAGCGTGATTATAAGCACCAAACCCAAGTGTAGAATTGCAGCAGAGGAAAAAGGGTTTTATTTGGAAAGGGGTTATATTGTATATGGGATTACTGGGGAAAGTAAAAGGTTTTTTTCGGCGGAAAGAGGAGGAGGAAGAAGTTTACCGTCCGGAATGGGAGGAGGCAAGTCTAAAACGTGATGATATTGATATCCATGACAGCCAGCAGCGTGAAGATTATGTAACCGCCTGTATGGAGCAGATGGCGGAGGCGTCCAAGGAATTGGAAACACTTGGCGGTGAATACAATCTAGTTACATCTTATCTTACCGATATGGAGGAAATCGAGGCGCTCCCTGATGATATGAAGAACCAACTGCGGGAGTATGCAAAAAAAATTGTCGAATTGGAGTGCAATAAAGAGAAAATCCGTGAAAAAAGAATGATAATGACCAATGAGGAATATCTGCGTATGGAGCGTATGGAGCAATATATGCCGGAAGGTTATGAGCGGCTGCGGCAGGCAGAGGATTATCAAGTGTTAGTAAAAAAAGATTTGGGCAGGCTTGACGGCGAGAAACATGCCTATTATTTCCGCAAAAATGAACTGACAACTTCGCAGACCAATATGAAAGGAATTGCGGTGATTTGTACTGGAGCAATGATGTTTTTAATTGTGCTGCTGGCGGTTATTAGTTCTGCATGGCATTTGGATGTTCAGTTAGGCTATGTCATTGCTGTTTTAATTGCCGCAATCACGTTAACGACGGTGTATGTTAAGTTTCATGAGTCACAGAAAGAACTGCTCCGTGTGGACAATGCAATTAACCGTTTGGTGCTTTTGCAGAATACTGTTAAAATCCGCTATGTGAACAATACAAATTTGTTAGAGTATTTATATGTGAAATATGACGTTGACAGTTCCGGTGAGCTAAAAAAATTATGGGATAAATATTTAGCGGAAAATATACAGCGGGAACAAGAACGCCAGATGCAGATGGATATGGATCATCATCAAACGGCGCTTGTGAAAATGCTGCGCAAATGTAGAATCCAAGATCCGAATATTTGGCTTCACCAAGCAGAGGCGTTAATTGACAATAAGGAAATGGTTGAAATCCGTCATGGATTGATTATCCGCCGTCAGAAGTTAAGGAAACAAATGGAGTACAATGCAAAAGCGGCGCAGGAGGCACAGGATGAGGTAAAAGATATTGTCAATCAATATCCTGAGTATGCAAAAAGAATCTTGGAGTTGGTATCTGGCTATGAAAAGGATTTGTCCTATCAGCCAACAAATAATTATGATGAGGATATGAATGAATAGCGGATAAGCAGGAGATTTGAAAAATTTGAGAAGTATATAAATTAAGATGTTTTAAATAAGGTATTTTAAATTAGAAGGGAGAAAATAAAGATGAAAGAATTTAAACCAATTAAAGAGGGCAAGGTACGTGAGATATATGACAATGGGGATAGCTTAATTCTTGTTGCAACAGACAGAATATCTGCATTTGATGTGATTTTAAAGAATAAAATTGTGCATAAAGGCGCAATTCTTACGCAGATGTCAAAATTTTGGTTTGATTTTACAAAAGATGTGGTGCCCAATCATATGATTAGCATGAATGTAAAGGATATGCCTGAATTTTTCCAGAAGGAGCAGTTTGATGGCAATAGCATGATGTGCCGCAAGTTGGAAATGCTGCCAATTGAATGTATTGTGCGCGGTTATATTACAGGCAGCGGCTGGGCAAGCTATCAGGAAAATGGCACTGTATGCGGTATAAAACTGCCGGAGGGCTTAAAGGAATCGGAGAAACTGCCAGAGCCGATCTATACGCCAAGTACAAAGGCAGAGATTGGACTGCACGATGAGAATATTTCGTTTGAGAAAAGTATAGAGGTGTTAGAAAAGCTTTATCCCGAAAAAGGACGTATGTATGCAGAAAAAATAAGGGATGTAACCATTGCGCTTTACAAAAAATGTGCAGAATATGCATTAAGCAAAGGCATTATTATTGCGGATACAAAATTTGAATTTGGGTTAAATGAGCAAGGCGAGATTGTGCTTGGAGATGAAATGTTAACGCCGGACAGCTCCCGTTTTTGGCCGCTTAAGGGCTACGAGGCAGGCAAGGGACAGCCTTCGTTTGATAAACAGTATGTAAGGGATTGGCTGAAGGCAAATCCAGACAGTGATTATCTGCTGCCGGAGGAGGTTGTGACGAAGACCGTGGACAAATATAAGGAAGCGTTTAAACTTTTGACAGGAAATGAATTTCATTAAAAAATCAATTAAGAGCTCTATAAGTATTTCTAATACAAATTATAAGAGAAATTTTAACAGTAGATCGTATAGAATTTTTATTTGATATTTGCGGACGGAAAACGGGAAGGATTGCGGAGATTTATGTATAATGAGAATTTAGGAGGCAGACTGGAGGAAACAGGACTAAAAGAGGAATGCGGCGTCTTTGGCATTTATGATTTTGACGGCAGAGATATTGCTTCCACAATCTACTATGGGCTGTTTGCGCTGCAGCATAGGGGACAGGAAAGCTGCGGCATTGCGGTAAGTGAAACAGGCGGGCCTAAGAGAAAAGTGACTTCCTATAAAGGAATGGGCTTAGTAAATGAAGTGTTTACCCAAGAGGGACTGGATGCCATGAAGGGAGATATCGGCGTGGGACATGTGCGCTATTCCACCGCCGGTGCTTCCACGCGGGAAAATGCACAGCCGCTGGTTTTAAACTATGTAAAAGGTACATTGGCACTGGCACACAATGGTAATTTAATTAATGCTGATGTACTGCGGCATGACTTGGAGTACACGGGCGCAATTTTCCAGACAACGATTGACTCAGAGGTTATTGCATATCATATCGCAAGGGAACGTCTACAGACAAAAACGGCGGAGGAAGCAGTAAACAGAGCCTGCCGCAAGTTGGAGGGGGCATATTCGCTTGTTGTAATGAGTCCAAGGAAGTTGATAGGCGCAAGAGATCCTTATGGCTTTAAGCCCCTCTGCATTGGAAAGCGGGAAAACAGTTATATTATTACATCAGAGTCCTGTGCATTGGATACCATTGGCGCAGAGTTTGTGCGGGATGTGCTTCCCGGTGAAACGGTAACCATTACGCCAGAGGAAGGGATTGTTTCGGATTTGTCGCGCGCGCTGCCTCAAAATAAGGAAGCAAGATGTATTTTTGAGTATATCTATTTTGCAAGACCTGACAGCACGATTGATGGTGTCGGCGTCTATTCGTCCAGGATTCAAGCAGGGCGGTTTCTTGCTGCGGATTGCCCTGTGGAGGCGGATCTGGTGGTAGGTGTGCCGGAATCGGGCAACGCAGCAGCATTGGGATATTCGCTGCAATCTGGTATACCGTATGGCACCGCTTTTGTGAAAAATGGATATGTGGGCAGAACATTTATTAAACCAAAGCAGAGCAATCGTGAGTCTGGCGTGCGTGTAAAGCTGAATGTATTAAAAGAAGCAGTGAACGGCAAACGTGTGATTATGATTGATGATTCGATTGTGCGGGGAACAACTTCGGACAGAATTGTAAGAATGCTACGAGAAGCCGGTGCAAAAGAAGTGCATGTGCGTATTAGTTCACCGCCGTTTTTGTGGCCATGTTACTTTGGAACGGATGTTCCTGCACGGGAGCAGTTAATTGCATACAATAAGACAGTAGACGATATTCGCAAAATAATTGGTGCGGATTCCTTGGGATATCTTGCGTTAGAACGTCTTACGGAAATGGTAAAAGGGCTGCAGATCTGTACAGGCTGTTTTACAGGGAAATATCCAATAGAGCCGCCAGTAGGCGATATTCGGGGCGAATACGAGGCATAAAAGGAGGTAATTTATGAGTACAGACGGATACACAAGTCCCCTTTCAGAGCGTTATGCAAGTAAGGAGATGCAGTATATTTTTTCACAGGATATGAAGTTTAAAACGTGGCGGCGGCTGTGGATTGCGCTTGCAGAAACGGAGATGGAGCTTGGATTAAGTGAAAATGGCAATCCGGTAATTACACAGGAGCAGATTGACGAGTTAAAGGCACATGCTGAGGATATCAATTATGATGTGGCAAGGGAACGCGAGAAACTTGTGCGCCATGATGTAATGAGCCATGTGTATGCATATGGACAGCAGTGCCCAAAGGCGGCAGGAATTATTCATCTAGGAGCAACCTCTTGCTATGTCGGCGATAATACGGATATTATTATTATGAACGAGGCATTAAAGCTTGTTCATAAAAAGCTGGTGAATGTAATTGAGGAACTTGCAAAATTTGCCGATCAATACAAGAATCTTCCTACGCTTGCCTTTACACATTTTCAGCCTGCACAGCCTACAACGGTAGGGAAGCGTGCAACGCTTTGGCTGCAGGAGTTTTTAATGGATTTGGAGGATTTGGAGTATGTGACGGGTAGTTTAAAACTGCTTGGATCTAAGGGAACTACAGGTACACAGGCAAGTTTTTTGGAATTGTTTAATGGGGATCAGGAAACCATTGATAAAATCGATCCCATGATCGCGACAAAAATGGGATTTCAGGAGTGCTATGCGGTATCTGGTCAGACCTATTCCCGTAAGGTAGATACAAGAGTGGCAAATATTTTGGCAGGTATTGCGGCAAGTGCACATAAAATGTCGAATGATATTCGTTTACTGCAGCATTTAAAAGAAGTGGAGGAGCCGTTTGAAAAAAATCAGATTGGCTCATCCGCAATGGCTTATAAGAGAAATCCTATGCGTTCGGAGCGGATTGCATCACTGTCACGCTATGTAATGATTGATGCATTAAATCCAGCAATTACTTCTGCAACACAGTGGTTTGAGCGGACTTTGGATGATTCGGCTAATAAGCGTCTTTCGATACCAGAGGGATTTCTTGCAGTTGATGGGATTCTTGACCTTTGTCTAAATGTTGTGGACGGGCTTGTGGTATATGATAAGGTGATTACAAAGCATATGCTTGCGGAACTGCCGTTTATGGCAACAGAGAATATTATGATGGATGCGGTGAAAAACGGCGGCAACCGACAGGAACTCCACGAGAAAATTCGGACACTTTCCATGGAAGCAGGCAAAAATGTAAAAGTAGAAGGGAAAGATAACAATTTACTGGAATTAATTGCCGCAGATCCAGAATTTAATTTGACATTGGAACAGTTACAGGCTACAATGGAACCGTCCAAGTATGTGGGGCGTTCTCCGATTCAGGTAGAGAATTTCCTTAAAAAAGTAGTACAGCCTGTACTGGAAAAGAATAAGGCAGAATTGGGAATTAAGGCTGAAATAAACGTGTAAAAACGGGAGGTAAATACAATATGGTAAAAGCAGTAGTAGGAGCAAACTGGGGCGATGAAGGAAAGGGTAAGATTACAGATATGCTTGCCCGCGAGGCTGACATTGTAATCCGCTTTCAGGGAGGAGCAAATGCAGGACATACAATTGTAAATAATTATGGGAAGTTTGCGCTGCATACACTTCCGTCAGGTGTGTTTTACAGTCATACCACCAGTATTATTGGGAATGGTGTGGCGTTAAATATTCCTGTTTTAATGCAGGAGATAAATTCCATCACGAGCAGAAATGTACCAATGCCAAAAATTTTGGTTTCGGACAGGGCGCAGATTGTAATGCCATATCATATACTTTTTGATCAGTATGAGGAGGAGCGACTCGCTGGCAAATCATTTGGTTCAACAAAATCGGGTATTGCGCCGTTCTATTCAGATAAATATGCAAAAATTGGTTTTCAGGTAAGTGAATTGTTTGATGATGCATTGCTCAAGGAGAAGGTGGAGCGCGTCGCAGAGCAGAAAAATGTGATTTTGGAACATTTGTATCATAAGCCTGCAATCAATATGGATGAATTGCTGGATACATTGCATCAATATCGGGATATGATTGCGCCATTTGTATGTGATGTATCAGAATTTTTGGATGAAGCGTTAAAGGCAGGAAAAAATATTTTATTAGAAGGGCAGCTTGGGACATTAAAAGACCCTGATCATGGAATTTATCCAATGGTTACTTCCTCGTCAACGCTTGCGGCGTTTGGTGCGATTGGTGCAGGCATCCCGCCGTATGAGATTAAGGAGATTTATACGGTCTGTAAGGCATATTCTTCAGCAGTCGGTGCAGGCGCTTTTGTTTCGGAGATTTTCGGTGATGAGGCTGAGGAATTGCGGCGCAGAGGCGGTGACGGCGGCGAGTATGGTGCAACAACAGGACGCCCTAGAAGAATGGGTTGGTTTGACTGTGTGGCATCGAAGTACGGCTGCCGTTTGCAGGGAACAACGGATGTATGCTTTACCGTTTTGGATGTGCTGGGATATCTGGATGAGATTCCGGTTTGTACAGGATATGAGATTGACGGCAAGGTGACAACACAGTTTCCTGTTACGGCAAAGCTGGAAAAGGCAAAACCTGTGTTGACGACGTTAAAGGGCTGGAAAAGTGATATTAGAGGGATTCAGAACTATGAAGACCTTCCAGAGAACTGCAGAAAATATATTGAGTTTATCGAAGAGCAGATTGGATATCCGATTACACTCATTAGCAATGGACCAGCGAGAGATGATATAATTTATCGGAAAAGTAAATTGAAAAAATAAGATAGGAATGCAGAAAAAGAGGGGCTGTCGGAAAAGGATCGCATTTGTTCAATATATTGTGGGCAAACTGCATTTCCCGATAGTCCCTTTTTTGTGCACACGCCGATGTAGAAGAAATATGCCACGAAAGTGGCGCATCGGCGGCGCGCGAGTAGGGGAAGTTAACTTCTCTACTTGTATAGAGTAAAGGAGGTAATGATGTCTGTAAGGATTTTTGCGATGACGCATAAGCGTTTTGAAGTGCCTAACGATCCCATGTATATTCCAATGCATGTAGGTCATGCCAGTGCAAAAGAGGAATTTGGCTATCTGGGGGACGATACAGGGGATCATATTTCGAATTTAAACTGTTATTATGCGGAATTATCCGGCGTGTACTGGGTGTGGAAAAATTTTCACCGTGCGGATTATGTGGGAATTTGTCATTATCGACGTTTTTTAACAAACGAGGAGGGATATGTTTTTTCTGAGAGTGAGTATATGGAAATTTTACAAAACTTTGACATTGTAACCACCAAACAATTAGAACTGCCCAATTCTTATCATTATGGTTTTGGGGCACACCACAATATTCACACACTGGATGAAACAGGGCGCATTATACAGGAAATTTATCCGGAGTATGCGGATACGTTTTATCGTCTTGTTATGCAGAATAAAACATATTTTGGAAATATTATGGTTGCAAAAAAAGAATTGTTTGATGCGTATGCCCAGTGGCTGTTTACCATATTTTTTGAACTGCAAAAGCGGATTGATTTGACATTCGCAGACGATTATCATAAAAGAGTATTCGGATTTATCTCAGAATTTTTACTTTATGTGTGGGTGACTGTGCGCGGACTGCGTGCCTTTGAGTGCAGGGTGGCGATTATCGGCGAAAAAATGGAAACCAGAGAAGTTAAGGATAAGATGGCATTGTTTTTTCAGAAAAAAGACGCAGCAGGTGCGAAAGCGTATTTTGCGGAATGTTTGAAAGTAAGACCGGATGTGTTGATGGAAGCGTCGGATATTACGGGGGAGTGTAAGATTTGCTTGCAGGCCGTATCAACGGCAAATTTAGAACTTGCGCAGTATGGAAGTAGTTTTCTGGATAGAATCTGTGAATACAGTGCAGTTATGCGATACTTTCGTGGGTTGAATGATATTGTGGTAAAGTGTATCAGTGCAGATGTAGAAGCGGAAGCGGTACAGTGGTTCCGTGCGCAAGGGGTAAGTGATATCGCATTGCAGGCAGCCATAAGGATTTACGCACCAGATGAAATTGTACGGCAGAATGTATATGAGAAATTAGCACAATATTGTTTATGATAGTCAATAGAGTAATGGTTTCTTAGAATTTGGCAAATATGCCGCTTGCAAAAGAATATAGTAGTTTTTGTCTGCTTCGTATTTTTCCACATATTGCATGGCTTCTAGGAATGATAGAGATATCTTAAAATACACTTTATTGTTCCAAGGAACTAATTAAATGTTATTTCTTAACAGTTCCTAATTTTTAGAAAGGAGGATATGCATTCGGTATGGGAAATACATATGCATATGTGCGTGTCAGCACAAAGGAACAAAACGAAGGCAGACAGTTAATTGCAATGGAGGAAATGCAAGTACCCAAGAAAAATATTTATATTGACAAGCAGTCAGGAAAAGATTTTGCGCGTCCTATGTACCAGAAAATGATGGAGAAACTAAAGGAGGACGATTTACTCTATATTAAGAGCATTGACCGCCTTGGCAGAGATTATCAAGAGATTTTGGAGCAGTGGAGAATTTTAACCAAAGAGAAGAAAATTGATATTGTTGTATTAGATATGCCCTTGTTAGATACAAGAAAGGGCAAGGATTTAATGGGAACGTTTATCGCGGATTTAGTGCTGGCGCTGCTTAGTTATGTAAGTGAAAATGAGCGCCATAATATCCGCAGCCGGCAAAAGGAGGGGATAGAAGCAGCCAAAAGGAAAGGAACGCATTTGGGAAGAGTAATTGTTACTTCCGTTGTAATTGTTATTTCTGTTGTAATTGTTACTTCCGTTGTAAAAATTTGTTTGGTAAGTCTGTTTGATAAGAGAAAATAATATTGTTTTTGCGAATTTGCGGGAAAGGAAAAGTTATGGAAAGTCAAGTGAATAATACATTTCACAATGAAGATATTGATACAAATTCAAAAAGTACAGAAGAAATAGAATCTATATTTGATATTATTTTCTCGTATATGGAACAGATAAATAGATTGCAGATGCAGTTTCATCCTTTAATTGAAGCAGCTAAAGGCAGTGAATGCGCTGAGGTATTTAGCAAGTACAGTGCAGAGGCAGATAAAATTTATGCGCAGCTACTGACAAAGCGAAAAAGAACGCTGAATTATGGGATTACATATCCGCCGCGATTTTTTGCAGTAAGTCGTAGTAGCAGACACACTGTCGAGGTGGATAAAAACCGCGCAGTAGCAACTGTCTATACAGAAACTGAGGGGAATGGAGGGTTGGATTATCAGTTTCGGCTTGTGAAAAAAGATGGGGAGTGGTTAATGAATAGTATAAAACAGCGATACCATTCTTCCGACAGAACGATAGAATACCAGTGGCAGAACTGTTATTTTTAGAAAAATAATAGTTGGTATACAATCGTTGGCACGTTAGAATAATTCTGGATTCATAAATGCAGATACCGTAACATTTTTTTCAATATCTGAATATAATAATATCATTGGATTGGAAAGGATGATTTTATTATGCAGATATATGTAGTCAAGCAGGGGGACAGCTTGGAAAGCATAGCAGCAGTTTTTGCGGTAGATGTGGAAGAGATTGCTTATGCGAATCAGTTAGTTTCGCCTTATCAATTAGCCATTGGGCAGGCGTTATTAATACCAGAAATAGAGCAAATCCGTCAAAAAAGAGCAGTTTATGTTAATGGTTATGCCTATCCTTATATACGAAATGATGTGCTAACAGAAACATTGCCATATTTAACGAATATTTCTGTGTTTTCCTATGGATTTACTGCGAACGGAGAATTGGTTCCGCCGCAGACAGATGACAGTCGGATGATTAATGAAGCATGGCTGCAAGGGGCAGCACCGTTAATGGTATTGACGCCGTTTGATCAGTCAGGAATGTTTAACAATTACTTAATTAGCGAGATTACGCATAATATGGAAGCACAACAGCATCTAATTGACCAGATGCTTGCTGCAATGGAAGTAAAAGGCTTTGCCGGAATTGATATTGATTTTGAGTATATTCTGCCGCAGGATCGGGTCGCATATGCGGAATTTGTCGCCAATGTAAGAGCGCAGGCATCCCCACTGGGATATCCTGTTTCCGTAGCGCTTGCACCAAAAACCTCCGCCGATCAGAAAGGTCTTTTATATGAAGGAAAAGACTATAAACTATTGGGGGAAGCCGCAGACAGTGTATTGTTAATGACCTATGAGTGGGGGTATACATATGGCCCGCCAATGGCAGTAGCGCCGATTAATAAGGTGCGTGAAGTTGTGGAATATGCTGTCACAGAAATTCCTACGAAGAAAATTGATTTAGGGATTCCCAATTATGGATATGATTGGACATTGCCTTTTGTGAAAGGCACTTCTAAAGCTCGTACTATCGGAAATGTGGAGGCAGTAGAGATTGCTGTTGCAAACAATGCTGTCATAGAATTTGATCAGACTGCGATGTCACCGTTTTTCCATTATGAAAAAGAAGGCGTGCAGCATGAAGTGTGGTTTGAGGATGTGAGAAGCATTAAAGAGAAATTTCATTTAATTACAGAATATGGGCTGCGTGGAATGGGTTACTGGCAGGTTATGAAACTGTTTCGGGCAAATTGGCTTTTGCTTGCAGATACATTTGAGATTATCAAGTAATCGGGAGTTTGCGTTATTGGTAAACTTTAACGTTTGCCAGCGTATATTTTGTTATACTGAACGGCAGAAAGATTTGCCGTTCAGCTATGCAAGCCGCACGCTGCAAAGTGGTAATTTTCCTTCGTGCGGCTGTGTACATTTTGTTATGCTAAGGAACTGTTCAAAAATTACTCATGACAATTACTTGTCTAAATGTCCATCTGCGTCATCAGAAAATCTTGACATAGCCCGCTATGCCTGCGATTTTCTTCTTTGCAGCTGAACATTTATACGGCGTACTTGTCACAAGTAATTTCTGAACAGTTCCTAAGCGCCAGTCTTTTTGACGCTTAGTATATTATTGTTTAATTCGATCAATTTCTGCCAGATTTACACCTAAACTTGCCAGTGTAACTTTGAGTTCAATATATCGTTTGTGCATGGAATCATATGTGTCGGGATTTGTTTCTTTTATTGGAATCATCCAGTCTTGGAGTCTGGAAAATTCTGTAATATAATCTTTTATAATATCTGCTGCACTCGACATATAATCACCTGTCTTTCTATTTAGCTGTATGAATTGCTGCATTTTATTATAACTTAATCATAGGAGATTATGGAAAAGGTGTAAAGTAAAAAAACGTGGCTATTTTATATTCTCTGCAAATTTTTTATGAAATAAGCAGACTGCCGCAAACAAAGCGATACTGACAACGGAAACTACAATTCCTGAAATTAATCCTTTCGGGAAATAGGATAGGGAAATGGTATGTGTCCCTTCTGAAAGATATACGCTGATAAAGGTATCCTCAAACAATGAAATATCCGTTTTAACACCGTCAACACGCAATGTCCAGCCCGGTTCATAGGGAACAGAGAGCACAAGCTGTCCGGCGTTTGTAATATTAATATGCCCGTCAAGATGTGTTTCAGTGTACCCATCTACAGTTAAAGTCTGGCGGCTTAACATATCAATCCATTTCTGCAGCACGTCTTCCTCTAATTTATAGAGCGATAAATTCAGATTTTCCCCATTTTCGGAGCGAAGAGAAACGGTTTCTCCTGCTTCGTGATAGCCTAAGTCCAGAATATACTTCTTTTTAATCTGTGTAAAGCTTTTGGACTGTTCTTCATATTCCATTTTTATCGTATCAATTTTGGTATTTTTTGCATAAGCGTAATAATGTGCATTTTCCTCAATAAAAACATCTGCCTGACTGCCGTAAGAACTAAACTCGACTGGGGTAAAAATATTTTCGGGAATCCCGATTTTATGCACTAATTTTATCTGTCGTTCAATTGGGTTTAGATTTTTGTCCTCGTCGTCCTCGTCTTCGTGCAGATTTTCCTCGACTTCTTCCGCGTCAGTAAAAAGCGCGTCCAAATTTGTTTGACGCAAATCAGCTTCATCGGTTGATTCTTCTAAGTCTGACGTAGTTTCTTCTGCTAAATCCGTAAATTCTGGTGTTTGCTCTTCTGGTATGTCCTGTTGTGAAATAACATAGCCAAGTGGAAGGGAAAAACGGTTTTTATATAAGTATAATTTTCCTTCGGTATCAGCAAGTTCAAACACATTGTCATATCCACGGTCAAGCGTGTAGAGCATATAGCGGTTTGCAAGCAGTGCCGCTGTAACAGGTGTAGCGCCGTCAAAACAGTAATTGACACGACTGCCTTTCATTCCGTATTTTTCATAGAAATCGGATACCAGTACATTGAGTGTTGAGGAAAAATAAGAACTTCCCTGAAAACCAATAAGCATTGCGTCATTCTGCGTTCTGCGCGCAAATTTATCAAAGCGGAAAAAGTCACCGCCCTCGTTTTCTACAGTACGTTTCGTTAAAATTTGATACGAGTCATAATTGGATAAATAGGTTGTCCTTGACACTGTAGGTGCGCTTGTTAAATAGGTGTTGACACCGGATTCTGCAATAGTAACAAGCACCACAAGCAGCGCAGCCCATTTTGGAAAAGAGGCAGACGTTTTGTAAAAATGCAGAAATCCTGCATAAAAAAGCAAAAAAACTAAGGTCGCCAAAAAGCACACGCCTGTAAAGGAGTCATCTGTAATTAATTTTTCACATAACAGTACAAAAAATACTGCACCAGCAGAAACTGCTGTAAGTTCGCTTCCCCCATATTTTCGAATATGCATCAAAGCCTCAAAACAAAGCGTCAGTAGCAGGAAAATATACAAATAAGACTGTCTTGCAGGAAGGGAATCGGGATAATTGAGTCCATGCCATATAAAGTTCAGCGTATTTGTAGAGTAACTTACCAGCATAAATGCGAGAAGAAACAGCTTCGGCACTTTTTCACGGAGCGGGATTTTCTTTTGGAGGGCATATAGCGGAAGCAGCACAAAAATAGCAACGCCACAATAAATATTTGGCCAATGGTCAAGCCCTGTTTCGACGATAACATTAAAACAATGGCGCGCAAGCATATCAATGATAGAAAAATAGGTTTTCACTTTCTTGGGAAAACTAATATCGCTAAATTCCGTAAAGCGCAGAGCGGCAAGCTCTGGCAGTAGCAATACCGCAGCCATTCCGCCGGCAAGCAGTGAAAAAAGTCCAAAACGAAGAACCGCATTTGCATAAAAGTTGTTTATTTTATACGCAGACCCGTGCCTGGGAAATATGCTGCTAAAGCGGCGCACGGGCCGTGCAGCGAGTAGGGAAAGTCTTCCACTACTCGATTTTAGTTTTGGAAATGCCAGCGGTGCGGAATTGTTTTCGCTGGTTGGATTTTTGGCAATCAGCAGTACGATAAAGTAAAGCGTCAGGAAAATACAAAGCATAATAGATAAATAGTAATTCGATAAAATGGAAAGTCCCAGCGCAATACAGTACAGCTTGCATTTTCCTTCTATTACAAGGCGTTCCAAGCCAAGAATCACCAGCGGCGCAAGCACAATAACATCAAGCCACATTACATTCCAGTTATATGCCGCCATAAATCCCGACAGCGCATAAAACAGTGAAAAACACAAAACAATCCAGCTTTCTGTTTGGAAATGTTTCCTTATATAATAGGTAAATGTTAATCCGCACAGACCGATTTTTAATACCATAAAATAGGTCTGAAATTCCATTAAATATGGTTCCGGAACTAGCACGCACAGCCAGTTAATAGGGCTTGCCAAATAGTATGCATACAAGGCGATAAAGTTAGAACCAATTCCGGTATTCCATGAATAGAGCAGACTTTCGCCGTTTTTTAGTTTATGGTAAAACTCCGTGAGAAACGGAAAATACTGGTGATACATATCAATATGGAGAAACGATCGGTCAGCTTCCCCAAATGGAAAAATATCACGAATATAGAAAATTACAAGCATTATAATAATAGGAATGAGTAAGGAAAACAGATAAAGCTTGTCTATTTTCAGAAATTTCTTTAATTTCATATTGGCTCCAATCCGGGGTTGTCACAATAAGCTTTAAATATACAACATATAGTATTAATATCTGTATTATGTTAGATCTAAATGCGACAGTCCCATTTAATGTTTTTGAAACAGGCGGTGGTATTGTACAATTGCATAATTGTTTAATTCGCCCATAATCGTTTTGACTTCGGTGCTCTCACCCTTTGCGTTTTCGGCGCGCAGGGAAGTGAGTATAGGATATTTTTCGGATAGTTTCAATAGGTATGCAGTATAGTCATATTGCGGAAGCCCGCAGGCTTCTAATAGCTTTGCGCTTAGGTAATTCGCGCTTGTTTCTGCATGTGATTGGGAAGCAATGTCAAAGTTTGCCCATATAAAGTAGGGTACTTTGTACCGTTTGGCTTCGTCCTCCATGGATAAATTACTGCCGTTTTTCCCATTTAATTTCCAGATATTTGATACAACTGAATTGGTAGGCTGGTGATCTCCAAAGAAAATAATCATGGTATCTTCGTCTGCAAAAGAAAAATAATTCACAAGCCCTTCAATTGCTTCATCAGAAATCTTTATTAAGGAAAGATAATTATTTAAAGCCTTGGAATTACTGTTATCAACGATAATTTCAGGATGAAAGTTATCAAAATCGTCCGTGTAAGAGGAGTGATTTTGCATTGTTACATTAAAGACAAAAAACGGCGTATTTTTCTCTTTTTCTTCATATAATGCAATAATTTTGTCGTAACAGGCTTTGTCACTGACATATTTTCTGATTTTTTCGGGATTTTTGTAATTGCGGATAAAATAGCTTTCATCAAATCCAAGCAAAGGATATACCTTATTTCTGTCCCATCCGGTGCTGTTATAGGGATGCATGGCAATCGTTTGATAGCCTAAACTTTTTAAATGGGAAGCAAGCGAAGGCAGTTCCTTTTTAATATACTGTTGGTATGGAATACTCCCTTGCGGCAGAAATGCCATTGTATTACCCGTTAAAAACTCAAATTCCGTGTTGGCAGTATTTCCGCCAAGAACGGATACATTTAGATAACCCGAAATCGTATTTGGGGTACCCTCTTGCATTAAGGAGCGAAGAAACGGCATGTAATCTTCGTTTGTTTCAAAATCGCCCAGCACAGACAAATCGGAAAAGGCTTCGTTCATAATGACAATAATATTCGGCTTTTTGTCAGCGGTTGTGTTTTGGTTTTGAAAAGGCTCTAAAATCTGTTCCGCCATAGAAGCGCTGTAATTGTCTGGTTTGTCCACAGAAATATACTGTAGCTCCATTAAAAAGCCGACAGCGGTGCCGTCACGTTTACTAATCACGGTCGGCGTAAAAAGCTTGTCATACATACCATATTTGCGGATTGTGCTTTCTTGATGCAGCATCTGCGTAAAACTGCACAATAGTCCGGTAAAAATCAAAACGCCTGCAATGCGGACACCAATCATTGGCTTTTTCCATTTGTCTTCTGCTTTTAAACGCAGATTGGGAATGCCCTCTAAAATAATTAGAACAACAAAGCCAAGCAGTACAAAAATCGTTTTCTTTTCCAGCGTGTATTTAAAATTATCTGCCACACTCAGTGCCGTTCCAATGGAAAATAAGTCCCAAGGCATAATCGGGGCAGAACGGAAAGACAGCACATAATAATTGGCAAGTCCCACAACCATAAAGAAGATGCTTTGTAGGCGTAAAGACCATTTCAGCCGCCCAAATAGGAAAAAAAACAGAAGCATTAATAGTTCGAACAAATAAATATTTAAAAATTGTATAGGAACTTTCATATTTTCCCACGGGTTGCTGATATAAAATTCAAATAAATAAAAATTTACTACTGGAAATAATAGCATAGGGATAAAATTCCGAAGGCACCAAATCACCTTAGAATACTTTTGTAATAATCTTTTCATAATTTTAACTCCTTTATTCTGTTCCTTACATACCTATTCTGTTCTTGGAAACAGTTCTGTATTACTATAAAAACTGTTTTTTTAGTCAGATTTGGCAGAAATAGGCTGCAATAACTCTATTACAATATCATTTTTTTTTATTATTTTCAAGAAGGAAAGCTATTAAAATACCATGAAAATGATTGACGTATGGATTGGATTATTCTATAATACAAAATGATGCATAAAAACATAAGAATTTAAGGAATCGGTAATGAGATGATGATAAAAAGTATGACAGGCTTCGGAAGATGTGAAACGGAAGAAGGAAGCCGCAAATTTACAGTTGAGATAAAATCGGTAAATCACAGATATCTTGATATGAATATTAAAATGCCCAAAAAGCTGAATTTTTTTGAAAGTTCGATTCGCAGCGAGCTGCGCAGTTTTATGCAGCGGGGAAAGATAGATATTTTTATTGCTTATGAGGATTATTCCGAGAACAATATTAATGTAAAATATAATCGGGATATCGCTGCAGAATATTTTGCGTATTTAAAAGAAATGGCGGCAGAATTTAACCTTGAAAATGATATCCGAGTGTCTGCGCTTTCGCGGTATCCGGAAGTTTTTTCTATGGAAGAACAGACGATTGATGAAGAAGAAATATGGAAAGTGCTTGTAAAAGCACTGCGGGGGGCTGCGCAGGATTTTGTGGCATCACGGATAACAGAAGGGCGGAATTTAGCGGAGGATTTAATAGAAAAGCTGAATCTGATGCTGGATCATGTATCTTTTATTGAAGAGCGTTCACCACTGATAATCGAGGAGTATAGCACAAGACTGCGGGAAAAAGTACAGGAACTGTTAAGCGATGCAGCAATTGATGAAGCGAGGATTTTGACAGAAGTGACGATTCTTGCTGATAAAGTGTGCGTTGACGAGGAACTGGTACGCCTAAAAAGCCATATCGAAACCATGAAACAGGCATTGACAGAGGGCGGCAGTATTGGCAGGAAGCTTGATTTTATTGCACAGGAAATGAACCGGGAGGCAAATACGATTTTGTCCAAGGCAAATGACCTTGCAATTTCAAGCCGCGGGATTGAATTAAAGACGGAAATTGAAAAGGTACGGGAACAGATACAAAATATTGAGTAGGCGGCTTGAAATGCGTAAAACTTGTGAAGTATAACATTGGAAATGTGAGGCGCAGATGGAGAAACTAATTCATATTGGATTTGGAAATATCGTAAATACGGGAAAGATTATAGCGATTGTCAGTCCGGATTCTGCACCGATAAAGCGTATGGTGCAGAACGCCAAGGAAATGGGAACAGTGATTGACGCGACGCAGGGCAGAAAGACAAAAGCAGTGCTTGTAATGGAAAGCAGTCAGGTAGTATTGTCGGCACTGCTTCCAGAAACCATTGCGGGCAGGGCAATGAACGACAGTGCCGAGAACGGAGAGATGCAGGAGTCAGATTCTTAACAATTCTTAATTTCAAATATAGTTTTGTAGTCAGTGGATTTTAAGTTTGAAAATATAATAATATTTTAATAAAGAAAGGTGAGGGAAACCTATGTTACATCCATCTTATACAGATTTAATGAAAGTTGTAAACAGTGAGGTAGAGCCGGGGGAAGCGCCGGTGGTAAACAGCCGTTATTCGATTGTTATGGCAACTTCGAAACGTGCCAGACAGATTATTGCAGGCGAAGACCCATTGGTAGATACCCGTCAGACGAAACCGCTTTCTGTAGCGATTGAGGAGTTAAATAAAGGCAAGATTAAGATTATACCAGAGGAGTAATGATAAATCAAAGTTTATGAAAATTTTATTTGTTTCATTGGGATGCGATAAGAATTTGGTAGACACAGAAATGATGCTGGGGATGCTGATTCAGAAAGGCTATTCCATAACCGATGACGAGAACGAAGCAGACGCGGTGGTTGTAAACACGTGCTGCTTTATTCATGATGCTAAACAGGAAAGTATTAATACACTGTTAGAGATGGCGCAGCTTCGTGCGGACGGCAGTATTCAGGCGCTTATCGCCGCAGGATGCCTTGCACAACGCTATCAGGACGAAATTCAAAAGGAAATACCAGAGGTTGATGCGATTGTTGGCACAACGGCGATTGATGCAATTGTAGAAGCGCTCGACAGGGTTTTAGCAGGAAATTCAGATAAAAAGTCTAGTCGTTTTCTGGAGGATATTAACCGCCGACCCATTTATGGCAGAAAGCGTGTTGTCACGACAGGGGGGCATTATGCGTACTTAAAGATTGCCGAGGGCTGTGACAAACATTGTACGTACTGTATTATTCCTAAAGTACGTGGAAATTACCGCAGTATTCCAATGGAAAGCCTTGTGCAGGAGGCAGAGGAACTTGCGGAAAAAGGCGTAAAGGAATTAATTTTAGTAGCGCAAGAAACCACACTTTATGGGGTGGATTTATATGGAGAAAAGCAGTTTCCGGCTCTTTTGCGGAAGCTTTGTTCCGTTGGTGGCATTCAATGGATTCGAATTTTATACTGTTATCCAGAAGAAATTACCGAAGAACTGATTACAACGATCAAAGAGGAAGAAAAAATCTGCAATTATCTTGATATTCCAATACAGCACGCTTCCGACAGGATTTTAAAGCGTATGGGCAGACGTACCAGTAAACAGGAGATTATAAAGATTGTGGAGCGGCTGCGGACGGAAATTCCTGATATTTGTATTAGGACGACTTTGATTACAGGATTTCCGTCAGAAACAGAGGCGGATCATGAGGAAGTAATGCAGTTTGTGAACGATATGGAGTTTGACCGCCTTGGTGTTTTCACATATTCAGAGGAAGAGGACACACCAGCAGCACTGTTCCCGGAGCAGATTGCAGAGGAAATAAAGCAGAACAGACAGGCAGAAATTATGGAGTTACAGCAGGAAATTGCATTTGAGAAAGCACAGGACATGGTTGGAAGAACAATTACCGTAATAATAGAAGGGATGATTCCTGATGATCAAGTCTATGTGGCAAGAAGCTATAAGGATGCGCCGAACGTGGACGGCTTTGTTTTTGTGCAGTCTGCTAGGGAACTGCTGACAGGGGATTTTGTGCAGGTGCAAATCACAGGTTCCTGTGAATATGATTTAATAGGAGAAGTGGAAGATGAATTTACCGAATAAATTAACGGTTTTCAGAGTGATATTAATTGTGCCGTTTGTGCTGATTCTGCTCGGCGGTTATGCCCAGTGGGATTGGTTTATGACGCTTTTTGGCGGGATATTGGAGTATACAGACTATATTGCGCTTGGAATTTTTATTGTTGCAAGTCTTACCGATTTATTGGATGGCAAGATTGCCAGAAAGTACAATCTTGTGACAAATTTCGGAAAATTTATGGATCCGCTTGCGGATAAGCTGCTTGTCTGCGCTGCATTAATTTGTTTGATAGAATTGGAACGGATTCCGTCATGGATTGTAATTATTATTATTAGCAGAGAGTTTATTATCAGCGGCTTTCGGCTTGTGGCAGCAGATAATCAGGTTGTAATAGCGGCAAGCTATTGGGGAAAGTTTAAGACAACATTTCAAATGGTAATGGTATGCTTAATGATTGCGAATATGGATGCATTAAGCCTGCTGACACAAATTGTTATGTGGATTGCCGTTGTGCTGACCATTGTTTCGCTGGTGGATTATTTGGTGAAAAATAAAGGGGTTCTGCTGGATGGGAAGATCTAGTATAACCCGCACTAAATGCCCTGATGTTTGGCGCAGAATATTTTTCAGAGAGTACAAATTGCCAAGGCAATATCGCAGGCGCAGCGGTGGCTGCGTTGAAACTTGGGGAGTAGAGTTATCAGGAAAATAGGCAAGCGAAACATAGGGTTATTCCGTTGGGTTATACTAGTATAAGAGTTGTCTGTAACAAAAAATAAAAAAAGTTTCTGAGTGTGAGAAATAAACAAGCAAGATGGTAAAGTTATTTGTTTACAGTTCCCAAAGGAGAGAGAAGTTTATGGATTATAAGCCGTTACCAATCGGCATTGACAATTTTGAAATGCTGATTACAAGGGGTTATTATTATGTTGATAAAACCATGTTTATTAAAGATCTGCTGGACAAAAAGGGGTTGGTCAATCTTTTTACACGCCCGCGGCGCTTTGGCAAAACTTTGAATATGAGCATTCTCCAATATTTCTTTGAGGACGCAAGGGATGACAACGGGAAAAAAATAGATAACAAGTATCTTTTTGATGGGTTGAATATTATGCAGATTGGGGAGCGTTATCTTGCGCATAGGGGGCAGTATCCTGTGATTAATCTGTCGTTAAAGTCGGGAAAGCAGCCTGATTTTGAGATGGCGCGGGACAGTCTGATCGATGAGATACAGCAGGAATTTCAAAGGCATAAGTATATTATAAAGAGTAGCAGTTTGGATGCATATCAAATAGAAAAATTCGAAAATCTGCGCACGGGAAAAGCCCCAAAAGTGGAATACGCCAAATCCCTTGAATTTCTGTCGCAATGTTTACAGAAATACTTTGGCAAAAAGGCAGTGATTCTGATTGACGAATATGATGTTCCGTTAGAGCATTCTTTTCTTGAGGGGTTCTATCATGAAATGATCGGATTTATCCGCTCCCTGTTTGAATCAGCGTTAAAAACAAACGCAAGCCTAGAGTTTGCCGTGATCACAGGCTGCCTGCGTATTAGTAAAGAGAGTATTTTCACAGGTATGAATAACCTTGAAATAATTTCCATTTTAAACAAAAATTACGACGAATACTTTGGTTTTACGGAGCAGGAAGTAGAAAAGATATGTACAGATTACCATGTAGAAAAACATTACGACACGATAAAAGAATGGTACAACGGGTATATTTTCGGAAACGCAAACGTCTATAATCCGTGGAGTGTGGTGCGTTACATTAAGGATTTAAAAGCAGACGAAAACCAATTTCCCTCCTCTTATTGGGCAAACACTAGTTCAAACAGCATTGTGCGCAGCCTGATTGATATTGCCGATGAGGATACCAAGGGGGAAATCGAGGCGATTATCGAGGGCAAGATACTGATAAAGCCTGTACATGAGGATATTACCTATGACGAAGTTTACGAAACAATGGATAATCTGTGGAATTTTATGTTTTTTACGGGCTATTTCCGAAAAGTGCGGGAATGGATGGATGATGAAACGAAGCAGGTATTCATGGAATTGACTGTGCCGAATGAGGAAGTAAAGTATATTTTCCGCAGAAAAGTTCTTTCATGGTTTGACCAAAAGGTTAAGCAGAAGGATCGCAGCAGGCTGTTTCAGGCAGTGGTGGACTGTGACGCGTCGGCGGTGGAGGAGGAGATTGCGGAGATGCTGTTGGAAACCATCAGCTTTAATGACGCATATGAGAGCTTTTACCACGGCTTTTTGGCAGGCATTTTGTCAGGAATGAAAGGATATATTGTGAAATCAAACCGTGAAGGAGGGCACGGACGCAGCGATTTGTTTATTTCACCGGTAACACGCAGGAAAGCAGCATTTGTTGTGGAATTTAAGATTGCAGGAAGCATCCGCGAGTTGGAAGCAAAAGCGCAGGAAGCCATCCAGCAGATTAAGGATAGGATGTATATAAAAGAGCTTTATGATAATGGTTATGAGGTGGTTCATAAGTATGGCATTGCTTTTTTTGGGAAGGACTGTCAGGTGGTATTTGAGGAATAAATCGCTGCAATAGAATTATAACAAATTTTCTCCAATGTGTAGCCTTCTCTCCTTTTTTTTCAATAAATTTATCATGCATCTGTTCGAGCAATGTAAAATCAACCGTGCTTTTCAGATATCCAATGGCAGGATAGTTTTCCTTTTTCTGTTTATATAGTATTTTCGCATTCTGGATGATTTTATTTTTGTTTTTACGGATAAAAAGCATTTCCTTATGTATGAGAGTCTTATAAAATAAATCTTGTTCATGCTCCATATCATACAAGGTTAATTCCGATGCAGGAACAGGAATCATATTGCTTAGTTTCAAGGTTCTCTTTAATTCCAGTTTCCCGGATGAGGATTGGGATGTGATGCGGATAATAGGGATAATGATCCCACGGATTTTCTGCACTCCGTTTTCCAATCGGTAATCAGAATTTTTGGGTGAGGAAAGGGGAATGTAATAGTTATACCCGTTCATGCTGTATACAGTGCCAAGATACTTCCAGGTATGATTTCTGTCATTTTCTTTTGAAGAGAAAACATTTTTTCAACGGTGCTGATATACGAGATGTATTTTTCGGATACTTCATATAATTTCAATTCGTTCATTGGTGTTTCCTATAGAGAAAAGGGCGATCATGGCGATCACCCTTCGATTTTAAAGTTTCCCACTGTCTGGCAGGGAATCTCCTGATTAATAAAGTTTTCCACTATCTGGCAGGAACTCTCCTGATGATGGTTTCCCATTTCCGATATTATTATACGTTTTTGCGGGAAATATGTCAATAAAAATGAATATTCCGCTGAAATTATTTTATGCTGCATTTTGCATAAATGCAAGAACTTTATCGGCAAAGCGAAGAGGGGATGGTGTGTATGGCAAGAGCGCAATTTGTCGAATCTCATGATAGCATCTCCACGCCCTTTGTCAAGAATGTGCTTCTAACCATTTGGCTACGCCGTCAGTATTATTGCTTTCAATGATTCCCGTAGCAATTTCCTTTAATTCGTCAATTGCATTTTGAACTGCATATGCTTCATCTGCCATTTGAAACATGGAAATATCATTTGCCGAATCACCAAATACAATTACCCTCTGGCAGCCGCATAACTGTTTCACTTTTTGAATTGCTGATGCTTTTGTTGCATTCTTCGGACATAGTTCTAACCAATATTCCGTTCTGTATTTGTCTTGTTGAAAAACACAATTAATTCCCTCTATCTGTTTTACCCGTTCATAAAGGGGCTGCAATTCATTTTTGGGGGCAATCAATGTAAAGTAGCAGGTTTCCCCTTCATACAATTTATCTTCTGTATCAACCATATGAATACTCCTGTCTGCAGAATGGTTTTGCAAATAATCTTGAAAACCTTCATTCGTTCTTCCTGCTAGGCATAATTTTACTTCCTTCGCCCCAAAATAAGCGGTTGCAAATCCGGGGATGGCGGTATCTGCTAAAGCCTGCCTTATATGCCGCAATTCTTCTCCAAACATTGCAATCTCGATTTCTTTCTTGGACTGCGGATCGGCAAGAATGGTTCCGTTGCGGATAATGACAGGCAGGTGAAAGGAAATATTTTTTGTAATTTCAGAAGCGGAGCTAAGCGATCTTGCGGTTGCATATGTAAGAAATATACCTTGCGAAAGCAGACGATTCAATATGGTAACGCTTTCCTTTGAAATTATTTTATCATCCCGCATTAAAGTTCCATCTAAATCAGTAACATACAATGTTTTCATCATAGAATTTTCCCCTTTCTGTGATTATAATATCCATACAAAGCTGGTGTGGGAATCCGCTGCGCAAGCTTTTCCCCTTTTTCATGCTAGAAATACCTCTCTGTTTCTTTTGTTTCCATTTTACCATAGAAAATTGAAAAAAACCATATGTACGTGTGACATCTGTTGAATAATTGGTTTTGCAAAGAGCCCAATGCGGGAAAGCCGCACGCCGATTTTTGTGAGAGGCATATCCTGTAAGGGATATGTCTACTCGACTAGGCGCTAAATTAGTAACGAAATGTAAAAATTAGAACTTGTTTTCGGTGGAAATATATGATAAGGTTATTGCAGTAAGAAAAACAGATATCGGAGTACGGCACAATTAAATCAATTTAGGTATTGACAAATGCGAACGAATGTTTTAAACTGGTTAATAGATAAAACATTCGTTCTTAAAAATTATGGAAAGTGAGAGGGAGATTTCAGATGGAAAAAGAAGAAAAATTAAAAGCATTGGATGCGGCGTTAAGCCAGATAGAGCGCAATTACGGTAAGGGAGCTGTTATGAAGCTGGGTGATACTGGTGCGCAGATGTATGTAGAAACAATTCCCACAGGCTCGTTAAGCCTTGATATTGCACTGGGGTTAGGTGGTATACCCAAGGGAAGAGTCATAGAGATTTATGGGCCGGAGTCTTCTGGTAAGACAACTGTTACACTCCATATGATTGCAGAAGTGCAAAAAAGAGGCGGTATAGCAGGGTTTATTGATGCGGAACACGCATTAGATCCTGCATATGCGAAGAATATCGGCGTTGATATTGATAATTTATACATATCCCAGCCAGACAACGGAGAGCAGGCACTTGAGATTACAGAAACAATGGTGCGTTCTGGTGCAGTTGATATTGTGGTAGTGGATTCTGTTGCTGCTTTAGTGCCAAAGGCAGAAATTGACGGTGATATGGGGGATTCTCATGTCGGTTTGCAGGCAAGGCTGATGTCGCAGGCACTGCGCAAACTGACAGCGATTATTAGCAAGTCGAATTGCGTTGTCGTATTTATTAATCAATTGCGTGAAAAAGTTGGGATTATGTTTGGCAATCCTGAAACAACAACAGGTGGACGCGCACTGAAATTCTATTCCTCAGTAAGATTGGATGTTAGAAGAATAGAATCATTAAAACAAAGCGGGGAAATTATCGGCAACAGAACGAGGGTAAAGGTAGTAAAGAATAAAATTGCTCCACCTTTTAAGGAAGCAGAGTTTGATATTATGTTCGGTGAGGGAATTTCATCGGTCGGCGATATCCTTGATTTAGCAGCGAGTGTAAATATTGTGGTAAAGAGCGGCGCATGGTATGCGTATGGCAGTGGTAAAATTGGACAGGGCAGGGAAAATGCGAAGCAGTACCTAAAGGATAATCCTGAAGTTTGCAAAGAGATTGAGAATAAAGTGCGGGAGCACTTTGGGCTGCAAAGCGCAGCGCCTGCAGCGGAACCCGAAGTAGAAGAAAAAACGGCAAAGAAAAGCAAGTCTAAGGAGTCGGCAGAAACTGCAGCACCTGTTGCAGAGAACTAAGGAACTGTCAATAAATAACGCATCAATTTGACTTGTCTAAATGTCCATCTGCGGCATCAGATAATCTTGACGTAGCCCCGCTGCGCCTGCGATTATTTTCTTTGCAGCTGAACCTATATACGGCGTCAAATTAACAAGTTATTTTTTGACAATTCCTAATATATGAAAAAACGTTAAGATTTTTCAATTTCTACACAACCCATCCTGCATAAGCGGACAATATGTGTTGTGTAGAAAGGCAAATCTAATCTTTTTTCAGTATAAAAGGAAATGCATTAGCGTACCATGTAATCCAAATTTGGCATTAGGAATTGTAGGAAAATAAGTGCTCAGATTGCGCAGGATATTTCTTCAAGATTGTAGGAGAAAAAATGTAGGCGCAGCGGGCTGCGGCGAGGCTTTTTCTCCTGCAAGATTGGAGAAATAGACAAGCAAAATGTGTCATTTATTTTTCTACAGTTCCTTAGTCAGTATCAGGAGTTACAGCAGGATAATGCAAAGAAGCGGGCAATAACAGACCAAAGCGTTTTGGAAGTGAAAATATGTTAGTGACGGAAATTGCAGAGATAACAAAATCAAAAGTTAAGATTTGCATTGATTATCAGATTTCATTTGCGCTATATAAGGGCGAACTTCGCAAATATGGCATAAAAAAAGAGGAAGAACTTTCTGAGGAAATCTATAATATGATTTTGAAGGAAGTACTGCCCAAGCGTGCAAAACTGCGCTGTATGAATCTGCTAAAAAGTAGGGATTACACCAAGTTTCAGTTAGAACAAAAATTAAAGCAGAATAATTATCCGGAGGAAGTGATTGCAGAAGCACTTCGGTATGTGCAGTCATATGGTTATATTGACGATATACGATATGCAAAAAACTATATTATTTCTGCAAATAACAGTAAGAGCAGGAAGCAGATAACGCTCGATTTAATGCGCAAGGGCATTTCTAAAGAGGATATAGAAACGGCATATGGACTGTGTGAGGAGGAAGAACCTCTTGTGGAGGAAGAAGCACTGATTGAGAAGCTGCTGGTTAAGAAGCATTATTGCAGGCAAGAGGCGACTTTGCAGGAACGTCAAAAAATAATTCGATTTTTGTTTCGAAAGGGATTTTCATTGGATAAAATATACAAAGCAGTCGGACAAGAATATTGATTCAAAAATAATATTCGGCATATAAGTCTTGACATAACAGTTTATAAAGGGTAAAATTGAAGTGTTGTAATATCAGCATCTAATTCTTGCGCGTAATACGCATTTGAATAATATGCGGCTGGAATATTAGATTATTCCACGTGAGATTGTACAATGAAAATTTAATAAGGAGGTGATCCTGTACATGCCGATCTTTGCAATTTGTGCAATAGAAGCGATTATTATTATTGCATCATGTGCGGTAATTGGCTACTTTGTAATTTCCAATTATAAGAAAAATCAAGAAACAACAATTGGAAATGCAGAAGATAAGGCTAGGGAGATTATTGATGAAGCGCTGAAAGCTGCAGAAACAAAAAAGAGAGAGGGACTTCTTGAGATTAAAGAGGAATCGATTAAGACAAAGAACGAACTTGATAAGGAGATCAAAGAGCGCAGGGCAGAAGCACAGCGCTATGAGAGAAGGGTTCAGCAGAAGGAAGAAAGCATTGATAAGAAGGCTGAGTCTATCGAAAAGAAAGAAGTGAGTTTGACTGCACGTGAGGAAGAACTTGCAAAACAAAGAGCAATTGTCGCAAGGCTAAATGAGGAGCGGGTACAGGAACTGGAACGAATTTCCGGATTGACCTCTGAACAGGCAAAAGAGCATTTATTTAAAATTGTTGAAGACGAAGTAAAACATGAAACAGCGGTGATGGTAAAAGAGATGGAAGCAAGAGCAAAGGAGGAAGCTGATAAGAAGGCGAAAGAGTATGTCGTGACAGCTATCCAAAAATGCGCTGCAGATCATGTATCTGAAACAACAATTTCCGTTGTGCAGCTTCCCAATGACGAGATGAAGGGAAGAATTATCGGCAGAGAGGGACGTAATATCCGAACGCTTGAAACATTGACCGGTGTGGAGTTAATTATTGACGATACGCCGGAGGCCGTTATTCTTTCTGGATTTGATCCTATTAGACGGGAAGTGGCAAGAATCGCGCTCGAGAAACTTATCGTAGATGGCAGAATCCATCCGGCAAGAATCGAGGAAATGGTTGAAAAAGCCCAAAGAGAGGTAGAAGTAATGATTAAAGAGGAGGGGGAAGCTGCTACGCTTGAAGTAGGTGTGCATGGTATTCACCCCGAACTTGTAAAACTTCTTGGCAAAATGAAGTTTAGAACAAGCTATGGTCAAAATGCATTAAAGCATTCCATTGAAGTGGCGCATTTAACAGGATTATTGGCTGCGGAAATGGGGCTGGATGTGCGTATGGCAAAAAGAGCAGGTCTTCTTCATGATATTGGTAAAGCAGTCGATCATGAAATGGAAGGCTCACATATACAGCTTGGTGCGGATTTATGCAGAAAGTATAAAGAATCCGCAATCGTCATTAATGCTGTAGAATCCCATCATGGTGATGTCGAGGCGCAGTCGTTAATTGCCTGTCTGGTACAGGCCGCTGATACTATTTCAGCCGCAAGACCGGGTGCAAGACGTGAAACTCTCGAAACATATACAACCAGATTAAAACAATTAGAAGAAATAACCAACAATTTTAAAGGTGTCGATAAATCTTTTGCTATTCAGGCAGGTAGAGAGGTTCGTGTTATGGTAGTTCCTGAACAGATTAATGATGCTGACATGATATTGCTGGCACGCGATATTTCCAAGCAGATAGAAGCAGAACTGGAATATCCTGGACAGATTAAGGTCAATGTTATAAGAGAATCTCGTGTTGTTGAGTATGCGAAATAATTAAAAGATGCAAATTATAAAACCGCTAAAAGTAATTTTTAGCGGTTTTCTTAATGCACACAGGCGTCTAAATGAGTAATGTCAGCAATGGCTGACGGATGTTCGACGCAGCGAGTAGGGGAAGATAGCTCTGCCTGACTCGATGCAAATGGGTTTAATGCAAAAAGGAGAATATTATGGATGAGAAAATAATTCGGTTAAAGAGGGAACTTCAGTGTGAGGGCAAAATTACAAAATATTATAAGGATACCATTCAGCTTCCTAATGGAGAAACTGCTGAATGGGATTTTGTAGGACATAATGGTGCAGCCGCAGCGGTTGGGGTATTGGAGGATGGCAGGCTATTAATGGTTTCACAGTATAGAAATGCTCTGGACAGGTTTACACTGGAGATTCCGGCAGGCGGCTTGCAGACACCTGATGAGCCGACACAGGAAGCAGCAGCAAGAGAGTTGGAGGAGGAAACAGGTTATCGGTGTAGAAAAATAGAAAAGTTGATAACAATACGAACGACAGTTGCATTTTGTAATGAAAAAATAGATATTTATTTGGCGACTGATTTGGAGAAAACAAAACAGCATCTTGACGAAGATGAATATATCAATGTGAAAACGTATACATTGCCAGAGTTGGAGGAAATGATCTATAGTGGTACAATTGAGGATTCAAAAACAATTGCAGCAATTTTGGCATATAAGAATAAATTTATAAAATAATTCATAGCTTTAAACAAGTACATTGTTTAAGGGGACAAAATGTTTTATGAATCGGTTAAATACAGGAGAACCAACGAAATATGCAAATGCAGCATTTGATGAAAAAAATAATTATGCAGATTATAAATCCCATGACAGCGGACAGGTAGGGCAAGAATATACAACAGGAAGTTCAGAAAGAAGAACAGGACAGGTCTATAACGAAAACATATCGTTAGGAACAGATTCAATGGGAGAACCATCTATAGAAACGGTCTATAAAAGGATGCATTATGGGAACACGATGCCAGATGGCAGAATGCTTGTCTTTATGACAGGGTTCTGCCTTGGTATGGTGTTTTTCTATTTCAGCAAAGGAAGCGGGATTGACAGCAATCCTTTAACTCCGCTCTTAGCACCAAGCCAGATTTCACAGCTAAAAAATTTTGAAACATTTAAAGGAGGATTATTGGAATATGTAACGATTACGCGCTTAGGTCAGCTTATATTTTTATTTTTGTGTGCGACAAGCGCAATTGGAGGAATATTGGCATATAGTATTCTAGGCGGATTAGGGTTTGAATTTGGATTATTGATGTTTTCTTCCGTTTATCAAAATGGCATTTTAGGTATTTTACTGGCAATTATGATGTTTTTCCCACATGGAATATTTTATATTATCGTATTTTTAAAAATTTTTTATAAATTTTGGGGGATTGACAAAAAATATTACCATAACAACAATGCCATAAATTCAAGCAGTTGGCATAATAAGGTTACAGAACTACGAAAAATTTTGGTTATTTTGACGGTGTTTTGTTTTGGAATTTTGTCCGAAACTTATATTAACCCGGAAATTTTAAGAAAATTAGCCCTATTATTCTGAAATATACTGTGTTTTTGAAATTTAACATAAAATTAATACATTTTTCAGAAGGAATTTTAAGTAAAGACAGAAAATTTTTCAAAAAATTCCAAAATTTTCTGAAAAAGTATTTGATTTTATGTCAAATCACATATATAATAGAAGTAGGCATAAGGGTAAATACTTTTTATGAGGAGGTTTTTGTAATTTATGGAAAGGGAAATTAATAATTTTATTTCTTATTTACATAATATAAAGAAAACTTCGAATAATACTGAATTATCGTATAAAAGGGATTTGGGTAAGCTGTGCCAGTATTTAGTAGAAAATGGAATATCTGACGTAAATGGAATTACTACAGAGGTTCTGAGTTCCTATATTGTGTATTTAGGAGAAAACCATTTTGCCGCTGCTACCATTTCAAGAAATGTGGCTTCTATCAAGGCATTCTTTCATTATTTATATAAAGAGGGCATTGTGGAAAAAGATGTTTCTGATGGTTTGAAAGCGCCCAAGATCGAAAAGAAG